>Ga0065711_1027243_pt1 | contig 52012 bp, 26 predicted proteins | sample Hoacrofraction12_FD_59098 | JGI IMG/M metagenome (GOLD analysis project Ga0065711, IMG submission 59098) | Hoatzin crop microbial communities from Cojedes, Venezuela - Epithelial fraction 12 v2 (version 2) | ecosystem: Host-associated > Birds > Digestive system > Esophagus > Crop | place... | reverse complement strand
AGGAAAGGAAAGGAAAGGAAAGGAAAGGAAAGGAAAGGAAAGGAAAGGAAAGGAAAGGAAAGGAAAGGAAAGGAAAGGAAAGGAAAGGAAAGGAAAGGAAAGGAAAGGAAAGGAAAGGGAAAGGCATCAGAAAGCAGTAGAGTCCAATAGTTGAAATGTGGCAAGCACTGATATTTTTAAGGCCAGATTTGACATACCTCAGACTGGTGGGTGGGAGTTATTGGTTTATTATAACAAATTTTTAAAAAATTACTGGAGGTGGCAACGACTCTTTGTACATTGGTACCCCTCAGCAGACACAGAAAAAGTGGACAGTGTAAGGGACATCAATTTCAGAGCCCTTTTCTATCACTGAGCAGGTGCAAAGGCAGAATAATCTCCCAGCAGGAATAATTACAACTGAGGGCTCAGGTGGATGTTACCCCTAGACCAGCAGAAGGCAGAGCATATAGCTGTGCCGACAAAGAGGCCAAAAATCAAACTGGGATCCCCCAGCCCAGAATGTGCCTCTTAGGATGACAAGAGAAGCAAGACAAAGTGATGAGGGGGCTGCTGTTAGGTAGTCCTTGAAATAAGATGATAAAGATAAGCATGAGAAAGTGCTCAGTCTTGTAGTGAGCAATCGGGTAAAACTTTCATTTTTTAAGCATACTCATGTGACAGTTCTCAGATTACAGCCCTTGAGGTGTACAGACAGGGGTTACCTGCCAATTAATTTGCTTGCATGGGGAAATTCCCCCCTGCGCCATGAATCTACGTGATCTGCATTTGTGCTGCCCCAATGCTGTCGAGGAGGAGGTTGCTGATCACCATCGCTATAGAGAGGCAGGTGTTACTTCACTGCTTTCATGGAAGCTGTTGGTCTGAAGAGAATATACTGTCGTGATCTAGCTCTGGCATCCAGGGCTGCAGGAAAGCATCCCCTAGAACTAGTCATTGCAATGTCAGAGAAAGGTGTGATGAGAAGATGAAATTCACAATTAAAATTAAGCTATAAGGAACCCCTCAAAAATCAGGGCCAAATTACAACACCCTAACCAGGAATAGCCTGCGCCTATGCTGCTGACATCCTCTACCTGCCTCACAGTCAACACAGAGCCACCTCTGAAACAAGGTATAGTTCAGTTTGAGTAGGAATTTCTGGAGCCCTAAGGAAATACCACCAGAGGAGCTAAGCAGCAGCACCGATTTCAAAGTCTGTGTAGCAGGAGTCATTTTTAAGTAGCATGATTAGACTAATTAAGTTCTGTTTAAGTTTTAATTTGCATTTTAAGGATTTGATTACCCACCAGTAAGAAAAGAGACTGATTCTCTCATGTATTTGATGACAGTATGTGACACAATCTGCACTCTCAGGTTTACAAATAAACAAAAATAACATATGTAAATTAAACGATGTTTTATTCCATATCATTGCTATCAACAGCAGGTAACTAACAATGCTGATTACTATTACTAATAATAACATTATCTCTTACTAATGGTTCCATTCTTAGAAAATTTATTTCATAAATCCCTGCTGTACCATTCCAAATTCTGTGACCAAGAGACATAATCCATTTTTAAATGACATTCAATTACCCCTTTTTTCATTAAATTAAGTTTAAGCTGCAAGCATATGAGTACTGTGCATCAGAAAAAAGATACCTAGAACTCACCAAAAAAAAATATCCACAGCAGTTTCTGGGGGGTTTTCCCACAGGGTTTCTTTATCATAATACGTTGCTGTGTATATATTTCCATTAAAACATAAATTGTATAAATCAGATAATATAAATTGAAATATTGCTAGAAGATCATGTAAATTTGCCTTTTGTCTACTCACTCTGTTTTTGGAACTTCTTTTCTAAGCCAGTAGAAATCAGATTGGGCTGCGTATTTGCGAGTTTGCAACACATTGCCAAAATAGTCACTTTCTGTAAACTTCAGCTGTATAGATAAAGCACAGAGGTTTTTAAAGCATGTCTAAGGAAACAAAAGCTGACATAAAACAATCAGAACTTTTATTTTAAATAAGTTAATCCCCTAATTTTTTAGCCATTATCAAGGCAACTAAAATTTTCATACTTCGTAGGAAGAATAAATATTTTTTGAGCTTAGTTAAAAAACTGTAGCTGAACTGATCTACACAAGGGACTGGGACATTGGAAAAGCTCTTCCCTGTGCAGAGAGGAGCTGAGGAAATCAGAAGTACCCAGCGATGAACTGCAGACTGCACGTTTCTAAGGCTAATATTAAGACAGTCTCTTTGCCAGAAGTAAATAGGTCTACTTCTATATCTTAAAGTACATTTTAAAACCACTTTCAAAAATGTAACAAAGCCCCCTTTTTCAGTTTGTTTTGCATTTTCTTACAAATACTTCATACTCTGTGCCCTCTGAGGGTTCTGCCACTGCTTTCTTACTGTTTCTCACATTAAATGTTTACAGATGTAGTGCTCCATGCTTGCATAAGCCTCCAAATCTAATAGCATTTCCTCCCCCTCAACTAACCACGCAAGAAAAAAGGATGTTAATAGTTTAAAAATCCAGCTGATATCCCTGTCACCAGTTTCATGCAGTTCTAGGACTTGTGAGGAAGTTGTACTTCAGATGTAGGTTATGGTTTTGCAACTGTGATTAACAAGTGTTTTTCGCTAGACATTACCACTTAACTGGGCAAAGAATTCCATATGCTAAGTGATAAAGTTGGTCACATCTTCTGTCTCATTACACTGTCTTCACAGCACGATCTCACCCTACTCTTTCCAGGAACAAGGACTAGGCTGGTAGAGTTGGTTCTTCAAAGTTTTCTCAATAAATTATGCCTCTGTTTAGTGTGTGTTCATATTCTCTGGCAACGATGACTATCACTCCTGTATTTTGTTGGTTCAGGATTGAATTTGTAATTCTACTTTGCCTGTGACTTTCAGTAATACAATTCATCATATGCATCCCACAGTTACTCCTTTGGAAAATAGTAAAATATATTATTCTTTATCATCTGCCTTCCTGCCTTAGTCAGGCTAAACAGATACCGGGTCAGGAAGGAGTCCCCCCGCAGTATCCTAGTCCAGCAGCTAGCACAGTAGGCCTATACATTATTTAGGACCTCTAGGCATGATTATAAGCAACAATCATAAATGAAATTCATAGCCTGGAGAGATGAGGAGAGCCTATACAGGACGTCACAAATTGTGATATTCCAAGGAAAAACGCATTAGAATTTTTGAAGACCATTACTTTGAGGAGAACTGCTTTTGTTTTGTTTCATTTTTATGAATAAATGCAAAATTTATGACAGTGCATGTTTAACCTTTAAAATGTTTAATAACAGGAAGGTTCTTTGCACCCAGGCACATTTTACTCCCAGCAGACCTCGTGGTCATCTCGCTTAGACACACCAGCATTGACAATTTAGACAAGAGAGCTAGCATACTTAATTCAACGTCTAAAAATAACCAGGCCAGCAGAACTCCAGATGCGTGCCAAACAAAAGAGGAGCTTTGATTTTAGACAGCAGCGAAATAGAGCAAAGAATGGCTGCAATATGTAAAAGAGGAAAGCTGCAAGTCTGACACTTACTGTTTTGATGTCTTCATTAATATATGTGTCATTCATTATAAACTTAGGGTAACCCACTTTTGCCATAACTGCTTTTGCCTTTGAAAAAGAGAGGGAAAAAAAAAAGTGTTGGCAGATATAACCATTTGTCAGCATATGCCTTTTTTTCCCCCCATTCTATTTCCAATTCGTATTATGATGCCTCCTTGAAAGCAAACTAATTTAGCTTCAAACCAACTTGCCGACAAGGTAAAGTTGGTGCCGCAAATGAGCTTCTCATCACAACATGGAGGGTCCAGGTTCTGTTGTCAGATAATCACAGCGGGTCTGTTGTCACCTGCAGAGCTTTTGCAGGCTTACAGCAATGTGTTTGAGTGCAAAATCTTAACAGCTGATTTTCCCTACTGTTTTTTGTGTTAATCAGATGGTCAAATGCCTGTTTTTACAACATTTTCCAAAAGACAACAGGAAATGGCCCGTTTCGCTATGGCGCAGTAGCTGGTACTCATCCAACTGATAAAGCAGATTTGATACACAGATACGGATGAACCTGGGTCCAAGCAAGTGCAGACTGGCTTATTTCCACTGAGAGTCACTTCCATTTACACCTGAAGATGGGTGCACACTTTTCTGAAGGACACTGTACTTTCCTAAAACCACATGGCTAATGTTTGTTTCACTCTCCAGTTTCATCCCTCTACTTTGCAGTCTTTGCCCTTTCCCTAACGTCAGTAGAAGTGTTAAAATAAGACACTTCCCTATTCATTAACTTTGGGTTTTTTCCTTTTTCGGTCATGACTTGGTCCCAATGTTCATGCACAACCTGTGTAAAGACTCTGGTGTGAAGTGATAGTAGCTGTAGACGCATATTCCCACTTCATAAATCATAAACAGCCTTAGCAATATCCTCACAAAAACACCATCAGGCCACCCAGCCACCCAGCATCTCTGTGGGAACAACGCTTTTCCAGAAGAAAAGCAGAAGCATACAAAAGGCTAAGGCGACATACGAAGAAGGGATATATGACAGGTCCATGGAATAAATTTAAGCCACAATGGACTGTGATAGCACAAAGCCACTTTGTATGTTTTCGGGCTGCTGAATGGAATTTCTGCTTAAGTCTTTGGAATTCCCCCCATCCCTCAAAAAATGCTTTTCTGGGAATTTGTTCTTCAAACTCAAATGTCTAAATCCAGATGAATATTGCAAGATATGAAATGGAATAAATGGATTTGCCTTTAAAACAACTTCAGCCATATCAACTCTGTGTTTTATTCTCTGCGAGCAGAGCCTGCACCTCTCTGGGGACCGACTGACTTCTATTTCGCTTTTGCTGCACGGGGTGGCTGCTCAGGGGAAAATTCCCCTTCCTCCACAATAAAATCCTTGCCCCTTTCTTCCCCTCCACAGTGTCTCAATACAACAGGGCCTCCTATGACAGCAAGAATTAGCAACGTCTGTTCCACGACTATAAGAAGGAAGCTGATAGAGGACTGCCTCCGTTTTACCAAAATTATTTTGTCTCCTCTTTTATTTTTCAAGAAGAAAGTCCTCTTTCCTACTTCAAACTGCTTCAATTTCTCAATCTTATTTCCAACCTGAAGTCATAATCCTCTATTTGTGACATCACAATTAGTTGCAGTTGAGATAATTAAGATGTCACAAACAGAAGATTACGACTTCAGGTAGGAAATTAGCAGCAGGAGCAGATGAACTCTTAAGCAAGAAAGATCCCATTGTCATGCAAATATCCCTAGTGATAAAAAAAAACTATGGAAGACAAATGCTAAACAGGAAATATGAAATGAGACAAATTAACTCTCAACAGAATGTTTTCTTGTTTTTCCAGAAGGCAGAGCAGCCGTTCAAGATACTTTAAATGCCTGGCGGGAGAATAAAAACTGGGGACCGGGAACACAATTTATCGGCAAGTTTGTATATAATCAAAAGCATCTTTTTTTTTTTCTTCCTGGTGGTCTTGTCAAGACCAGCTGACTGAACTTTGCAAGGAACTGGAAAATTTCCGGTTTCTATTTTAAAGGTTTCAGTGTGAGTTTTTATACAAGTCTTGAGAAAGCAAAGTACAAAACTCATCAGTTTTAGTTTTTACTGAGTCAGCTGCTTAAACAAGTTCTGTGAATCTCAAATGTTCTGCATGTGTTCCAGAGTACCCATCTGAATCAGTTACAGTAGGCTGTGCTGAATCTACTTAATTGAGCCCCTTAGCATTTTGATGAAACAGATTTAATTTAAAAGCTGAACTATACGATGAAGAGTAAACCTTTCAAAAACAATTTACAGTGCAACTTGCAAAAATTCAACTGTGGCTTCTAAAGCAAAAGTAAGGATTAGCTGTGTCAGTGCACTGTCATTTCACCAATGATTTAGCCAGTACAACGTCGATAAAAATTGTTGATTGAATTTTGGAACATAAAAGAGCAGTTTTGGCTTTGAGTGATATTATATCCTTTAAAAATACTCAATTTCCAGACTGCCTTCCAAATAAAAGCAAATAAATTCATGCCTTGCTGGTTGTAAATGAAGAAGATTATGAAGCCAGCCTAGATCTGGTAGTGTTTCTTTGCTGGAAGAAGCAGAGATGGGCCCTGCCCTCAAACGCATGGTGCTAGTTGCATGGTTGTGACCACGGTATGTCTATCTCCACTTCACCACATGAACATTTGGGGGTCTTTGTAGAATATAGAATGACAGAATCATGGAATGATTTTGGCTGGAAGAGACATTTAAAGGTCATCTAGTCCAACCCCACTGCAATGAGCAGGGACACCTTCAACTCGATCAGGTTGCTCAGAGCCCTGTCCAGCCTGACCTTGAATGTTGCCAGGGATGGGGCATCTACCACCGCTCTGTGCAACCTGTTTCAGTGTTTCGCCACCCTCATTGAATATATCTGCTCATGTATCTACCACATCCATCTCAGTCCTTGCTTCCACAGCTGTCCACTGAGAGCAGCAGCTTGGAACTGCCAGGTTTTGGCCGTTTTAGACCTCATTCTTTAACCAAACATCTCCAAGAGTGAGGATGATTCCTCCAGGCTCCTTAATAGCAAGTCTGACAGAGGTTGACCTAAATATCATATATAATCTTATAATGTAATAAATAATCATATAAATCCTTTAAGTTAAATCCTTTAGTCTTTTCATGGCCCTGCTGCATTAGACAGGAAGATGGGAAGAGTTCTCCCAATCAGATTGCCTCAGGACAGCTGGGCTCACTCGTTAGGTCATACATATGCTTGCTTTGTGTATTTGAGAATTGATGTTGTGAGCTTACGATTTGCATGTAAGAGAGAAAAATGATCAGGCACTACAGAGATATTTTGTTATAAGGCCTACATAAAATCCTAGTAAATAACACTGTGTCTCAAAGAGTTTTTTGAAAGTAAACTCAAAAGGTAATGCTGCTCCTAGTACTTTGATACTTTATCAATAGCTAAAGCTGTCTCTATTTTGTAAGACAGGTGTATATATATACATAAGGCAAAAATGCTATTTTATTGCATTTGTTACTTATAAGTTTTTTACAACAATATGTGTGTTTCAGGAGTCTGAGCAAGACACACAGGCAACTCTATACTCTGTAATGACTGAACTCTATGGTAGACCTTACTACCACTAATTCCAGTGCCTTCTTAAATATTCCACCAGTCATGCAGGATAACAGATTCAGAAAAGTACACACTTTGTTACTACACCACCAAGTTAATTTGTTATTAGAAAACATAGGTACATGCTTAAACAACCTTACAAAGCTTCTGTACCATCTAAAATCACAAATAAACAACATCTTTTAGGATGCCTTCTTGAGAACATCTGGAGCACGAGCTGGTGAAGAGCCAACTGACACAAGGTTGTCATGTGCAATCCACTTCTCACTATATAGCTTCTCCCAGAAAAGGAATGTGTCTCAAATTGGTCCTAATGCTATGTATGATGCGGCCAAAAATTTAGAGGTGTGCCATACTCCCCTGAGACCCTGCCAAGCTAGTGGCTCGGGACCATCTGATGTCTGCTGTGTAGCACATACTGGTGTGGGAGGAACAGAGGAAAAAGTTTGCTTGATCTGCAGGACAAAGTGCATCTCTCTTTTTGAAGGGCTGTCTCCAACATCCTGACTCCAGCCTGGGGTGACGTCCAGGGCCATATGGCCCCTGCAGGCACTTAGGGCAGGCAGTGTGGGTGGCAAGCCAGAAGGCTGTGGCACACCAGTAAGTTCCCTGGTGCTGACAGTGAAGGATGTGTGGCCACTGGTGGAGAGGACTGTTTCCTATAGCCAAAGCAAAACCTGTGAGAGGACATAGGAAGCCCTCTGAAGTCCCTGGGAATCCCTCCAACCGGGACACCTCCTAGGGGCTTTGCATTAGGTCCAAGCCCATTCAGCTGAGCCCAGCACACAGCCCATTTTTTTCACACAACAGAAAAGTTAGAAAGAAGTGTCTTAAGAGCAGGTTTCTAAATTTTAATGTTGGAAGTCTCTTGCTTCTTTAGTTATCTTTACTGTTCACTTGACTACTATTTAATGGCAGTTCAAACACTGCTTATTCATTTAGCACCAGAAAGTGGAAAACTCTTCTATGACTGGCTTGCTCATTGATAATGAAGTTTGCATTTTCCCCTTGATAAGATTAAAAGTATGTTTAAGAGACCAGCCTTCCAGGAGGCATGCACACACATATGGGGAAAGCAAATGAAACGTGACAAATGTGCAGGAACTACCCATGTGGTAATTGCACATGAATCCACCGTAAACGCACCAAGCACAAATTTTTATGGTTTATAGGCTCATTTAATTCCTATCTCTAATTTGCATATTAAATAATAACATGTACAGGAAGAAAAGGAGTGACAGGGTATTTCCCCCAGATATTGTTAAGTACACAGACTACCTTAGGCTGTTGAGTACATTAAGAAAACTCATCTCTGCAGGCTTCCTCTCCTGTCACTGAAAGCAAGAGGCTCTTGGAGGGGGGATGCAGAGCAGCAGCATGCTTTAGAGTAAGACATGATAACTGTTTTCTGTCCCTGAAGCCAGAGAGAGCAGACTCTGAGGCAGAGGACTCAGAGTGGGACTGCTCCTTCTAACACTGGCTACGCAAGGAAGCTTCACCACTGACTTCAGCACAGTCAGGATTTGATCATCAGTGTGTCCTTCTGTCACGATGAAAGCATTGCAAGTCAGTTTACTACAGAGACAAAATAATAAATGCCCTTTCACTCTTCACAACTTGCCAATGTGGGACTGCATACATGTGTTCCAATGCTACAAAGCAGCCCAGTTTCCAGTCTAGTCAAATTCTCGCTTGGCAACCGAACTTGGCATGTGAGCCTTCTGAGAGCCCTTTTTTCCCATCATAGTATGATTTGGATATCTTGTAGGCCTGCTAGGAACACCAAGTACTGACATATTGCACTTACTGTAAAACCAAAACAATACAATACACCTGACAAACTTATATCTGTCTGACACAGGTCTTCTGTATATCAACTTGACTCACAATAACTTTGCAAAGATCATTTTCAAGCTTCTAAAAATATAAAAAATTCATACAATTACAGTTCACTGAAAAATTAGCATGAAATACATTGCGAAAGCTAAAATCATTCATGGCAAAGTAATGTTCCATTTAATTACAAAGATTAATTCAGCCTTTATGTACGTGTCTGGTCTTTTCATTTTTCATTGAAAACAGATGATTCAAGAGACATCTGGTACAACTGGTGCATAAATATCACTGCATCAATTTAGGTTTTACATATAGAAGGACCAGAAAAATGGGGTGATAGACCTGGGTAAAACACAGAAAAAACCCATCACAGGGCTAAAGCCCAGTCCTAAAGATATCACTAGGAAGTGACCCACCGACTTGAGTGGGAGATGGACTGGGCCCACCTTACTTTCTGTGCAGGGGCCACATGAAATGTCAGGGATTTGCACATCATCAGCTGCAATCAAAAGTAAAGTGGCAACTCAAACATGAACATTAGGTCTGAAATGATAATTTTTAAGAGCACTTGATCTGCAGTGAACTGGCTACAATCCATACTCCAGAATATAGCTAATTATTCAACTATTTATTTTTAAACTTTGGCTTTAACTTTCCTCTTATATTTGCATATCACAACAATACATACTGTGTAGACTTTTAAAGATTTTTCAGAGCTAGTGTTTCATTTAATAATATTTCACATACCACCACCTCACACTGCACCATAACCCTCCCCAACATATTTCAATAATTGTTTTGAATGGTCTACATTAATCAGTTATGAAGATAGGAAATACAGCTATTGCTCTAGTCTTGTAATAGCATGAGCCCTGGGGTAAAAAAAAAAAAAAAAAATCAAGTGTCTTATGTGAATAATCATTTCCATGAAGTACACATAAAATTTTTTTCAGTTAAATATGCACTGTGGTTTCAAAATTAGCTGGTTCCTTTTAACAGCTTTGTGGTGCCAAATGGAAAAATAGAAAAAAATAGAAAAAAATAGAAAAAAAAATCCTAGCCCTTGGTCTTCTCCCTTGCTCTTCCCATCTCTGTCCATACTTCTGGCCATGCTGCCTGCACCCACAGACTCCATGAGCTCTCTCAACTCCTTGCCACATCTTTCTGTGAGACTGCTTAGCTCACTAGCATAGCAGAAATCTATCCAAGTTTCTCCCCAGCTGATTTTCTGCCACATGAGTGAGCTGAATCACTACACAGAGAGACCCAGCAAGTGCTGGAACTAGCAGAAGACAAGTGCTGGAAACACATGATGTGGGAAAGTGAAGAAGGAACAGCAAAGGGATTACATGTTACCTTTGTTTACCCCTTCCTCTGAATCATCTTTTGAAACCAAAGCCTCACTCAGAGGAAACTTCCTGACAAGAAAATATTAGTACACTTGAAAAGGGACCATACCATACATTACTTTCCTAGGAAAATGAGGGAAAAAGGGACAACAAATTTTCTAAGCAAACTGTTAGCTAAGATTGTGTATTCAGTCTTCATATCCACTAGCTATCAAGACAATATTATCACTAACCATAAAGTTGCAAGCACCTAAAAGTTAAGTAGGACTGTACAGAGTCAGAAAAAGCAATAATGTACATTAGTGCCACTCTTTCCTGTCCTAAATCCCCTTTTGCTTCTGGCTCTCTGGAAGACAAAGACTCAGTCGTTGGTTCAAGCACTGTGATGGTAGCTTCACTGGAATAAATTTTTCAGTTTAAACTGCACTTATTTTTTTTAGCAATAGAACTAAATCACAGAAAATCTGAAACAGTCTTACTTAAATACAAATATAAAAATATAAATTCACTGTGATATTTTCACAAGCATAACTCCTTAGTTCAATGCAGCAGTATAAATAATAGACCTACTCGTATTTTCTCCTACCAGCATGGTTCCAGACTCATCCTGCTGCCAGCAACACTTTAATTTTGTGAAGAGAAAGAATTCCTTTGTCCATTTTATTTTAATTCCATTTTCCATTTTTAATCTCTGTGTAACAGTTACCACAATTCCATTATTTTATACTTAGATTAGTATATATGACAGACATAAATGCTGTCTTTCATGAGCAGAAACACAGCTCTGTAAATTAAATACATTTCTTCGTGGCACACAGCAAATACCTTCCTCTCTGATTATATGATACCTAAACGCAGCAGACCAGCACAGCTGAGTATCTGACAAAAGATGTATTGAACACCTAACCATTAGTGTCCAAAGCTCCTCAGTTAGTTTTAAGGGCCTCTGGGTTCTCAGTGGAGCTGGGATCATGCCTGTGGACTAGAAGAAAGGGTGGTGCACAGAAATGCAAACTGACTCAATCTGCACTAGGTCCAGCTATGGCATCACATCACCACGCCAGCAGTGACAGGTCCACTCCAGCATGGGGATTTCTGCACTGGATTCCCCTCTACTCACCCATGGATCACTTCGGGCATGACCACACCAGTCTGTGTGCGGACAGCTGGGAGCTCCTTCAGTTGCACTTCAAAGGAGCCAGAAGCAAGTGTTGTGGTCTGAAGGCACAGACCATCATTAGTGTCATGCTGGTATATACATATGCCCCATTGTATATGCTGCTCAGCTCCGTTTGACACAGTTCTAATAGCTCATGCACCTGAGTTAAGCTTTAGACACATCATTAGCACCGTAGAAGACTGTACCTCCTCATACCTTTATTTTCAGGCAATGCTCTATCTTTCTAGTCCAAATTTCTCTTAAAACTAAAAACAAACCCAAAAAAACTCCAAACAACCAAACACACACCCCCAACTCAAAATTATCTTTATCTGTCTTTTGAAATTACATTAGACATCCTTACCAAACAAATTTTGCACCATAATCCTAAGGATTTGCAGTGACGCAAAGAAAAAGCCACATTTGACCAGGCTTTGGCACATTAGCGAGCTGCAGAAATTATTATGTTGCATTTTTTTCAGAAACTCCTTCCTGGACTCATTTCACTGCTCACTGCCAGAGCTCCTCATCAGTCGATCCATACTCCCACTGTCATGCCACCTCTTGCTAAAAATACACCCACCTTGCTGCAAAATCTTTTCTGCTGTTTTTGTTTTAGTTCTGGGAAAACAGCAGGTTTAACAAAAACTACTGTGCTGACAAAATAAAAGTCCCCAAGGACCCAAAAAGCCCAGTGTGCTGAAGAGATCTCTGGCACTGAACCCTGAGAGAAGGATGGCCCCAGGGACTGGGAAAGGGCCAGGAAGCTCTCTCCCCATCACAGCTGTATGGGGTATGAGTGGTACAGCGTTTCTTTTGGTAGTTTTATGCAAACCTCTGTTCCAAAGAGGGACAGCTTCTGACCTTAGCCTCTGCTTGCATCTGTTTATATTCATTTAACATTTTCAAGGTTATCTTTGCTTAAGCAAAGGTTGCAGAGCAACTTCTTATTTTTTAATGAATAGAGTGTAAAAAATTCTCTTTATATTTCTAGCCACAGGTGAGCATCAGAGCCATTCTAGATGCGGCTGAGACTAGACATGGCAGATATTCGTTCTTACACTACTCTAAAATTGACCTAGGGACTGAGGACCTAAACACAAGTATTACTTGGGTTGGGACTTGTAGGTTTTCTCTCTGAGGAGAAATTCCTTTTGCTTGAACAGGGACCCCGACCAGCAGTGTACCAGTAAGCGTGCCACTATCAGTTGCCCATGCCTTATAATACATGGGGGAAAAGCAGATGTATATATAGACAAAAACATAGGCTGCACAATACAGAAAAACTGTGCAGGAAATGCTCTACTATCTACTCAAGACCAAGTCCCTCTCTATTCCAAATATTTACATATTTTTATTTTAAAATAAATTGTATATATGTATTTATTTTCACATTGATGGAACTCACCACTCACCCAGAAAACTGAGCACTGGACTCCTCACAGCTCCCTCACAAACGAGGGCAGTCGAGGAAGCCTTCACTCCTAGGCACAGTGTCCCAGCTTCTGAAAGGCCACTAAAGGAGCAAATTCCTAAGTCTGATGGCCTCCTTGAGGTAAAGCTCTTCTAAAAGTAAACTCCAACCATACCAGTACCTGAAGCCATTTAAACATTTCAAGACTCTGTTTCAGTCCTCCGTAACTAGTACAACACCTGAGCAACGTGCTAAGCGCTGCTGAGGCTCGTGGTCCTGGCTGGCTCCTTGCCCAAGGCTGAGAGTCCATGCCAGAGCCCCAGCCCACGGCCCTGCCCAGTGAGCAGGCAGCTTTCCTCTCAGTGGCTCAGGCAGGCATACACACGACAGGGAGATCACAGCAGCCAGAAATGCACATTCATGGGAAATAAAGAAGGAATGCCAAGTAGGTACCTAAGCATGCCCTCACAGACTCCTCCATAGAGAGAATGGGTCTCCCATACCTCAGTATCTCTCAGTGTTGAGTTGTTGGGGGACTACAACATCTTTGTAACTGTTCCTTTACAGAAGGGTGTTTTACTTGGTAAAACAACAAACATACTGAAAGTTAAAGCTGAAACTGCCTGCGACTTTAGGGTGGTGGAGGACTTTCTGCCCTTTGGAAGAATTAATCTGTCTTTTAGCATACTAATGCTTTCATGCTGCATTTCTGCCACAAAAGCTTCAGATACACTCTGGTCTCTGAGCATCTGCAGGTGTGTCCATCCATCTGTCTCCCTCCTTCTATTTCAAGCACAAGATTTGTCACAAGTGTTTTGATGTCACACACCCATTCTGGCCTTGTGGAGTTGTGGCGAAGTCTGAAAAATGACAACTGCGTGATCAGGGTTAAACACAATTTCCTCTCCCTTCACCTGTTTTCCACTATCTGTTTGCACGGTGCCCATGTTATTCATGGAACTGACATTCCTGCACAACTGAGTGAGCAGTAGCAGCAGCCAGATAACAAGGGAGAAGCTGACAGCAGCGATCTAACCCCAGAGATAAGAGATAAGCAAACATGCCATGGCTATTAGTTTCAGCTCTGGCCAATGGAGAAGAACATCTCCTGTGGTTACTGAACAGTAAAGTCCAGTCCTCCTGAGAAGGTTAAATTAAATTCAGGATGTGGGAGAGATTACTCTTTGAGTTAAAAAATTAAAGTTTGTGATGAGAAATAAACATATGACTTAAAAAAAAAAAAAGAGAAAGTGTTGTAAATCTGATAGAAAGTGAAGTCCTATTTCTATTCAGAGCAAAGCAAGGAGCATTTCTACGCTAGAAGGAAAGTACCTTGCATTCTCTGCACCTTCCAGGTTAAAAATGTTCGTCGAAACACTGGCATTTTCCAAACAGCTGTCCCACGGATGGTGTGGGAGTGGTAGCCTCAATGTCCTGACCAAATTCCAAACCAGGTAAGTAAAGCAAACTGTTCAAATCCCCTACGTCACTTCTGAGCTCAGCAGCATCTACTTTACTTCCTGCTTCCTATCACGTTGTCCCCTTCTCTTCACATGTCCAAGCACATGGTAGGATAAAGATGAGCTACACCATGAAGGTAAGCTCCTGGTGATACATTTAATGCCCAAGGGAACTGCAGACATATAGCAAAAGAGTTAAAATGTGACTGCCTCTTCTGAACTCCAACCTGCGTTTCGACTTTATCAGGAGACGTGCTCATTGCTCCCTGCAGTGCAACTGCTACAGTAGAGGCAGGACCCTAAATTTTTGCATCCAAGTGCTAGTCTAGACAGAGGCTACTCTAATTTCAGAAAGTTTACTTCCACAAAGGAGAAGTGTGGTCAAGGTTCAATTAGCACTAAGTAGAAATATGATATCCAGTTTAGAAATGACAAGGTTATATCAAGAAGATCTGAATAAAACTTCCTATTAAAACCAGTAAATTTGGAACTCAGCTGTCACCTCCACTGCCTTTTGAAGAGGAACGAAGTGCCTAAATGCAATTAGAGCCTTTGGAAAATTCTCCCTCTTTTCCTTGTTCTTCTGAAGTGAGTCTTCTATTAGTGCTCTGAAGCAGTCTTACACTTTCTGAGGTTCTCTGAGGTCATTGAAACAAAGATATAAAGTCATCTTAAAAGAACCAGTAAAAGGTGTTTTGGGATCTCCGATTTTGAAACTCCATCCCCCTCTTTTACGAAGTGTTGTTCTGTCAGCCTTGTGCTGGCCTTCATTCCAGAAAAAGCCCACTTAACATATGGGAGGTATTGAGAGTCAGGGCTAGTTCTTCTGATATGTTTTTGCACTACATTGTACAGGATGGGTCCACGGACCGCACAAGGCACAATAGGCATTTTTTCGTTTTGCAGAGCACTCAGCGGCCACTCTCAAGATTGGATGCTTTGTCATCTTTGTGCAAAATTAGCATGGCATTCCCAAGATCAGTTTCAGCTCCTGAAGCTGTAGTGTTTGGTCTTTTTTTCTGGCTATGCCTCAGATCTTAATGAAAAGTTGTTTTTCAGAACTGTATCTAGTGCATGACCTGAACAGTCTCAGTGAACAAACACAGGAGGCTCCACGCACCCTGGATGTATTGTTGTGCCAGGATTATACGGAGGGAAGAGTGAGCACCAGAAAAGAATGGGCAGTGATGATTCTCTGGTTTCCCCACTACAAGAACACAGGGGGAGAAGGTGACATTTTCCAGACAAGCAAAAGGAGATGCTTTCTCACACAGAGCACAGTGAGCCAGTGGAAAACATTGCCTTGGGAAGTTGTGGATGATAAAAATTGTCATGGGTTCAAAAAGTCATTAGGCAAACTCACAGCAGAAAAATACGAATAAATAGAAAGAGACCACTTCTGGCTCAGGAAGCAACCGAGCTGCAGATTGTCAGGGGCCAGGAGAGGACAGCAGGAATGTATCCCTTTCTGCTTGCCCTGTCCTTATGTTCATCTCTAAACATCTGCTACCGGTTGGCCACTGCCAGAGCCAGACATTGGACCTCTGGTCTGAGCAGTATGGCTGTCATGTTCGTAGGGAAATCACCCAAGTGTGAAGAGAGAGAGACCGGGGAGAACTGGGAAAGATGGCACGGGTTCAGCTAATTGACTGGAGGTTCCAGCTAAGAAGCGAATGGCTTCAGTGGGATAACCCATGGACACCTACCTCATTTAAAGTACCTATACTTTGTTAAATCGGGGCTTGTACAGATGGCTCTTGATTTCCTAAGGGCTATTGGCCTAAATTACACTGTGTTATCCAGGGAGGTTTGCTGTAGCTCTCTGAAGCAGCAGAACAAACCCTGTAGGCCAGACAGAGGTGCCTAACACTGCCTGAGAGAGACATCTATAGCTAGGCACTGTCCTTATATTTTCCTGTGGTTCTCTTGCCTCAGTCTTCAGACTCAGAGATGTGAAGAGAACAAATGTTGCATATACAACTTCCTTAAAGAGAAGTAAAGCCAAGCAGCAGGCAAGTTCAGTAGGCAAAAAGTGATTGCACAGTAAACTTCGGATTTGTGCTCCATGACCTAAAGAAGCTAATAAAGTTACAGACAAATTTTTATAGAGGAAAAACAAGCTTTTTTTTTTGGCTTATCATCCATGCTTTAAAAATATTATTGCAAAGAAAAATAAATAACCTCCTAGAATACAGGCTATTTTACAGGAGATATGCAAACTTTCAGAAAACAGGCTTTTGTGTAAAAGCCTCTTTTTCAAGTCGCCAGTTAAACCCAAGAACAAAGAGCATTTCAGGAAGGAAAAGTGATTAATAAAATAATGCCTCCTGCCCAGGAAAGGGAACAATTTTACATCTCAGTGATGATCTTTCACTGAATTACCCTTTGAAGAGCAGCAGCAAAAAATTACCATTTTAAAGACGAGAGCCCTGATCACACAAGTCATGTCAACGAAGTTTCAGTTGCAGGTTCTCCCTTTTCCCTGTAGCCCACTGTTACAAGACGCAGCTGTCAATACCATTTGGCTGACATAGCCAGCTGCATTCTGCACCTTCATTGTAAGGGAAACAAAAGGCTCTCCTCTCTCCCCGCTCCTCATCTGCCATCCTTCTCTGAGGCTGCAAGGTGCTCAGAGAGGTCCTTGGGCAGCAGACGAGGGATCTTTCCGCATGGCTTCTGTAACTCGCAGACCACGTACATGAAGACTGTTGCCAGACACACCCTTGGAGCTGCAGTCATTTGAATAATTTCTCTGTTCTTCAAATGAGAGCAAAATTTAAAGACCTTCACAAAAAAACGGAGGCTAAAAGGGCAAGAAGAGGAAATTTTTGCCTTTTTTTTTTTTAAATCAGAGATCTCCATTGAAAACTCGGGAGGTTAACAGCATAGTCTAAGCAAATTTCAGATAGTCAAATACAGAGCAATAAAGCAAGGCTTGTACAGAGCGCAGGAGGAAGGACAGGGCAGAAAGCAGAGCATCAGAGCACAGAGCCGAATGCTTCTCTCCGACTCGGTGCTCCTTTGGAAGCGGCATGAGCTCCATCCAGAGAGCTAGGCGAGAACTGCACGTCAAGACACGCCGAGTCACCTAACCCTGTTAAAAGCCGTCTTTGCAAGATTGGCCTTCAGATGGTCTGGTTTCAATCCATGTTTCGATCACAGAGAGAGAGGAACAGAGGGAGGATAGAAGGAAATTATTAGATGTTATCTCATTATATTGTTCTGTTACAGAAGGAAAGTCAAACCTTAACTCCAAAGTACACAAGGGCTAAAAGGGTGATTCTCAGAAATCAAGGCTGCGAGACAATTGTTCGTTATGTCACATGGACTCATTGATTTGATCCTTTTAATAGGGTTTGGGCTTATCAGATTACTAGTGTCCCCTCTGAGTAACTTAAAACAACAGAACAGACACAAAGAGAGTCACAGACGGAGAAACATTTCAGTGATTAGATGGAGCTGACTGGCTGCCGAAAGTAGAATTTAAGCATTGATTCTACCAGAGGGCCTTTTGTAAGTCCTTCAGAGGTCAATGGTCCCTTTGATTACAAAGCATCATGCTGACAGCAAGGTATACAAGTTTGGCCTCTGCCAAGTGCACAGGACAGGTGAACGTCAGTCAGAAAACAGGTAGCAGAAAACAGGCAAAAGAGTGAGTATCCGAATTATGGAGAGGATTTGCAGTTAATTCTCTGAAAGAGGATATTTCAGTTGGAAGGGACCTACAGCGATCGTCTGGTCCAACTTCCTGATCACTTCAGGGCTGACCAAAAGTTGAAGTGTGTTATTAAGGGCTTTGTCCAAATGCCTCTTAAGCACGGACAGGCTTGGGGCACTGACCACCTCGCTCGAAGCCTGCTCTGGTGTTTGACCACCCTCTTGGTAAAGAAATGCTTCCTAATACCAAGTCTGAACCTTTTCTGATGGAGCTTTGAACCGTTCTCACGTACCTTGGCACTGGATCCCAGGGAGAAGAGCTCAGCCCCTCCCTCTCCTCTTCTCCTCCTCAGGAAGCTGTAGGGAGCAAAGAGGTCACCCCTCAGCCTCCTGCTCTCCAAACTAGGCAAACCCAGAGCCCTCAGCTGTTCCTCACAGCACCTGCCTTCCAGCCCTGTCACCAGCTTTGTTGCCCTCCACTGGACTCGTTCAAGGACCTTGACATCCTTGTTAAAGTGTGGGGCCCAGAACTGCACACAGTGCTCAAGGTGAGGCTGCACCGTTAAACACAGTGGGTTTAACCACCTCTCTGGACCGGCTGGTTGTGCTGTTTGATGCACCTTAGGATGCGACTTGTCCTCTGGGCTGCCCAGCCACGCTGCTGGCTCGTGTTGAGCCTGCTGCCGACCAGCACCCCCAGATCCCTTTCTGCAGGGCTGCTCTCCAGCCACTCCTCTCCCCATTTTACTTGTGCCCAGCATTACTCTGTCCTGGGTGCAGAATCTGGCATTTGAACTCGTTAAATTTCATCCCATTAAATCATTTCCCAGTGCTCCAACCTATCTAGATCCCATTGCAAGACCTATTGTCCCTTCAGAGAATCAAAAGCACCTCCCAGTTTCATATTGTCAGCAAACTTGCTAATGGTGCATTCAACTCCCACATCCAGATCACATACAGAAATATTGAACAGAACTGGCCCTAGGATTGAGCCCTGAAGAACACCGCTGGTGACCATTCGTCAGCCAGATGTAGCCCCTTTCACTACATCCCTTTGAGCCCTGCTGTTTGGCCAGTTCTTCACTCAGTGCACTGTGTACCTGCTCATCTCACAGTTGGACAACTTGTCCAGAAGTATGCTGTGAGGGACAGCATCAAAAGTCTTACTAAAATCCAGAAAAATGACATCAACTGTCTTCCCTTCATCCACTAGGCAGGTGACCTTCTCATAGAAGGATATCAGATTAATAATGAAGTAGATGTCACCTTTTGTTCTGAAAATGGCAATGAGCAGAAGATGCTCACACAGGACTGAAATTTATTTCCAAGCAGAATATCCTGCCCTAATAAAAATATTCCATGGAGGTGTTAGCAATCACAGAGAACTAGAAGAGTTGTTTTACATGTTATTTTACTCAGGCCAATGATAATTGGCTAACATACTACAATTTGCCTATACAAAAAGTCAAAGCGGAGACTCTTTTCTGGCCTTCGTCTGAAAGAAGGTACCTTCAGCATTCCACTGCGCTCTCTCATAGCTCTAGTTTCTGTTTTTACAGTGGTCCAAAATTAAGAGTAAACCTGAGAAGACCGCAGGACAATATAACTTGCTCTTCAATTCAAGAAGAAACTAAGCTTCTTCCTAAACTGTGAAATCCACGGCACTTGCACTATCCTCTCAGATGCAGGTGACACTTATTGACAAAGAAATTTCACGTTTACTGATCCATATATAAGAAAGTAGTAAAGTAATACTGTTTTTTGTAAACCAACAAACAATCCCCACTCCAAAATTCCTGTTGTCTGTGCTGCTTTATTAAAGTGTAAGTATTAAAAAAGTGACAGCATAATGTGCTGGGCTCATGAGATTTATCTGGGACAGAGTCACAGACTTTGAAGGTTCTATTGTATTATAAATCTTAGATTTCCCCAGTGAATTACCTGACCACTCATGTAATGAATCTGTTTCTTGAATTAAAAACATACCCGTCCAAATGTCCCAGGACAAATGCAGTATCTATCATTAGCAATAAATATTACTTAATAAACACGCACAAAATCCATGTCTGGAAATCCACCAAAATGTCTCTCTGGACTCCCTCCTTCTGGCCAAGTGGCTGTTTCTGTGAATCTGAACTTAACCTTACAGTCGTAAGTCCTACCACATAATTGTTGCTGCAATTTCTAAGTCATTATGTAATATTTGTGCCTTAAAAGCTTGACCATCTTCCTATGTAGGTAAACTATAAAATTGTTGTTCAGATCTGTGAGAATGGATTTAAACTATTCACTATTTGCAGTGCTATGGCTTGTAGTATTATTTTTATTGTACTGCTTGAAGTTAGTCCGTCATGCATTGTTTGACCCAGACTCACCCCATTAACTTCAGAAACTTAGAGGGGATGCCTAAATTGCAAGCTAAGTGCCATAAGCTTCCTAAATGTGTCAACAGAGGAAACCGGCATCTGTACCTAGAAAAGATCTAACCTACCTTCTGAAACAAAACTCTGTTTAATTTGGGAAAAGAAGAGGAGCTTTTTAGGGAGCTGATTAGTTTGCAGAAATGCTTGTATTGTTTCTCTGCTGAAAGGCAGAACAAATTGGTTAAGCAGATTGTTTGCTAGAAAAATCAGTATCAGACTTGCATATGCCTGTAAAGGTATGTAGAAACATCTCTATTAAGGAAGTAATTAGAAAACCTTCCTGTCTTATTTTGCATCATATTTGTCAAATATCTAAATTACAGATAATTTCTAAGGGTATTTCTAGTAAAAAAAAACAGGCATAACAGCCAGTAAGAAGTAATAACTGCAGTCTATTTACCATCAGGTTAGCATGAGATAAATGGCATCTTACTATTGTTCGCTTGCTATAGAGCTTATTGCATTTATGCAACTCTGTTTCATTTGCACATCTGTGCAGAGCACTGCTGTATAAAATGTAAATAACTGTATACGGAGTTTAAAAGTTTCCAATGATAAAACGTCTCAACAGCCTCTTCATCAGAATTACCAAAAAACTTTGAAGTCCTTGTTTGTTTTTAAATCAAAACACCGCTATTTTTATTCAAGCACAGAGAGCAGGAACAGTTCAGCTGTGCTTGCATACCAGTTTATTCAGAGGGTATTTACTAATTCACTGATATCCCATTGCCTCAACAAATAAGGAGACAGTCCTACACATTGCCCTCCACTCTGCTTTGTTTATGCCTCTTCCAACTGCTGCTCTGGGGGCAGAGCTCTGCATTTGGAGAAGTCCCTTTCCACATATCACACGCTGTAAATGTGGGAATAGAGTGAAAAGGGAGCTTTGAGTATCTCCTCCTGCCTTCACCTTTACCTCCTGCATTTTACTGTCACCCCATCCAAAAGTAATCAGTAATGCCCATCCTTGATCATAACACTTCATAACTGGCATTATTCTATGCGGAGACGGGTGTTCCGCTGGGATGGTCATTGTGTTCCTGGAAGCTGGCTTTCAAGGTAGGCCTTCCATCATGGCATTGGAGAAGGTATGAGATCTGGACTATTCTCATATTCCCTTCTAGGCCAGACACTCCATCTTCACAGCAAATGCCCTCAGCTCTCCCAGATGTTTTAGACACTGTTTTCTCTTTGTGGGTTGGTGTGCCCCTGACACCCCAAACAAGATGAAGATCTTGTCAAGACAAGGCAAATCTGAAATGACCTCACAGTCTACATCAGCCAGAGCCAGATGGGGAAAGATGGAGGCAAGGGAGGAAGAACAAGGCAACAAAAATAACTTCAGCAGAGAAGCAGGAGCTCAGACGGCTCAGCTTCTAGAAAAATAAATGTGGCACATGTCTCTTCGCAAACAAAACAATGGGTAAGTTACTGGAACTGCAAGTACAGTCCATGACATTCTGTTCCCACTCAAGTGAAATCTTCACCATAAGAGGATTTTACCCATTCAACTTTTACATTTGTTACCTTCTCATAAGCTTTTCTTTTTGTTTCAGAGTCCATCCAGTCATTTTCCTTTTCCAACATGTCAATAAAAGCCCAGCGAATTCCTTCAGTCAACTCCTCCATCTGCAAAACATTTAGCAAACCCCACCCCAGTAAAATATGTCACGGCAGAATCATTATAAGCAAAGGTTTGGTGCATGCAGGAGTGACGGATCTGGTTAGACCAGGAACAATTCCAAATCAGACAGTATCTGCTGTTTTCTCTTGAAGGCTAATTTCTTTCTCCAGCGCTCAGACGCTTCTGAAAATAAGTTTCTTTCCATTTTCTTTTCCTTCAGGTGTACCACACAACCTGTTTCTTGCTGACCCTTTGATGTCACAACTGTGAGAATGTCTGTCTTGAAATCATAAAAAATACTTGGAAATTTGCGGTGACTTGGGGAGTTTTCTGACACCGGTTCTAGATCACTAGCCCATGCAGAAGCAGCAAGGTGTTTGCACAAACAAAGCCTTTTCTGCAGAAAAAGCATCTGTAGCCTTGTTTGGTTTATGTCAGGCTGAGACATGCCTTGTTAACACTGCCAAAGGACTGAAATTGGGCTGGCAGTATCACGATCCAAATACAAAGCAGTATCCAAATATTTAGCCCGTGTTTAGCTATATTTGTGAAGTACTCCTACCCTCTACTTACTGCAGGGATAGAGGCTGTGGCTCACAACACTGAGCAGCCTTAACTGCCTCTGTGGTCTTGAAGCACCAGTGACAGCTTGCATCTGTGCAAAACTAGGAAAACCGACAGCCATTTTAGCCTGGCTGCTTCTTCAGACACCTATACAAAGCCATAAGCATACCACAAGCAAGTGAAAAAAATAATAATAGGAGTGTTTAGTGAGCATGCACACTAACAGTCCCCTGAAATGACAGAAAACAAGAAATCTCACGGCTAAAAGATGCACTACATCGGTCTAAAGAGCAGAAATGTCCTCACGCCCCTGCCTCCTTCTGGCAGCACAAACTAGAAAGGTGTACACATCAGCTGCTTCTATTTATGTCAGTAGATGAACCTCAGGACAGTAGGTCACTGAGAATACTGCGAGAGTGAGGCAATGTGGGGGATCCAGCCGTAGCTGGAGTCCTTTAGCACAGACCAAACCAGAGTTGAGAAAACACAAGACATAGCAGATAATCATTACATGAAGACTTATTGGATCTTTGTGTTATCAGTTATGTTACCTTTAAAATTAATGAAAATGTCAAGTACCAGAGATTTCCATTTTATTGTGTAGATTTGGTAGCTCTGAAATGTCATTAAAAGTGGGGAGTACACCCTGGAAAACAATGTTACCCTTAGCTAAATTGTCATCTATGTGTCAGATGCATATTTAGATCTGCAACTGTTCTTTATCTGTGGGGGAGCCAGACAAAACATAGCAAAGCTCCTTTGATTATTCATCTTTTTCTACCCTTTTCAAAAAACATTTTTTTATTTTTAGAGACAATATGGGACAACTAGACTGGTCTAGCATCAAATATGACTAAACAACATTCACAGTAAACTGCATCCCAGGGAATAAGGTAACTTACAGATATTGATGACAGAGCACTGACTCAATTAACTTAGTGCACTAATGAGGTGAAATCCCTGTATTTGGAGGTTACAAGTTCCAACTCAAGCTCTGCACCTGGGCCCTGGTGTATACTTAGGCTTTATGCACCAGCTGTCACTGTAGGGACAGGGGAAGAAACCTATTCCTGCTATCAAAGTTATTACTGAAACTGCTCAGGCATAGCTGTAAGAAACACTGCAGGCACTCTGGGTTAGAAACAGTGCTATATTTAGCCACAAATAATGTCTTTCTTGATAAAAGGAGAGAAGTGTCTAAGGTATGAAACATTAGTGACAAAACATGGGGGAAAAAGAATCCATATTATCCATAACTCAGGATTTGTTTATCATAGACAGATATATGTCATTAGCTAGGGAAAAAAAAAAAACTCTGCACAAATAAGTGTGCTTTTCTCAAGTGCTTTCTTACTGCTTGAGAAAGAGAAATGGAATTGACAACCAGTGAAATGAAAATGATAACACCATAAATGATTAACTTGAAAAGCACACTTCTAAGTGCATTGCAACAAATTTCACCTGTATCTAATTTTATCTCAATGGGCAGTTCACTGTAAGTCTGAATCTTGCGATCTACACTATAAATTTTATATGCATTTTTTACTACGGGGGCTACTGTGAATTCAGACTTGATAGTTTTTCAAAGATTTGGTCTGAAAGAAATTTTCTGCTAAGCAAAATTTTAATTAGGTCGCATTTCATTGGAAAACCATTCTCTATCAGCATCTCATAAATTTCCCTCACATAGACAAACATGAAAATGTGTCCATCCCCTCCACAAAGTGTATATTTCTCCTTCTCTTTCCACTTACCCTATGCACAGGACATACTGTGTATCCCTGAAACATTTTTGCCACTAAACTGCCATATAGCACATTACAAACTCCATCAAGAATCGGGGAACAGAAAAGCTGGATCTCAGAGAGGGAATCTCAAGCTGAAGGCAAGCAGCAAAAGAAAAGCAGAACCTGAGAGGGAAACACACGTCATAAAGATCTGGACAAGCCAAATCAGAGTGTTGGTCTGTCTAAAATGGAGTCTTTCCCTGAGGAAAGAGTCAAACTAGATAAAGTCAAACAGACAAACTCAGGCTACTGTGCCAGGGCAGTGCAGGACTATCACAGAGCTGTTGCTCCCAGTGCAGGATGCTATTTCACATTTTTACTAAATGGTTGTGCCTCTGCTGCACCAAGAGCTAAGTTCAATGACTAAATTAGTTAATTTTAAACTGATTATTGTTGGAAAATCAATGGCTGGAAAAGTAGATATTGGAAAACCTTGTGAGAAAAAAAATGAACAGAAAATAAGTCATAAATTATTGTGAAGGGTAATTGATCATTTGAATATGTTATTAAAAAAAGTGATAATGTAGCTATGTTTTGAAGTTTTAGAATGAGGATGAACATCCAGCTAAAAGCTATTCCCTGGACTTAGCAGCGTGGAAGAATACTGTCCTTCGCCATTGAGAAAATAAAGATTCAAATCACAAAGACAAACTCTCAGTATGTGGCTCTAAGCTTCCCTTAGTTTGGGCCAGAAATCAGCTACACTTCTCCTGCGTGGACTGCAGGTGTAGCACAGTCAGCTTTGAAAGGGTCACCCTGAAGTAGAGAAATCTTGACCAGTGTTTTAACTAGTCAGTAAAAACAGTTAAAATAATGAGTTACACTATCTATACTACTCCTCACTCTGTTGCTCCACAGCCTGGCTGTCATTACTAACACAAATTAATGGTGTTCAGCCTGGTTTTGATCTGGCTACATACTTGTCTGAAGGGCTGCAAATGGAAGGAATGGACAGTGCCCAGATGGACAGAAAGTTGACATTTCTTTGAATTTGTTCTGTTCTCTCCTTGCCTTTTTATCTTTTTTAGTTAAACAATTTCTAAGAAAATTGTTTCTTTGTAAACTTCGGTCTAACATCAGAGACAGTTTGTGAGAAATTGTCATTAAAAGTTTAACTAAAAGTTTCTAGGCAGAGACCTCAGAGGACTCACCATCTCTTTCTTGTCTTCTTGAAAATGGGCATTCACAAACAGCTTGCCCACAACGTAAGGGAGCGTGCTTTCTACGAGGTCCACACATTTATCCCACTGGGGCAGCAAAGATGTGGTTCCATGGATCACCTGTTGGCAGGTACATGTAGTAGGTCATAACATCATGCTGTTTAAGATGAACAAGTCTGCATCCACATACAGTATAGTCTAAAGCGTGTTTGTCACAGAACTACCAAAAGGTAATAAACAATAGGTAAAAACAATAACAACACTTAATAATAATAATAACAAAAGGTAAAAACAATAACAACACTTTACAGTTATTTCAATTTTTATGAAGTGCTATGACAAATGTTTTGAACCCCACAAAAGAGCTGAAAAATTTTAAACTTGGAAACAGTACCACAGTAATTACTTCGAGAGACTAGGCTTAGAGGGTTAGTTATAGGCAGGCATTCCCATGTAACAATTTTAGACTAATTTTGACAGTCTTTCAGTGTTCGGTCAAGAGACATATTCTCCAGCAAATCCCTGCTCTGAGATACCTCCAAAAATTTTTTTCTCTCTCCACTGACTAGGCGAGAAGCCTAGGGACATCATGCTCATGAAAGTGAGGTCAGTTCTTATGAAGCACCTCCTACAGAGCCTTCCACTGCCACGAACTTATCTGTGCCAACTTAATAATGTCTAACATTGGTAGGTACATGTCCACACCTTTTTGCCATTCACCTGTTTAGTTACTCTTACCACAGTCAGTGTAAAAGACGTAGTTGCTTTCAGTCCCTTTCCCAAATGAATATTATCAAGAGAAAACAGATTTGAATGATCAAGAACACCGAATAAAGTGTTTGTCCTCCAGAAGTTGCACTCCTTGTTACGGCAGAAAGATGTTAGTAGAACAGGTTGTGTAGTTTACTAAAGGAATGGTGGTTAGACAGACCCCTCCAGGCTCTGATGAAGTCCCTGCACCACCATACATGAGCTTCAAAAGAGCAATAGTCAAGAATGGTCAACACACCAATGAATCAGGTGAAATAGATCTCAAGCACCTTGCTGCCTTGGTTGCTGTTTCTCACAAGAAGAATGTTGTTACTGTTGACACTTACTCAGTTAACATTATGTTTTCTCATCAAGGTAGAAGTTCATAAAAAATAGTACACACAACACAAAGTATGAGATGGGTCCATGTAAGCAAATAGAAATGCAGTGCTGATGTAGGAAACTTTTGCTACTTTCAAGGTTCAAAGAGTTCCCTTTCCACTTAAGGAACTTATTAAGCTTTTCCACAGAGAACAAGCAAAATCCCAGTCAGGTAGTTAACACCTATCAGCTGTGTAAAAGCAGAGTACAGTCAACAGCACGCCAGGTCAGGTGGGATAGTCTTTTGGCCTCTCACAGAATAAACAATCCTTTTAAGCACTGATCTAGTAGTTTCTGATCCTATTATTTTCCCCAGTCTTCTCTTCCTTTGAGCCTAAGATTAAATTTCTAGCAAAACTGGAGGGTTTAAATTTGTTGTTTTCCAATAGGAAAAGATTTCACTGGAAAATTCCAGAGTAGCTTAACCCTCAGCTATTGAAGGTCAGATATCTCGGTAGTTCAAAGATTGATTTTCTCCCTCATGTTGTCTGTAATTAAGCTTAATCAATGACTCATCCTGAAATACACCGCTGAATAGCATTTTTAAATGCTTTTTATTAATACTGTATGCGCATTAATAGATTTTCAATGACAGAGAGAACACTGCTTCTGTAAGAAAACCACATTATGCAAACCTGTACATGATAAGGTAATAGTTTCTTAAGCAGAGCCAAATCTGAAAATAAACTGCTTTTCCAAATACTTCAACCGTCGTATATAACACAGCACTCAAAAAATCAAAAAAAAAAGAAGAAAAAATAAAAAGCGAGATGAAAATTCTCTCCAGAGTCCACGCAAAACCACAATGGAGATTTTTCCTGATGCAGAAGAGGAAAGGAAGTCATGGCATTCGTCATCAGAGTTTGAAATTCCTTATGAAAGCTTTGGCTACACATCAGCCACAGAAAGAATCAGGAGACAGAGCCGGCTTTTAGACTGTGACATATTATTATTACAAGGCAATAATTATCATTTTGTGGGAGGCTTGACTGTAAGGAGGGCAGAACAGCAGCACAGGCTCTGAGACCAATAAAATCAGAGCTGAGAGGAATGGATTATATCTCACAGCCGCTTTATTGGTATTTATGTTACAATAGCCAACTAGAACTCCCTCAAAATGGTCCTCCTAATATTAATGTACCACTCTAAAACACAGTACTCCAGGTAGTAACAGCGGCTATAAATAGCAGGCTTCAGTCCCTCCCAGTCATTTCAGAGCTCCACAACACAATTAACTGATCTCTTCCCGGGTGCCGCTGCACATTTTCTAGGACTCCAAGCGCCACTGCAGAGGAGCTCCTGACGGCTGCTGATGTGGTAATCAAAGCACTTTCTCTGGAGTCAGCAGGTTTGTCCTGTTTCTCAGTCTGAGGTTTTCTGAAGTTTCATGATGTCTTTTTTCCCCCTCCCTTTGCAGAGTGTAAGTGTCTTGATGCCAGGATTTCTACATGTAAGATGTGAAAGCCACCAACAGAAAATGAGGACCTGCTCAAAAAAATACTATGCTTATGATGGATGAGGCTGATGCTGACTGAATTAATGAATGAATGAATAAAAGATAGCCTTTTCTTTAAAGGTCACAGATTCATCTCATGGTCATGACTTTTTAGCAGTCATTCAATGTTTTATTCACTTACCTGGCAAAAGCTTGGTGGGTGCTTTTTATGATCCCAAAGGACCTGTGTGCCTTTAGTCCTCCAGTCTCTGACTGGGCAAATCTGTTCAACAAAGCTTTTGCCTTGGACTGCATTCCTCAAGTCCTTTCTGCTGACCTGTGAAGTCTGTTCCCCCGAGCTGTTTACTGTGCTTAACTTTAGCTATTAACTATTCGCTATTGCTGTTTACTGCACTTAACTAACGCTCCATCTCCAGGTCCCAGGGGCAGATAACAGGAATGAGCTGCTGGCTCACTGCCCTTACTGTGCTGTTCTTAATTTTTCACAATCACCTACGTGACACACTTGATGACATTGTTAATAAGCATTGAATCAGCTTGAATTAGATGTTTCCCTAAGCTTCTGCAGAAAGTACCCAGAGAAGTGACAGCAGCTAGTTACCATATCAAAACACACAGTATCCAAAGCTTAAAGTTTCCTTCCAGAAATTTTTCTGGCCATAATGTAACTCAATCTAACTCAGTATTATGCTGCAGACTGGCTGACGGCCAGTATCAATCTGTTTTACCTGGCTAGCAAGGAATGTCCTAGGTGGGGACACACTTACAAACTTGTTGCTGTGGTTCTGGCAGCCAGTTTCTCACATTTTTGCATGAAGAAAATGGTATCTTTAACAAGACTTCTTTGAATATGACTTCAGAAGTATAAGAGACTGCCTTTTCTGTGTTGTTTCCATCAAGCTCTTTGGAGTTTATTTTTAGATATGTGATCAACTCAGAACTATTCCAGTACCACTCAGGAAAGACATTACGGGTGCTTCAATTAGCCATCTGCATGTCTCACCACGGAAAACACAGCTCCCACACCTCCTGTGCCACATCTCCGGCAGCATCATGACAGCCTTCTCTCATCGTGATGTCACCAAGCAGCCAATTTTCATAACAACCAAAAAGTTCACTGTCTAAACTAAGGTGGCATGGAAACAAGATGATAAAGCACATTTCAGTTTCATCCTTGGTTTGCTTAAAGGGCCTTCATGCTGCCCACAGGATTATCAGGGTGGATTTCTAGTCAGGGTTCACTTAATCAAATGTGTGTGTTTTACATAAATGCCCATACTAGTTTATAGGTAATTAGCTCTTCTCTCATAGCTTTGGGCAGTGACTGACTAATGTCTTCTGGGGCTTCTTCAACCCCAAGCTAGAAGGCACCTGATCAGCTTCTCTGTGGAAATGGCAGATGGATGTATGTGTTAGAGCTCATGTAAAGCTGGCACTAGAGCATGAAAGAGCTTTGAACAAGCTTAGAAAGGATGAAATCTTAGACTTTTGTTTTACCAGAACTATATTAACACATGCACACATACCTTTAAAACTTTCCAGATTTCAAGTTACTGCATAAGAAGACTTAGCTTTTTAAGGGGGAAGTCTCAAGAACTCCTTAACATAATCTTAGTGTCATCTATAAGAATATATAAGTCTTAATTGTTTTAGAGGGAGTCTTTAACAATAAAAGTTTATTCAAGAAATTTATCCAGCATGGAAAGCATTTTGTGTTTTGCAAAGGTATAAGCAGCTATAAGGAAAACTAATAGTGTCAACATTAGTACCATTGTAAATGCCATAAAAATTCTAACTTACCCGAGAAAATTCCAGCCACCGATACTGAAAACGTCTACTGAGGTTAAATAACCTTGAATAAACCATCCTCCACACCAGATAGTTGGCAAGAGTCCTGTTAAATCAAACATATTTTTATCAGACATCTGAATGCATACGATGTACCTCAAAGCACTCACAGAAATATCTCTATGAACATTTCAACCAAACGGTGGAAATTTCACCTTGAAAATTAATAAGTGATGACCAAATTGATAAATTCCTATTACACAGAAGAACCTGTATGATTGCAGCCAGTTAATATGTAATTGCACCATGATAACTATCTTCTAGCACATATTTATTATGAGTCCATCTCCTAGCATGTCATTTTTAGGTAATGCTGTTTTCAAAAGGCAGTTTTCATTTTCCATAGAAGTGGCAAGAACCGTGTCATAATAATAGCTGTATAAAAGTTCTCTCCAGAGATAAGAAAATAACCGATTTTTCTTTCATAAATCAAAGTGAATGTTATCTCTCCTCATTAGTAGAGCACAGAAATTGTAACTATGGAGCAGAATAGATAACGGTCCAGCCCATATATACTATCATTATCTCATATTTGTACCTTTGATTAGAAGTTGTCAATATGCTTTCAAAATTTCTTACTACCCACAGAGTTATTAAAATATTACCACTCTTTTGCAGATGGATAATTGAAATACCAAAAAAGGGAGGTCTCAGTCACAAAAATCTCGTAAGAACTGATGCTGAGAGATCCAGGAAGAAGTTGTTCAAACTTCCCAAGAGACCTAACATCCAAGCCCCTTTTCTAAAACTTCAAATGCTTCACTGAAGGATTTACCTAGTCTAGACTGAGCTCTCTCTCCATACTCAGCAGAAGCTGTATGAGGTAAAGGTGCATTGTGAAATAGGCAATTCAGCTTCAAACAGTCTCAAAACAAGGCCAGCAATGGCCTAAAAACATTTTCCTCGTCTTATACTTCACATACTTTTCAAAGACAGTCTGCTCTAAAGCTATGGATATCCAAAAGTTGTTTGCTCTACTTTGCAATATATGTAACATTTTGGGCAGGCCACAGACTTCTCCATAGGGGTGAAAACTGCTGCTTTGCAACAGAAGATGCCGTTATGGACTGTCTGAAGAACTCCCCCTTCTCTAAAAATCCCATTTCTGCAAGCTCCCTATACCACAGGAGTGGAGCAGAGTAGCTGTTCCTACAGTGTCACTCTTTTGGCTTCATTCACAGACACATCCCATACTGTCCCATCCTCTGAATCACAGCAGGTTGTAAACACATTTTGTGGGCGTGTTGTCTTCACAGCAGCATTCACCTGAGCCTTAACCTGAGTTTTGCCTCTAACTAAGCTCCAGTCCATCCATACAAAGACTCCAGCTCAAGCTATGTTTTTGCTACAAGCTTACACTCCTGGTTGTTCAGCCACGGAGGTGATAAAGAGGTGACAACAGAGAGTTTTAAGACTATGCGTTGTCTGTTACTGACTGAGCACACGATAACCCAGTAACTCCAGCAGCACGCACACGTCAAGCAGGACACTACACCAAGAGCAGAGGGGTGGCTGCCTGCTCTCTCTGAGCTGGCTGAGAGGTGCGCTGGGGACCAGCCTGGTCAGGTACAGCGGTGAGTGGCCACGGAAGGCAGGCACTCTGCAGTGCTGCTGGATTTGGCTGTCCCTGCAGGCTGCTCCAGCCAAACTGAAGCTGGCACAAGCGTCCATACTCATGTGAACCTGCACGGCAGTTGTGCGTCTGCGACAGCCTTGGTGAAGCCTGTGCTTCTCACCAGTTAGGTCTGCATATGCTTATAGGTCAGATATATGCTCTACCAATTTCACACAGGAAAACTTGAGAGTGCAGTCTCAAGCCAACGGTTACCGCAAAGGTAGGCACCTGGTACTCAACGAGTCTTTGTGGCCAGTGGCAACTTCTACAGGGGAGCAAAGAATTGCTGTGATTTGTAAGTCCCGCCTTTTCTACTCCTCATCTCTCACGCTGTGGAGAGAGGCTTTCACAAAGCATTAATGTAAAGCCTTTCTTCCATTTCATTTCCTAGGCACTCAGGTCTGAATTCATCCTGTGCAGCCTGACGTAACTTCAGACATGCCGCATAACCCTGGGCATATTCCCTCTTTCAGTATACAGATATATCATATAGTACACATAAATCCCCACAATAATCATAAAACATATCTGAAAAAGCTTTTTAGCATGAGTAATGTACATTTATAACAGAGTACATGTTAAAAAAGCCAAAATAGTTAGCTCTGCTTAGATGATCAAACCATTCTGAGATAACACTTAGGGTCATTAAAAATTCATTCCAGCCTACGAGATACCAGAAAGTATAGATTTTCCACTTAGCACATTTCCAACGATGTGGAATTTCCTCACTCAATGGCAAATGAAGCACCCTAAAAGTGCTCAGCTCTCCCTGGTTCTGTAAATGACTCATACTCCACAAGTCTCACAACTATCTGGCTCAGGTATTTCAGCATGGCTGAAAAGCATCCACCATCCTGCAGTAACTACTTTGCGGATCTAAAACAGTATTCACGCAAGTCCTACAGATTAAAATGTGTAAAGATTTAATTTTGATCAAAAGTCTTAGGTAAAAAACCTCAGCTAAGTAGTCCGCTGTCATAAACCAATTATTTGTTAAAATTCAGTACATAATTGCTACGAAAAAATCAGTTCTCCTTTCTGTGTGCTTCTTGTTCTCATCCAGCAGTGTTTGTCCTTAACATTTGAGTTGGAGAACCTTTGTCAAATTGGCAGTGAATGAAAGATTGATATTTGTAAAGGATGAGTCTCAAAAAGGTGACTTCTTCAAAGACACTGTTATCAACGGGAATTCAAAAACTTTTGTATCATCAGGCATAAGTAATAAAGACAGCTGTGAGTTGCAGAAAATATCCCACAATTAATTGAGGTTTCTTTTAATTTGGTAAGGAAAATAAGGCTGACTTATCTTAAAACCAAGATGTCTGATGAGACGGTAATAATTTCTGATTGTAATCACACTAGAATCCACTGAAGCATATGATGCATAAAAGAACAGGAAGGTTTCACTTCAAAGCCCAGAGGTATGTTTATTTGCTGGGTGGGCATAAGGCTGGGAAAGGTTGAGGGGGTTTTGTTGTTGTTTGTTTGAGGAGTGGTACTTTTCATTTTGTTTTTCAAAACAAAACAGAATCGTATTTTATCTGAATTTGTTTACTTGTTTGGGGGATGATCATTTTACCTTTTTGGCTAACTATACAAACTTAAAATTTGGTCATCTTCATTTGGTTTAAAAACTGACACTTCTTGGTCATGAAATTTCTCCAGTGCCTATCTTGGGGTGACTTTCACCCTGCTTTCACAAGTAAGCTCAGAGAAGTTAACCTCTTCACATGGAGCAAAATCCAACACACAAATAAACCATATAAATCCACTCTGCTCTTTCAAGGAGACCACAGCATTTGTTGTTGTAACCTTTTGGAAGAGTACAGTACATAGTGCCTTGTTTTAACTTCAAAATGACTGTTACAGAAACAAGTGTAGGCTCTTTCTAAACCAGTGTGACCATTCTTGTGATACACATTTCCAAAGGAAGTGGTAGAGATCTTGTTTGCTGGAACAGTTAAAATTATACCAGCTCTTATGAATATCTACTAAGGAATGCTCTACCCTGTCTGGGAATAAAGTAGGTTGCTCATGTAAAATTCTGTGAGTTTGTAATATTTCGATCAACAGACACAGTGGCAATTAAAGAGGATAGATTTAATATGAGATAGATGGACAAACTAACTGACATTTTAAGAAAAAGATCCCTTTCACAAATTTTGAGATCTATCTGAAAATTGTATTCATAATTGAGTCATGAATCAAATTATAAAGTACTGGAAAACTTCTGTCTCTATTGCTAGAGGCAGAAGTTCAAGACAAATTATCGTAACTTCCCTCTCTAAATAATTTTTCAGAGGCAGGCTGAGACCAGAAAATAGATCTAGTGCCCCCATCCCTCTCTGAAGAAAATTCCTCTTATGCTGCAGGAATTATACAGTACTTCTCTATTAATTGTCCCGTACTTTAAAGATGGGGTAAGGAAAGGCAAAGGAAACCAGTTATTCATTCTGACATCCACGAGGACAATAAGACTGCTTCCTTCAACAGCTGCAAGTGTCTCCAACAAGGACATAATTTACTGTATTCTATTTCTATCATCTCACACACAAAGTACCGTCATGCAGGTATTAGGGAAGGGATACAAGGGGCTGCTAACTGCTGCCAGCACAGTCCCATCTACCCCCTCACAGGGCACAAGTGCACTGGAGCTCTGCTGTTACCTAACTTATACCACAGCTACATCTATGTTTTCAACATACACCTCCTCTTTCTGTAATAGATATAAACTCCATTAAAAATCAACCAGTACACTAAAAAACTGAAGGAATCCCTGAAGACTTCTTACGAAGGTGTGACTTTGGCACTGAACATTCAACACGCATTACACTAGCTAGCCCAGGGCTGATGAAAACTCCTGCAGGCTAGTTATTCAGCTTCTTGAACAGCTTGCTACAGAGACTCATGCTCTAGGCTGGATTCACAGCAGTGAATTCCCTGGCTTGGGAATTTCAGGCAGACTTCTGAACCACCCTGCTGCACATATTTCAAGCTCCACAAGGTAACTTGATTATATGCAGCAGGGCTGTCAGGTAAATAACAGTCTCATTCTACTAAATTCACTCTACAGCCTGCCAGTGTGCTATTTTCTAGTAACAATGCCATGTGAATGACTTCACAATTCAAGATTGTTCAGCAGGTTTTCTGAGGGAGCAGTTTTTAATATGGTGATTGTGAGTCCATATGACTTCTCACCTCTATCAGTAAGAACTGCTTCTGTAGCCAGACTTAATTTTCACTCCTTTCTTCCCTCCACCTGAAACAAACTTCACAGAGTACTTTGCCAGATCACTGTGGTGTGAACCATCTTTCTCTGCCATTTTGAATAGCACCCATGCCAGCAGGGTGCTCGTCTGGGAAGAGGACAGACAAAGCATTGGAATAAAAGTATAATTTAGGTATAGAAGGTTTGTAACTAAAAACAATATGAACTGAGTGAAAGTACCTGTGTCTCCTAATGACACTGCATCTCCTGAAATGATGAAAAGTTCATTCACATTCTAGTCACTGAAGCAAGTCTGAAATTTTTGAATGCTTTACTAGGAATTTGATTGGTCTAGATATTTACTGTAACAAACCAAATTCACGTTGTTTGCATTAATTTAACCTTTAAAATTTCATATGGAGAATGACAAATGAGATTACCTAAAAGAAAATATCCTTGTCAAGATTTTAGAGTTCACCCTACAGGGAAAAATGTTAAGACCTCATTGTTACGAGTTCACATTAAGATTATTTCCTAATTTCCTCAGGCCAGATAACAAGGTTACTTCTGGAGCAAGCTATAACACTTTCAGTAATGAACGCTATCATCTAATAGAAAAACATGATTTTTATTATCATGCAGTGACTGTTTGGATGGATTTTACATATAAGAACCTGAAGTCTGCTTGGGTTGAGTTTATCACTCTATTTGCTTTTTCTAACATTTTACGATGCAAATTTCTTAGGGTAAGACTGAGCAGAAGATGCCTAAACCATTGTCAGCTATAAGATATTCAGCCTGAATATATTGCAAATCAGATACTGCTTTTTTGCCCACCCCCCCGACCTATGGGGATGAGGAGGGTGGTCTCAAGCTTTGCTGAAGTCAGGCATTGCCATTCTTTCTGGTCATTACTCCAGCCTCCCTCTGCCATGACACACTGGCTGGCTTAAATTCTCTTCAACACTCGGAGCCAGATTTTCCCTGAATAACACACGAATGGAAAAAGCCTCCAGGTATTTACTCTGTAGTTAGAGAAAATATTTGCATGTAAGTGTATTTCTACACAGAGAATAACTAATTCTCTGTTGTCTTGCTACATGTGCATGCTCTAAATCAGTTTTATCCCCACTTACATAATTCAATTTGTGAGATATAAAGCATGGACAGGCCAAACCATTTAGAAGGCTTTCTTCAGATGATTAAAACTGGTGGCACACTAACAATATTTGTCTGAATTTTATAAAGTAAGGATGTTTGATGATCTGTAGGCAGATCAATTATTTTTATTTTTCTTATTGTTTGATCTCTATGTTATTTTTAGAGGTACTATGGATTATTGCAATCATTCTGTCACTGGAGACATAGAGCAACAGTATAGGAATAACACTTCTGAATCAGTCTTTTTTCTGAAATATAAATATAGTTGTGGTCATACTGTACAATCAGCAAAGAATGAAATGATTTTTGGAGACAACAGCCTAACAACGTTTTTTATAAAGTTCAGCAACAGGCTCAGCAGAAAGCAAATCATCACAGAAATCACTTAATGTCATCAATAATGCTGTTTCAAAGTGGGATATCATCTTCACACACACTTTTTCATCACACTGCCCAAAGCTGTCTTGCTTCTCTGTGCAAAGCACATCTACTATGTTTAATCTGAGCTACCTGCATTTTACAACTATGTTCTACAGGTGTAAATGATTTCACACAATACAAGACCCTGTACAAGTGAAGAGATGCTGAATGCATCTGCAAAAAGCATCTTTAGTGCAACCTATGTTTTCAGTAAAAAAAGGAACTTGTTGAAACCGCAAATTCTCCTGCTACACACAAGCTAATATCTATATCCTCATTCAGACAAAACCAAGCAGACGTTTTGCCTAAAGACTTGATTCCAAGAATATCTGAAGCACCTGAAAAAAACAGGAAAAGCCCAGTACTTGATGTCCCCTCATAAATGCAGGTGAAGCCATCATAGGATACTTACTTTTTCCTTTCATTTTCTAGTATCCTGAATAAATCTTTGAAGTACTGGGGAACACGGACAATCACATTTTCTGAAGGACCTATATCTTTGAGCTCAGGATAGAGTCTGGTGTCAATCACCTTCTTGATGTACCCCAGCCAGTCAAACTGCAATGACAAAGAGAAGACTGGCTAAAGCAGATTATGAAGAGAGATGATTTATTAACAAAGTGGCACCTTTGAGACTAATGGATTCAAAGCTTTACTTATTCAAAATTTAGAAACTATTGCACTTTGTCATTACATGTGTTTTCAAACCTCATTAAAGTTGTAATCGTATTTAAAAGAACATATATTGTAATTGAGTACACAAATTCCTAGTGATATTCCTTTAACACGCTGCTCTGTGCACTACATGCAATTTTAATTACATAGATCAGACATTAAAAGAATAGTTTTGCAATTATCCCCAACCAACCTGTGGAATCATGGCACTCAGCTCCGATACGTTCATTTTGTTGTACATCACCTCACTTGTTCGATTTTCATATGGGATCATGATCTGGACGAAAAAAAAAAAAACCAAACCAAAAAATCCATTAGAACAATGATTATCTTGCAAAGACCTACTCTTACACCATTACTGTCCATCATAGTTCCAGTGCAGAAATATCTCACCACCTGTTTGTCAAGCATTCATGGCATTAACTTCCCTTTCTGAGGATGGCATTTTACTAGGAGAAAGGGAACGGAGTTGATTGTCAGTTTAACTCCTTACTGGGAAATTTAATGAGCTGCATGTCTTCTTTGAACACATGAGACTGATTTTAGATTGATTATCCTAAGGAAATGCATGTTGACTCATCAGATATAAAAGCACACCTAGAGCATTAACACTTCTTCATCCTGTCATGTCAGGTAGAAGCCAGCTCCAAACTATGTGGTTTAAAAGGTCAAATATGGGATAGCAATGCTGGAAGTGCATCTCATCTCTTGGATTTGAATACGTTCTTGATACGGACTGACTCCGTTGACGGGAAGAGCCAGATACACACACGTTTCTACTCATTTTACACCAGCATCCTGATTTCCATAGCAGGAAATCTGGGCATATAGGTGAGACATGAGTTAAAGCATTCTCCAACCAGGCCTCTCATCTGGGTGATCAGAGGAGCCAGATCTCAGGATCTTCTGTAGTGTCAAAGTCCAAGGACATAGCAAAAGGAATCCTAAATATAAAGCAAGTCCTTTTACAACTGACAGGGGACATTCAGATTCCAAGATGTCAGTATGGTTCATAATAGAAAAACAAACCAAGTACAAGATATAGCTCAACATTTTCTCAGCGTTCAAGAGAAACAAGAATTCCCGATGGCAATTCCAGCCCCGCTCTAAGCTGAATCCTACACAACAGGCTGTATGCTGTGCAGTTTAAAGGGGACAGTGATTGATGCCAGACTAACCAGACAGCTGGCAGTTCTCCAACCAAAATTCTCCAGTAAGTGTCTGCAGTTTTACTATTGCTCAAGCCACACAGAAAAAAAAAATCACTTCCTTCTCTGCTTCAGCAAATTTCATTTATCTGACAAATCTTTACACTCTGCTTGAACCCATTTGCTCCCTTCTTCTCAAAACTTTCCCTCTCCCTCCAGTAATTCAAACCTACTTGAAATCTTCCTTGTACACAACAGGTTCTCTCAAAGCATGCCACTCCTTCCTGCATCCAACTTATCTTCCCTTTATTCTTGCTGTCTCTCTTTCTGAGCATGCAAGTTCTCCATTACGTGCGTTCACTTAAAACAAATACTGAGAAACACAGGATACAGTAAAAGCCCAACTAACAAACAGGACTATCTATCTCCTCTGAAGTCAATCATGGTAAGATATTTATATAATTCATTGTGCTCATTAGGGTTCATGCAACAATCCACATTGCTGGACTCATGCCTAAAATCTGGATATATTTTAGGAAGATTATTGACACTAAAGGGAGATTAGGTAACGGTGAGCAAGTATGGCCTGTTGCGTCATAGTATGTATGCTTCATGGATCCTGAAGTCTGTTACACAATCCATGTCACGTTGTATGGAAACTTCACCTATATACTTTGTGGATTAAAGCTCTGTAAGACATTCATTAAGTAAAGCATTAAAACTACCAGAGACAGCAATGCATCTTCTTATCACATCAACGATAAACGGAAGAAACTTTTACTGGTTTTTGAGTCTACTGGGTATTTTGCTAAATAAATAAATTTGCTAAAGTATCTGCTCATTAGTCCATCCAGGCTAGTAACTAAATCTAAATATTGGGCTTTATTTCAAGGTTTGACAAAATTTCATCTCCTTTTTCAGTGGAGACATGGAAACTGATTCACTGTTGTGGATGGCCCTCAGTTCTGTGCACAAGCACCATTAAGCAGCATCACTGCCTTTCCTCCTGTAGATGGCAACAGCAGAACCCAGCGAAACGTCATTTTCTGTTGCATCATCTGCCCTGTGCAACAGGCTTCTCTGTTAACAGGACACCCAGCATTCCACAGGGGCTAGTGGGAAAGATAGCATCTTTCCCTGGCGATATGAAGAAATCCTCAGCACAGTTGGCAGTTCTGCAAATCAGCGTCAAGTTTGCAGCCTTAACTTTTGCTGGTTTCCCAACATTGAGGCTCATGCCTATCTCACTTTGGAAGAAGTGGAAACCATGGGGGAGTTAGAGCTCCCAGAAGCGGGATTCCTGCAGTATCCATACTGAAATAGGGATATGGGAAAGGAGAAATGCTCCTTCAGCCTGCAACAGTCCTAATATGTAAATTAAATGCCACAAAGGGGCAAAAATTTCACCAAATAAATCAGTCAGAACTGAGTGTCTGACTAAATCTGCTTAGCTTTACCAAGCTCAGTTGGTCCCTAAATGAAAACTCACGGAGTTTCTCGTCCCCTTTCCCAGGGTAGCTGGTGAAAGCAGCTCTTGAGCTAACTGTGGCCCTACCGTAATCACTGCCCTCTCACCACCAAGCATCAATATCCCACCTCAGCCTTGCACTGCTTTGAGACTCTTCCTCAGAGAATCAGCCTGGTCTGCTTCTTGAATAGATAGTAAGGTATTCACAACACAGCCACACAGCAGGGACTCAAAGTCTGCCCAAGTTCAAAATTAAGAAATATTAACAATTTAAAGGACAAGGGTACTTGGCTAAGATTTTTTCCCCCCCCAAGAATAAAATAATCAGTTTAACAATTAACTAAGGGAGGAAGGCTGTTCATAATTTCTTCATCATGTTCTGTTCCTTTCCTTCTACTTCCAAAAAACACTGTTGCCAAGGCTGTTGATAAAATGGCTTTCAATTTTGAAACAGGTTTGTACTTTTGTTTTCTTAAAAAATCTAGCTTCAATGCTGCATTAAATTACCAACCTCAGCTATTTTAACTTCCAGTCTTAGAACTGACTTCATATCAGATTCGGCTCGTGAAGCGTTTGCACCCAGAAGCACTGCTGTATCAACCATGAACTGCAAAAAGGCATCCCGGTACTGTAAATAAAAGAAAAAAAAGAAAAAGAAAGAGAGCAAAAGTGAGATGACCACTGGATTTGCCCTTGAGCACAGCTGTAGCAGTAGGCCAGAAAAGACCAGCTATAGCAAAGAGTATAGTACTTTGTACTGTTATGACCTAGCAACCGAAATTGTACTTTCCTTACCTTGAACACTGGCTGTCATCAAGGAGAAAAAGAGAAATAAATCTATAAACATACTGTGAATGATGGAGATACCTGCTGTCGTTCACATAGCATAAATCTCAGGAAATGCAAATGACACTTTCAGATCAGACTGACAATGCTTACAGCTCTTACAGTGGGATTAGACAACGTGTACGAGTGTACACCAATATTTTACGCAAACTCATACAGTAATTAGTGTAGGACTTAAAAAGTACTTAAATACAAGTGCAAGTGGCTGAGAAGATAGGGAGATAAAGGGACAGTCCACTGAGCTCTCCCTGCTATTCCTGCCACGGCGCTGCAGCACATGCACCTGCTACAGTGCTGTGCTCTGCCCTCCTCGGGCTATCCTAGTCAAGCACATTTTAGTCTGAGCATGGATACACCTATTTGAACTGACAGACTCAGTGCCATGACCTCTTCTCTGGGGAGCCTGGTCCAGAGACCAACCACCCTCTCAGTGGAGAAAGATGAGGGAGGGTCGAGCACCCTTTGAGCCCATGCCAGAGAGAGGCCGACATCAGAGCCAGGCCCAGAGCATATCTCCCAAAGGCTGTCGATAGATGCAGCAGTTCACAGAGAAAAGGCCAGCAAACTCAATCTGGCACACCCATCCTTAGGTATGGTGGTCACACGCCACGGGGCATGGTCCCCAGGCTCATCATGGGACCCTCTTGAGAATTCACAGTGTCTTGGAAGACACAGGATCCATCTGACTAAACAGGGCAAGAGTATCTTTGCCAACAGGCTGGCGAACGTGGTAGAGAAAGCTTTAAATGAGAAACGAGGAGGGAGTGATTCCTCAAAAAATAACTGAGGCAAGTGAGGGTAGAGTAGGCAAGTCAAGGGCCCAGGGCAAAGTGAAAAGAGAGGACATGGCAACCAACAAAACAGAGCTGAAATGAAATGACTTTGAGGGTAGGTATGTAAAAAAGGAAGTGCCTGCAGGTTAGCCTCATAGGGAAAGCTCTCAAGGCCATACTGAGGAGTCAGTATGACTGGATGTCCCTTGGAAATAGCTTTACACTAATGCACACAGCATGGGGAACAAACAGGAGGAGTCAGAAGTCTGTGTGCAGTTATATGGCTATGACCTCACTGGGATCACAGAAACATAGTGGGATAACCTGCACAACTGGAGTGCTGAAATGGGTGGATACAGTATTTTCAGGAAGGACAGGCTGGGAAGGTGAGGAGAGGGAGTTGCCTTTTGTGGCAGAGATGAGTGGGAATGCATGCAGCTCTGCCTGACCTCCTCCAAACCCAAGTAAGGTCCATCCTGACAAATAGGAAATCAAGTAAAGATGGCAGAAGGCCTGCATGGGTGTACAAGGAGCTCCTAATTGAACTCCAACATAAGAAGGAAGTGTACAAGAGGTAGAAGCAGGGGCAGATGATCTAGGAGTATAGAGCTGCTGACCAGTCTTGCAGGGATATAGTTAGGAAAGCCAAGGTCAACCTGAAGTTGAATCTGGTGAGGCAAGTGAAGACCAACAAGAAAAGACCCTATGAGTATCTAACAGTGAAAGGAAGATTAGGGAGCAGGTAGACCTGCTGCTAAATGCGGCAGGGTGACAAATGACACTGGCAAGGCCAAGATGCTTAATGCTACCTTTGCTCCAGTCTTTACTAGTAAGACTAGCCTTCAGGAATCCCAGGTTCCTTCGACCGGAGGTGAAGTCTGGAGCAAGGAGGGCTTATCCTTGATGGAAGAGGACCAGATTAGGGAGCAAAGAGGACATAACTAAATCCAGGTCTGATAGGCTGCACTCATGAATGCTGATGGAACTGGCTAATCCCATTGCAAGGCCACTCCCAATAACCTTTGGAAGGTCATAGCTATGGGAAGAGGTTCCTCAGGAAGAGGGCAAGTATCACCCATATCTTCAAGAAATGCAAGAAGCAAGTTCCAGGGAACTACAGGCTGGTGACCTTCATATCAGTCCCTGGGAAGGTGATGGAGAAAATCCTCCTGGAAATTATTTCCAAACACATGACAAGGCGATTAGCAGTAGTGAGCATGAATTTATGAAGGAGAAATCACACTTAATCAACCTTCTACAATTACATGGATAGCTTGGTGGATGAGGGGAGAGCAGTTGCTGTTGTTCACCACATTATTAAGGCTTTCATTATTGCCTTCCTTAACATCCTCAGAGACAAGCTGAAAAAGTCAGGGTTACAGAAGTGCACAGTGAGGTGGATTGAAAATGAGCTGAATGACCAGGCCCAAATCATTGTGATCAGCAGCACAAAGTCCATTGGAGGTCAGTCACAAGTAATACACCCCAGAGACTGACAGTGGGGCTGAAAAAAAAAAAGCTCCACTTTTTCATTAATGAGCTGGATGCTGGGACAGAGTGCACCCTCATCATGTTTGCTGACAGTACAAAACTGGGAGGAGTGACTGATGCACCATAAGGTCATGCTGCTGTTCAGAGGGACCTTGACAGACTCAAGAAATGGGCCAATGGAAATCTCATGAAGCTCAACAAGGGGAAGTGCCAAGTCCTGCACTGGGGGAGAAAAATAACCCCAGGAAAGGGCACAGGCTGGTGGCTGACTTGCTAGAAAACAGCTCTGCAGAAAAAACCCTGGGAGTCCTGGTGGACACCAAGTTGCACATGAACCAGCAATGTGCCCTCGCAGCAAAAGTGGCCAACAGCTCCCTGAGCTGCATTAGGCAAAGCATCACCAGCAGGTCAAGGTGATCCTTCCCCTTTGCTCAGCACCGGTGTGGCTGGGTCCAGTTCATGGTTCTCCAGTACAACAGAGACATGGCTGTACTGAAGCGGGTCCAGCACAGGGCAACAAAGCCGATTAAGGGACCAGAGCATCTTTTATGCACTGAGAAGCTGAGAGAGCTAAGACTCCTCCGCCTACAGAAGGGAAGGGTCAGAGGAATCTCATGCCCATGTACGAATACCTGATGGAGGAGAATAAAGAAGTCACGAGAGCCAGACTGTTTTCAGTGCTGCCAGGACTAAAAGCAAGGACACAAATAGAAACACCACGTTTCATCTGAACACAAGAAAACACTTTTTCACCGGGGGTTGGCACAGGTGGCTCAGAGAGGTTGTGGAGTCTTCATCTGTGGAGATATTCAAAACCTGGCTGGACACTGTCCTGGGACACCTGCTGTAACTAACCCTGCTTCAGCAGAGGGGTTGGACTAGATGAACTCTAGAGGCTCCTTCCAAGTGGGAAGAAAAGAAGGACTGACTCCAAATCTTACAAAAATCTTAATTTGAGAAACTTTGCAAGAGTGTTTGAGGTAGTGGTACTTGTGGTGGTGGTGTTTTCTGATGGAAGATATCCTGAAGAATTTAAAACCAAACAAGTCACAATCCTTTCTCATTTTGAAGCTTGGCAATGCAAAAGTAACAATGAAAAAAAACTGTGGGGAAAAATTGTCACTCTGAGTGCAGTTAGTAATACTTACAGATTTAGCTTCTGTGGTGTTTTCTAGGTAATCCTCTCGAGACGCAAGGGACAGGGTCGCTTGATCGAGCTGTTAAAAATAACAAGAAAACGCATTTAATAGGAAAGTTCTTCAGAATTCAAAGGTAGCGCTATGAGCAACCCTGGAAGAGTTCATGTTTTTCTGGCAATTATGGTAGATGTGTGTAAATATCTAATACATAATGCATTGCACCAGCCTGAGTTTCACAGGATTTCAAAAAAGAAAAATTATATGCCGTGCTGACAGACATTATCTAAGTCACCTTACTGTGATCTGGGGAGCCTCAGATGCTCCTTGCAATATCTGAGCCACCTAATACAGCAAACAATCACCCACATGATTATGTGTTTATGGCTCTATTAGTGAGTAGGTAATGCAATAGGACTGGGTCTACAGGATCAAACAGTTTGTGCTGATGACCATTCAGGCTATACATATTTCAGGGGCACAAGAGTCAGCTTGAGACAAACACTAGTCCAATATTTGGAACAAATGCGCATTAGGTGTTGGAGCATGTCAGCTGCTGCATGCCTGGAAAGTATCTTTAGCCTTCTTTGACTAAAGTTGAGGTGACACTTCTGAGTTTCACCCTAGACCAGCACTGAGTGCCGTATTTGGCTTTTTGAACAGATGTACTGAAACAGCTGGATACCAGCCACAGAGACGATTGCATGCATGCATGGGAAATTGTTATGCCTCCAGTACATTAGCTAAAGACGTCTGGTAGATCCAGGTAGATCTTTGACTTTCACTTCTCTTTCTAAATGTGGATAAAGTTTGTTGGTCTATGGTCACATTAATATTGGAATAAGGTCCTCAGAGTAACTTCTAAGACAGTCTCGAAAATTCATTAAGATCTGCAGTTAGTTTTTTGAGTGAAATAACTGCAGGGGAGTATTTGCATACCTTTTCAAGTTCCTAACAGGCAAAAATCACTGTGCAGTAGATATCTTAAAATTACTACTGGAAACTGAGTTTTCCCAAAACACTTCAATGTGGTGAGGTTAGGTTAGGGTATGGAAGCCGAAGCTGAAAACACAATTCAAACTGCTCCCAAACTCTGAAGAAGACAATGATGGGAACAGAAACAACAGTTTTGATGTTCTAAAATTCTTATTTTGACGCTGTGTTTGATTTTTGAAAGATAAGTCTAATGAACAAGGATTATATTTATTCATACAATTTCACATAAGCCTTTTTTACTCTAAATCCTACATCATTTTTATTACATATTTTCTACTTTTATGAAAATTACCTAAATAAATACAACTAGAATCACAAATGAATTAATCAATGTCATCTTTTCCTCTATTGACTGATGTTCTCAACCTTCAAAATATACCATAAACAAAATAAAACAAATCATCCAGTAAAACAAGAGTAGCTGTAATGCTCAGTGCTACTCTGATTCTTTGAAAACAGTATCACCTCGTTTTTTCAGTGTATTGAAGCAAAAAGAATATACTCTTATGCTCTGCATATGTGTGTCCTGGTAGTAGTTATCTTCAAATGATTTGGTCTATTTCAATTATGTGAATGTTGCATGAAATGCTTATCCAAATTTTCCTGGCTTAAGAGTCAGATTTGACAACCCACTGAAACAAAGAAAACACAAATATGAGGAATAAACAAAAAAGTTAACCAACTCCTTTAGCCCTCCAGAAAAAAATATTATGTTGAATACTAAACCAAGTTTTATTTGGAGTTTCTACTTATTTCTGATGCATTCATGATTTTGCAATGCTGAACAAAAAGAATTTTGCAATAGAACCGTTTTCACAAGCAGATTGAAATACTCCATGGTAAATCTGCACCCTTGGGAATTTGTTAAAACACGGACAAAGTAGAATAGTGGCTGATGTATTGTGCAGATCAAGTTCTTAATCACATTAACAACAACAGAATGCCCTAGGGAATAATATGTTATTCATAGCAAGTAGTGCTTCAGCTATTTAGAAACCTAACTCCTAGGTGCAACTAGGTATACTGACTGAATTGTACTGCTAGGCACAATTCATTTCCCAGAGACCAGCAATCAGGATGTAACTGCCCAGCCTTTCACTGACAGGTGATCTGGACTGAAATATTATGACAGGAGATACCTAAATATCTCTGTGATTCTACTGTTTCAGTTCTTTTATACAAGTCCTTAGCTGAAGCAATCCTGACGGGATCTGAGCAGCATCTTAGCGGAGTGACATCTTTAATACAGCAAACCATTGATCTGCTGTTGACTTGACTGTGCAGGAAAATGTCCCAGAGATGGGGGAAAGTTACCCTTCAATTTCATACCAGTTAACACCTCAGTCAAAAGACATTTTTAAAGAACTGCCTTAGAATTGACATCTGCTCCACTACCACCACAGTTAACTGGTGTTTGATCCACAAATACAATGTATTATTTGCTATATTCCTACAGCTACTCAAAATGCCAGCAACGTAAAGATCATAGATTCTATTTTGCTGGATTGAATGACATCATAACTTTCTTCTTTGTCCTTTCTTTCTTGCCTGCACAAACTATTTCCTTGTAGCAGTGGAGGGCTGGTCCACTCTGGCTACTCATCTCTGCTTCTTAAACAACAACAATGCGTTTGGCCCAGGCACTCGGTCTTGCAGTGGTGACATCTCACAGTAACAGTTACAATTCTCTCTGGAGTTTTGTCAGACTACAGTGAGGCAACATTTCTTGGGAAAAAGACCCACTAATCTAAACCATTGTGTAATGCCATGCACTGTTAACAAATTGGTAATGCTTTGGTCCAAAAGTAATAGCATTTCAGTAAAAAGGTAAATTGTGTATTTCATGTTTAGAAGTGTTTGGGATACTTCTGTCTTGTAAGATGTTGTATAAGCACAAGATAATGTGTTTCCATCTCAAGAAAAATAGCTCAGGTTCAAAATATCTGCTACTGATGCACCATTTTTCATCTTCACAGACAAAAAACATTCTTCACGCAACTGGTGAGTCACAAGCAGCATCCAGAACACCTCCAGGACTGGATATCCACCTCTCTCATTTTCACGCACATAGACCCTGGACATTGGTTCACTGGGAACATATTTTACCTTTGTTATGCCATTTGAAAGGAGAAAATATCCTGCAAAGAAGTATTTTTCAATAGCCTGTGGCTCCTAGTGGCTTCTACAGCCCCATAAATTGACACCTATGTACATCTGTAAGTCAGTAGATAACAGCGACAATAATCAAGTGTAAACATTTGGAATGTAAACATGTTTTTAAAAAAAATGAGACCACAAAATACCATGCCAAAGTAACCTATTAGATATGCTATATTGTACCTTCAGGATATACTGATTGGATATTTTGTCATCAGCAGCCACATATAAACGGATGAAGACAGAGTTGCTGTATTGACCACGAAGGGTTGCCAAGGCTTGGACTAAGCTAAACCTCCTTTCTGACCACTGCCCTTCAGGTCCAATGTTGGATTCCAGTACAGGCCAGCGGAAAGGTGAATGCCTCAGTATACTTAACAGGGGTTTCATATCGGCTTTTTCAATTTTATCTGAAATGTCAAAGTGTGACAACAATTACATTCGAGACAATTCAAATCCAGCAGCAGCCACACAAGATATAAGGATTGATTGGCATTGATCAGTTTCTAGGTAAGACAAAACACAATAGCTGAAACCCAAAGCCTCTGCTCTGGCTGTGAGCACAGAAGTGCAGGAGTCCAACCTAGTTTATCTGAATCAAGAATAAGAGAGGTAAATCAGTGCTTTTCAGAAAAGGCAAAGGGCTGAAATTAAGTCATTAAAAAAAATTCCCCGCTTAGGAACTAGCATAGAAACTTCACTGGTTCTGAGAGGGGATTATTGTACGTAATGAAAGCTAGAGGGGTCGGCATCTCGGCACCAAAGCTGCAGGGTGGGCTACCTCAATTGCTGACAGTCAGTCTCCGGCTATGTGGGAAGAAAACTGCTCAGGAAATAAAGTCTGAAATATTCAGAAGAACTAAGGGTACTTAGAAGGACAAAGTCCACTCCCTCCCAACTCATCTTTCACCTGTGTAGCTACATAAAGGTTGTGATATCTCCCAGGCTAGCGTACATCACCTTACAGCAACATCTACAAGCTCAGGATAAATACTCCACAAATGTGGCTATAGGGCTCCATGTCCAAACTTGCTTGACATCCAGTTGACTCAAAGCTAAAGAGTCCACGGCTGTCTACACCCATCCCTGTGGAAGTGTTTTGATTAAAAGGATTTATACAAAGGTGGACGCTGCTGAGCAACAGGCTCTTGAAAGGGTCAGTATGAGAATTTCATCAGAGGGCTCCTCTGATTTACCAGGCACTACTCCCACACCCCCAGTTTTGTCATCCTTTTCCACAGATAAATGTCCCTTCACAGTTCCCTGACAAGCAGAGGTCTCTGTAAAACTGATTTCTCATGCCTTGTACCTCAGTTTTGATAGCCAGCTTCAGATATGTGTAGAAGACCCTTTGCATTCAGTTGAATCTAAAAGAGCAAAACCTGTGCATCTGCACAGAGCTTCACAGAGCTCAGCAGAGAGCAGAAGAGCCTGCCTCTGTAAACACAGGTAGCACGTATATGTCCCTTTCAAATCAGGCCACTTACTCTCGTTCATGCAGGATGCGTAAAGGATCTTGGCCTTCTGTACAGCTTCACTGTCTCGCCTTTTGCTGATGGGTTTCTCCAGCAATGCTGAAAAAACAAGTGACATTTTATTTCAATATGTTGGAAAACATAGGAACTATCTGCCTGACTCAGCATTCGCTTTAATCGTAGCATTTATTTAATTAAGGATGAAGTTCCACATATATTTTCTCAAGCAGTAACATAGACGTAAGAGGTATTTACAATTTTTCCACCCCCAACAGAGAAGGATATTTTCTTTATTTATTTTTGCAAGGACTTTTGCAAAGCCAGTTGACAGATACTGTTTCTTGCTCATCCTCACAAACAGCCAAGTTCAGCAGACTGAGGAGACAGGGAATCATGGGGCAAGGGTGAGAACCAGTGCACAGGATAGGAGTCAGGAATTTTTGCAAGCAGCTCAGCCTCTGGTGCCGGTACGTTGCGAAACCGGAGTCTAATGGAGAAGGTGACAGGATCCCAGGAGCAAGACCACTGGCATTCACTTCTGCCAGCTTTGCTGCCGCTGAAAGCAAGCGGCAGAGAACTGCCCCACTGTCTGTCAAACACACACAACCTCAGTCTTGTAAATGACACAGGAGGTCAATTGTCCAGCTTAATGTTTGAAAAGCTGCACTATATAGATCCCTCGCATTATAGGTGTCAACCGCCTTGGTATCTGAAAGCCAGACTAGCTTTTCTAAGCTGTCATCTCTCTGCATTCCTTGTGTTCTTCACATTGTGTCACAGAAGTGAAATTGCATGAAAAGTGTATCTGAAACTCAGCAGTCTGCTTTCAGCTGCCTCAAGCCATTTTATCCAAGTTGTAAACCAGCCACGATGCAGTTGCAGATACACATACTACAGCTAAACGCAGAGACAGCTTAGCTTCAGTGAGATCTATCAGCTCCGGTGCAGTATAGCATGAGCATTTCCATGGCCAAGAGAAGCAGGGGTAGCACTTCAACACAGCACGGAAACACAGCTAGCAAACCCTGTCAGACCTCACCCGGTTTTCTAAGACCCAACCAGGTCCTGCACACCATTACATTATTGTTACTGGGACCGCTGGAGAGAGTGCTTCGCTGGAAGCATCCCAAGTCCCTCCTGTCATATCCTCAGCCAGAGCTACACAGCCTTGACAAATTTGAGAGTGCCTTCCCTATATCATACTCCCCAGTGCTCTGGGTTTCAAGAGGGTTTTTTGGAGCAGACTGGCCCTACGTGGAGCTGTGCCTGAGCTCAGATGCGCACCCTGCACAAAAGCGGGAACAAAGTACAACATGGGCATCCCAGTGACCTGTCAAAGCAGAGGGCCGCTGGACTTCATAACCTCACCAAGCTGTGGCAAAACCAAACCGCTGCCACACGGAGCTTAACCAGGTGTCAATGCATGGTCACTCTTCCCTGCCAGTACTGGCTGGGGTGATGCAGAGCACTGAAGAGTGGTGGTGCTGCCACCCAAGAGCAGCACCCTCCTGCAATGGGTGGCAGCTGCTCGGTCTCCTGCCCCTGCCCTTTCCAGCAGCTCGCCAGAGCCCTCCCTCCAATGTCACCTCTTGCAGGAGGCGAAAGTCCAGCTCAGTGGCACCACTGGATTCTATGGCTGAGAAGGGTCTGGATTTGCACTGCTCCGCTCAGTATTAGGAGCTCACTGCTGGAGGTAGGATTTAAAGACACTTCTTTCCCAGGATTTTGATAGCACCTTGAAGAACCTGCCATGCTGCACCTCTCAGATATTCCCCACCTGTTCTCATCTAAGCATCTACACTCTGAGGACCACACTGCTGACCTCAAACTGTTCATTAGTCAAAGAATATCCTAGTGATGAACAGATGCCACTTGTTCTCTCCCATCAATCTCTTTTCTCCTTAAAAAACAAACAAACGAACAAAATGACCACAACTCATTTTCTTGAATTCTTGAGAGATGTGATGAGATTATTCCATTTTAGTTATGGATAAGCTTTTCCCTAAAAATACTGCTGGACAGGTTTCCCGATAGCTTTGGTTTCCAATCCTCAAATTGTTAATATTTCTCAGCTTGTTAAATACAGTATAATACCAATCATTGACACATATGTCTAGTGTGCACAGTTCTTAGCAGAATAATCAGACCTGTCCACATTTTAAGAATGGAATTTTAGAAGAAACTATAAATGAAAACTACATAAAATAAAGGACGAAAAAATACACTTCATTTAAAGCCATTGCAATAACTTCTGTTCCTTGCCAGTGAGCTGCACAGTCATGAAATTTTCAGGCTAATAAAATTCAATGGCTAAAGCCCAGCTAAAGCTCAGGAGAGATATGGAGGATGAGATCTAATAAAATAAAATGAACTCTAGGAATACACCTGCATAAAATCTTGTTAAAATCAGGCCTGGTGTTTTCCCATCAAATGCTCTCATTATGTGACCGAAGGAAGCTGTAACACTCCCTGCACTATTACAAAGACTAAGGTAGGGCAGATGCTGCCAGTTTGCTCAGAATCAATTTACAAAGAAAATTCTTGGTTCTGATTCTTCATCAATGACCTGGATGAAGAGTTAGAATGTACCCTCAGCAAGTTTGCTGATGACACCACACTGGGAGGAGTGGTAGATACACCAGAAGGCTGTGCTGCCATTCAGCGTGACCTGGACAGGCTGGAGAGCTGAGCAGAGAGGAACCTGATGAAGTTCAACAAGGGCAAGTGCAGGGTCCTGCACCTGGGGAGGAACAACCCCACGCATCAGTACAGGCTTGGGGCGGACCTGCTGGAGAGCAGCTCTGTGGAGAGGGACCTGGATGTCCTGGTGGACGACAGGTTGACCATGAGCCAGCAGTGTGCCCTGGCTGCCAAGAAAGCTAATGGGATCCTGGGGTGCATTAGGGGGAGTGTGGCCAGTAGGTCGAAGGAGGTTCTCCTCCCCCTCTACACTGCCCTAGTGAGGCCTCATCTGGAGTACTGAGTCCAGTTCTGGGCTCCCCACTTCAAGAAAATGAAGAGCTACTGGAGAGAGTCCAGCGGAGGGCTACAAGGATGATGAGGGGACTGGAGCATCTCTCCTATGAGGAGAGGCTGAGGGAGCTGGGCTTGTTCAGCCTGAAGAAGAGAAGGCTGAGAGGGGACCTAATAAATTCTTATAAATATCTCAAGAGTGGGTGTCAGGAGGATGGGGCCAGACTCTTTTCAGTGGTGCCCAGCAACAGGACAAGGGGCAATGGGCACAAACTGAACATGAGGAAGAACTTCTTCCCTCTGAGGGTGACGGAGCACTGCAACAGGCTGCCCAGGGAGGTTGTGGAGTCTCCTTCTCTGGTGATATTCAAGACCCACCTGGACAAGGTCCTCTACAGCCTACAGTAGGTGACCCTGCTTTGGCAGGGGGG
>Ga0065711_1001383_pt1 | contig 52018 bp, 30 predicted proteins | sample Hoacrofraction12_FD_59098 | JGI IMG/M metagenome (GOLD analysis project Ga0065711, IMG submission 59098) | Hoatzin crop microbial communities from Cojedes, Venezuela - Epithelial fraction 12 v2 (version 2) | ecosystem: Host-associated > Birds > Digestive system > Esophagus > Crop | place... | reverse complement strand
CTCCACAGCCTCCCTGGGCAGCCTGGGCCAGGGCTCCGTCACCCTCAGAGGGAAGAAGTTCTTCCTCATGTTCAGCTGGAACTTCCTCCACTTCAGTTTGTGCCCATTGCCCCTTGTCCTGTCTCTGGGCACCACTGAAAAGAGTCTGGCCCCGTCCTTCTGACCCCCACCCTGCAGATATTTATCGGCATTTATAAGGTTCCCTCGTAGCCTTCTCTTCTCCAGGCTGAACAAGCCCAGCTCCCTCAGCTTTTCCTCGTAGGAGAGATGCTCCAGTCCCCTCATCATCTCAAAAGTCTTTTCCAACGTAAATGATTCCATGGTTCTGTGTTGCTGGGGCTGTGCGGAATCGGCGCTTCTCTGTAGGGTCCCCAGCTCCTGGGATGCACTGGAAATTATATTCCTGTGGGCATCTGAAAAGAAGTGGAATTTTTTTTTTTTTTTACTTAAATTACCTTTTTCGTTTTTCAAAGTAGGAAAAAATGCACACCTGTGCAAAGTACTGCTCGTGTTGACCACAAGATGGTGCTGCAACACAAGCATTTTTATCGGAGAATCCAGCTGCTGAGCTGCCCCATCCAACACGCTAGGGCTGTCTGGCAGGAGTAGCTTTTTGAGGCACCGTTGTGCCTTCTCTTTAATAAAAGAGCGTTTGGCTTCGTTGGAAGATGGATTAATATTTTTTGGCAGAAAGATATATTCAGAACTGGGACAACTTCACTGCTTATCTTCAGTTTATTAAACTGAAGCGTACCAGCCTGTGTGCTGGACTCACCAGATAACGACATACTATTTCCTGTGCAAACCAAGGCCTGTTTTTGTTAGCAGGAGATCCTTTGTTTTTACTGAGCTTCTCCCAGCCAGCCAAGATGCTTGGCCCAAACACACAAGGTCTTACAGAAAACACATTTCACATTCTTCTGCGGTAGCAGCGAGAACATTTGGGAACGACCCTTGCCTCCGTGCCTTTGCACTCAGGAAAGCTGCACCTTTGCCTGATTACTTTTGTTCAGCAGAGATAAGAGTAAAAATACAGCAGCAGAGACACATTTTCTGAGGTCTTTGCAAAAAGCCACTGCTATGCTTTGGCAAACATTAAAATACATTTTCTTGATGGTAAGGCCAATTTCTCAGCGAATTACTGTTCTGGACACATAGGTCAGCTCAGTGCTAGAGTGAATAATAATACTGAATTATTTCACAGCAAGAATTGTCAACAGAAAGGGAAAGGGAACCGGGAGAACTTGAGGTGAGCCTTCCTCTATGCAGAGATTTGCTGTGGGGCTGGAGTGAAGCCGCTGAACGGCAGTGGTACACCGTCTGCTCTGAGGGTGAAGAAGAGGGGTCTGACAGCCAGTACCGTCACATCACTCAAGAAAAATCAAAAGCTATTTTATTCTGAGTCACCAGATCAATACTGTTTTTACAGTCTGGACTAAAGAGCAACATCCTTACCTCCAAGATGGCCTCTTGGCAATTAATTTCCTACTCTTTGATATTTAGTCCTGCCACAATCCAACAGCATAAGGTTGCAAGGCGTTAAATCAAGAGATCATATTCTGGAGCTTATGAAAGAGATGAAGACATAAAAACATCCTCACTGGAGACTTCGCTTTCAGAAGGACCACGGGCTCCTAACAGATCATCTACAGCTATAGCCCCTTCCCCATGTGCTACTGCGCTACACACAACATGATCAGTGCACCCACTGCTCGCTGCTGAGCTTCTCCGCACGTGGGCACATGCGGTCACCACTGTCCGCCTTCGTACAGGGAACCTTCAACCTTTCACCTTCCTGGGAGTCAGAACTAGGCAAGACCTTGATCTAGCAGGGTGATGGGTATGAATCAACCTAAACCAGAAATTTTGACCATGAAGAATATTTTGATTTAGATTCTATACATAGGCAAATGGCAGAGAATCTAAATCAAATCTAAATCTATCCTGACCACACGGTGTTGACTGTAATTCAGAGCACAGCTGGCAGAAATCTTTCATGAAAATAAGTTGTTGACTGAAAATTTTCCATTTGCAAACAGTGGTGAATTCATTCTCATTTTCTGATTTATGTTGCCGTGATATCTTTTTTTTTTGTACTGGTAAAATAGCCCACTCTCAGTTCTTTAGACATTTTTGTTCTGTAAGCATTTCTGAACTAGAACTAATCCATTCTGGTTGTCTAGGACTGCTTCACGAAAATACTTGTTTTAGGGTTTCCAAACAGCAGACTGAATCATTTTTAAGCACTGCATTACCAGTTGGCTAAAGACTTAGAAATGGACTTCTCTTACAAAAAATTTCACAATCATCAATCATGTTCACTTGTGAAATGTTCAGGATTCATGAAGTTTTCTGCGTTAATTCTCAGTCTGGAAACACAGGAGGTGAACAACATGTCCCCATGAAGGAGGACAGTAAATAGTTACCCTCAGGATTTGTAAATGTCTTTGGGAATCCACCAGCAAGCTGTATTGTGGAGTCCAGCACAAAAGTCAGCAGGGTACATGAGGTCAACCAGAGACGACTCTTTGGGCTTTTGATACCTGCTAGCTGACTGCTAGCTTCATTGGACCCACTCAACATGCATTCAGGGAAGAAACCATCAGTTTAACCCTGGCAAGGAAATTATCAACAGGAAGTATTTTCATTTGTTCCTTAGGTTCCTAGCTTAGGTAGACTACGCTCGCCAGTTTCACCTGCAGGAAGACAGGGAACTGTAGCTGACAGTGACCCTAACCAGGTGTGCTTGAAATTAAATATTGAATTACTGCACTTTTATATAAAAATTTGGCCATTTTAGTCAAGTAAAAGATTTCAGATAGTCCAAACTTTCTCCATAGCTTTCAAAATGATGGTTTTTTTTCATCAAGTCTATACCTCAAATTTTTAAACTACTTGTAGACATCTTTCCTGAAGAGGGAAACACATAGTGTGGAATTAATCCATTAGTTAACGTATCTTTTCTATGAGGATGTAAGCTACTGTGCATCCTGTCCATTTATGCATTTAATAACCAGAATTCACAACGATTTAAAAATGCATATTTCTTTGCAAGGGAGATGAACATTTGTGTACGACCTAAGAGAAAGCTCCATAAAAGCTCTCCATGGCCAGCAATGGACTTTACATCAAGCCCATCAGAGGTTTCCTTAGAAAATGTGTGAGTGATATGAATAGATGATACCTATTTGTGTTTACGTGAACAGAACACGGAAGATAATGGATTTGTTATGCTAAACACTGAATGTGGCCTTCTGTTTAGATTTCAGTCATCCACTCTTACCTGGAATATAAAATTTTCTTTCACAAGAACTGTGGCTAGGAAAATTCACTTATCTTGAAGATATAAATTAGACTTGGAAATTTATGTAAATGTAATTATCCTTTATCTTTGTTTCAGCATTAAGGAAACATAAAAACCGTAGTGTGGGTGAAGACCATTTGTGAATATGCTGACAAAAAGCAACAAAATTTTAGGTGCAATTCAATTAAAAATTTTAATGACTAAATGACATTGATAGTTTGAAAAAAATGAATGAATAACATATATTGAAAATGAGATTATAAGCGTAACTGTAGGAAACTGATGCTAATTCTGTGTTGCAGCATCTTAGAGAAGGTTAAACTTCGACATCCCCGTGGAGAGTGTAAGACATCTTCTTTGTACTAATGTTTTTCCACTCTACTCTTTTGCCGGGGTAAAAGAAGTTCCAATAAACTGATAAGCAAGATGCTTTACATTCTCACAAGGAAAATGTGGTATAACTGTTGTGAAGTGTGCTGACTGAAGGTGAGAGTCTCAGCTCATCAATCGGCTTCTCTTTGGAATGGGAAAAATGTAAATATCCACGCACAAAAATAGAATTTAAAAAAATAAAAACTCCTCTAAGCACTGTATTTGTGGCACTAAATTTACATATTATGTCCTCTTCCATAAAAAAGCATCATCAAAAAGAACTTGTGCCAGTTTTGTATTAAAAGGCCTATAGAAATCTCTTAGAATTGCTTTCGTTGTTGGTAGCATGGGTCCCAGGCTTCTGTCTTCAGGTCGTCTCGTGTTTGAGGCAGGACTCTTTGTAATCAGAGCTTCTTGTTTCTCACTTAGAGGTCCTGTGGGGAAACAGAATATTCTCTTAAAATATTTCACCAAAAATGCCTATGTTAAAGACAAATGACTAACCCAGAAGGTCTGCCAAGGGAAGACAAATGGAATTTGTGTTAGCAGCAATGCTGTTCCAGAATACTGAATACAGGCTTAGTTCAGTAAAATAAATCACTGTTAGTAAATATGGAAATAATATGTTTTCCTTTAACATTAATTAATCACCTCTACAACAAGCAGAAAAAATCATTTCTGGAGGAAAAAATGTGTTTTCAGAAAACCACTATGGCATTGAATACAACTTCCTGTCCGTTTTGGAGTTGCAATTATTTTATACTGTTATTTCATTTTATGATGTGAGTTGTCTAACACTTGGTAGAAGCTCCACTAGCCTCACACGTGTAAGCCCTTTTTTTGTTTGTTTTTGAGATTGTCAGTGGGATCAAAGCGGTGTACAGGTACAAATTCCAGGAATAAATCTTAGCCCTTGACAATGTACTTCAGCAACATAAAAAGCCACAGACTTCTCCAGCATAAACCGTATTCAGGAAGAAGATGCCAAGCTCTTCATCTGTTCAGTCTGCTACATTCAAACCTTCTCATCATCTAGACCAGTGTTTGGACCAGCCAGACTATTTTGCAGCCACATTTTCATCCTCTTGCTACTGTCAAATCAACATTGGGCAACATTTTGTCTGCCAGCGTTTCTCCAAGGACTAGCAACAGATGTCTCAATCAACATAGCAAAAACACAATTTCGCCCTTCTCCTCGGCTAGAAACACAACCTTTCATCATACAGATTTAGATTCTGGACTGGTGTGCATGCTGGCAACAGCCTGCACACCGCCGTAGCACTTCAAGTTGTTTAAATTGCGTGGCATAGCTCTTGCACCTATGTAAGCCCATGGCAAACAAGCCCTGACTGCCTTCAGAAGCAGGACTGGCTTCTGTACAGTAAGATATATCCCTACGTTATGAATGGGTTTGATTATTTTCTTAATATAGACTTATTAAGATCTTCTAACACCAGCCTTTCTATGGGAATTTGGGAATTTTAATTTTGCTTGACTCCAGGCAACAAGATTAATGCGTCCTTCAAGACAGATTCCCATGTTTCTGTTTTGTCTTTTAACAAAGCAAAAACGACCTAGAAGGATAATAACGATTTTTTGCACTTATCTCAACACAACCAGCAGACACCTACCCAGATCCAGAAACTGGAACACCATGTGCATGGTGTATTTCACATTTGATGCATGATCCTCCAAGCGAAGAACGAGTATCTGATCTTTGTCAAAAACTGTCAACCAGTCCAAAAGATACACAACATAGAGCCCAACCTGTAACCTTACCTGCAAGCACAAAAAACCCAAAACAAAATTAATTCATCTTACAACATTCTAGCAGTAACAAACGAACACTAACCTCTGTCTTCTGGGCGAGACTCGTAAATATGTGCCTTTGAGGAACCATGGAAAGACAATATCGGAACATTTTTTAATCTTCCTCTTGTTTTCAGGGCAGCTTAAGGTAATCTTTGTAAATGGCCTTTCTGCTGGTTAGAGATGTCATTTCACTAAGGGCTTGGCTGTGCACTTGCTGCATGAGCCACAGGTCTGCTTAAAACTGCTGCACAGAGGCAACCATACGCAGCAGGATGCTTGGCCACCTCAACTCCACGCTCACGATGACCCAGCCTTCACAGACACCAAGGGCTTTCAGCCCCTGGATGAACAGCAGTGGAAGGAAAGATGCTAAGTCCTGCTACCTTCTCCAGGCCCTAAAGCTGCTTGCTTCACCTTGATTATCAGCTGCACCAGATCACGCTGCTGTGAGTAGTACAAATATTCTGACTGGGTGCCAGGAATTAGGTTCAGATGTATTTGCTTTGTCCTCTGATTGCAATCAATTAGATTTAGATCTCAGCTGCAGTAGCAGTGGCTGCTAGACAGTGCTAATGGTGCAATGTCTGAGTATGCAATGAGAGCGCCAGACTACGTTAGACCAGAGATGTGGAAAGGCATTTTTTCAGTCTGTCCTGACCTAATCTCTGTTTTTCTTACCCCCTCAATTTTACATAAAAAGTTGAAACATAAAAAGGGTTGTCTGGTGTTCGTAAATGTCCAACCTCCAACTGTGCTTACAAATATTTTTCTCAATCCCTTCAGGCTCAGAAGAGAGACACATGAATCCCAAGTTATAAGCATCTTTCATAAAAGAGACTTAACATCTTCAAGCCGTATTACTGCAAAACCAGGAAGTCAGATAATAATATACTCTTTTGCTTCTTACGCTGACTCATGTGACCTACGCTGATACCTAAATTCCAGTAAAATAAGCCATATTCTGAATTATTGCTAGGTCATTATTATAATGCAATTATTATCATAATGTACGACTCTGACGTGTGTCTTTGGCTGCTTATAACATTAAGCCTCCAAGTTTAGCAGACTTTTTTATATATGTGCTAGGCATCACAAGGCATCAGTAGAGTGTCCCAAGCCATTCTCCTCTCCGTAATACCTACAGCTGGACTTTCCATTTGATCACCAAGCCTGGCATGCCTTTCTCTGGGTAATGTGCTTTTTGCTGACTCCAAGTGAGGGTAAGCTGACAAATGGCCCTTTCTTAGCATCTATCGGCAGCGACAAGGTCTATGACACCTCCCTTCTTTCAGGAATATATTAACAAACAGCAAAACAAAACTCTTCTGCTGTAGTTGCACAATTAGCAATCTAACGAGCTCACCGGGTAAAAGAATCCCTACTTTTTCAATATATAACAACCCATGCACATAGCCGGCTTTAGCAAGTTGGCTGAAGAAGAAGCTGAAAAAGCCCACTGAGGAGCACAGTTAGCATTTGTGTTTTATTACGAACACCTGCTTGTGGGTCTCTGGAAAGAGGCATCCTCTGTTCCTTCTCAAAAGTCTCTTCTTCAGAGCGCTGCTTAAGACAACAAATGAAGTTTGGTTCTGCACCCAGAGGACGAAGATAAGAGGAATATCTTTCCTTCTGGTTCTCTCCCTGCCTTTCTCTCCCCGCACTGGAACAAATGTGTTTGTGCAAGCAGATGGCTGGAAAATAGAGTGCTACTGCCCGGCAGCAGCTCACGGCTGTGGAGGTCCTGGAGGCTATCATCAAACACAAGCCCAGTCTGCCTGCCAAGGTGAGCAAGAGGAATCTCCTGTTTGCCCTGCTGCTGCCGGGCTCAAGCCTGTGCAATGCACTCTTCTACTGTTATTTTATCGAGTGGAGGAGGCGAGAACCCTGGAGACAAAGCAGGGAAGTATTCGCCCAGAGTCCTTCACAGCCTGGGCAAATAAAAGAGGATTGCACGGCAAACTGGCCAGACGTGATACTTCAGGTCAATCTCTTCCATATGATGCTGCAAAGGTTTTTTTTCTCCCCCCCCCAAGCAAAATTTGAAGTCAGTTCTACACAAAAAAGTGAGAATTTAGGAATACTGAGCCTGTAATACTTCACCATTCTCCTGCCAGCATTTTCGGTATTTCCTTTTACCATTTTCTGATGTGCACAATTAAAAAAAAAAAAAGAAAGGTTTTATCTAGTTATTGGTAGACTTTTCTTGTGAAAGAATACATAATTTATTCTGATTTTGAGGCAATTTCGTGTCACAAAGATCCTTGCCAGAGCTACTTTTTGGTGAGATCTACAAAAAGCTTACACATTAAACTGTAATCTTCACTAAATGTGCTCTCCATGCGCTCGCATAATAGAAAGGCTGTATTATTACTATTGGCATTCATCAGGGAACAGACTGAGGAGGCAGCTGAGCCGCTACAACAGCTTTTACATGCTTACATATATATTTATGTCATCCACTTTACAAATGAAAAGGGAGAAAGTTTTATTTCCTGACGCTTGTTTGCACATCATTTTGGTATTTTAATAACCTTGACCCAACACAACATTAAACAAGCCAGGAATCAAATGTTCCTGGAAATACGTACGGGCATGGCATTGTTCAGGGTGTTGTTGTAGACACAGGCTCTCAGCGAGTAATCCAGCATGCAATTTTCAAACAGCTGCAGTGATTCTGCCACTTTTTCATGAAAGTCTTCCACAGATTTATTAGCACTTGCAAAGTACAGATAATCGGAGTACAATCTACGAATGAGATATGTGTAAGTCAATGACAGAGGAAATGAAAGAAGCTTTATTTACATGACAATGGCAATCAGTTACAGGAATCGAGGGAAGGGGGCACATGTGTCTGACATTGCCCCATCGACAGCCTGTTCAGCCAGCCACATTTTCTGTTTATTTTGATGGGTTTTGGCTCAGAGAAACATCTACTCTAGCGAGCTGCTAAACATCATCCCCATTTTCAAGGTCAGCATCCCTTGAGAACCTGACCCTAGTAAATGTGCGAGCCAATGTTTTCTCCTGAAGGCAAATTTTTCAGATGCATATAGTTTAAATTCATGTTGCTTATGAACAGTAGAACTGGGCTCAGCTGGCACTGGTACCCCTCTATATAGAATCCTAGAATCACAGAATCATAGAATGGTAAGGGTTTGAAAAGACCTTAAAGATCACCGGGTTCCAACCTCCCTGCCATGAGCAGGGACATCTGCCACCAGGCCAGGGTGCTCAGAGCTCCATCCAACCTGGCCTTGAGCACTGCCAGGGAGGGGGCAGCCACAGCTTCTCTGGGCAACCTGTTCCATCTGGACCTTCACACTGCCACGGACAGAAACAGTCCTCATCTCAAAAGCTTAAAGAGCTTAGAGGAGCAAGATGTGTTACAAAGAGTGATTTTTTTTTTTTAATGATTATCAAGCTGGCTACCATCAAGAGTAGGCAGGAGTCCAGATTTCCTTGTCTTTTGCAGAAAGCTTTGTCTCCAATCCTATATTGACTCCCCATCAAAAACTTCCAAATTACAGCATTCCACCTCTTGTTTTTTTTAAGGTAAAATACTACAGCTAGGTGAATGGTTCACATTTGTGCTACTGTGTGTAGTGCTGCATTCCGCACACAGTCCCACCTCTACCTCGAGGACAGCAGGATGTGACCCCATACGTATGTTGGCAGCTTGCAGGCAAGCAGAGCCCCTGCATCAGCTGCTGCTGTGTGCAAGAGCCACCAGTAACAGGAATTTCTTTAAGTTACAGCAGAGGAGCATCCCCTCATTGCACTTTTTTAGCTCAAGTTTTACGATTGCTTAGTATCACTTAAAAAGGATTATCTAAATTCAAATCCCTTTGGGTGGTGGAGAAAAAACCTACAGGCAATGAAATGTCTGCTTTCACATTAATACCTGAAACCTTGATTAAAGATTCCCAAAATAAACATGGTTCAAAGAGACAAAGGAAATGCTCTGACATGGCATAAATATTAGATTGTGAATGATCTGCTGAACACGCTATTTTAACTTTCTTTCATATTTAAGCTTAGAAACTATGACCAGAACCCCAACCAAACTGCAAGATTTTGGAGACAGCTTTGTAACACTTCAGGAGTCACTTCCCCGAGTTTGTTTGCAGCACAAATATTATCCTTCCATAGTACCCACCTCCCGACACAATTCCAGAACTCATAGATATCTTTCAGCCTCTTTCAAAAAACAGAGGTTTCAAAGAAATTACCTAAAAAATTTATTCATTTAGGTCTCATTTTATTGCTGCAGTAACCTTTTGTATTGAACTTACTTTGTTTATTTTCTAACTTCCCTAGATTTCCACAGGTACTTAAAAATTCACCATTTAATCTAGAAAGTTTAGGCCCTAATCCAGCAAACCACTTAAGTGCAGGAATAGCCCTTCTGCAGTCATTATTTATGTTAGTGTTTTGCTAATTTTAATTCCCATGTGAAACAATGAAGACTCTCTGTTCATTTAAAAAGGAAGAAAAGGGATACATTTGTTGCAGGTTGCTTTTAATTCAATTTTTTACAAACTTTTTGGAAGAAAAATCTCAGCAGACTATAGAAGATGAGGCAGAGGCACGCAGTACTCTCTGTAGGAGTCACCAACTAAGAAAGACAAACTGATTTTTGTCCAGTTCTTTCCAGTCTGGTAAATGCAGTTGAGACAGTTTAATTCAAACAATAAAACTCCATCTCAGAGCAGAGGGAGGGTATCAGGCTGGGACCAGACTGGTTGGGCAGCCTATTTCAGAGTGATGCCCACCAGTGCTTGAGGACCACAACCACGGCACCACCTGCATCCTCTCCCTCTGCAATGGCAGACCTCGGGTCCCTCACGCTGCACCCACAGAAGAGCCACTGCGCCAGCGCAGGGTACGAGGATGAGCTGGGAAGAAGCTAAGGGACAAAGCCAGGCAACTTCAACTAAATTAGGTACACACAGTATCTCCTGCTTGCAGAAGAAGCATGTACATCAACAAGACTCAGGCTTGCCCAGTTTGTCCCACGGAAGGCAGGACCAACCGCTCCTGGCAGAGGAGATAAAAAGCTCTTGTTGAGGGAAACCAGCCAGCAGGCATCAGGTACAGCATGGGCCTTGGTGCAATTTTATTGAAAATATTTAATATGACTGCTCAGTATTTTAATCGTCCTCTAAAATAAAAGCATCGTTTTAAAGACTTGTTGATATCTTATGGAAAACTATGTTCTTGAAGACAAGTTCTCTCTCTGCAGGGCAGTCAAGATTTTTCTGTATTTCTTTCCATCTGTTTTTAATTCTGGGGACATCTGCCTGGAAATAAAACCTTTGCTGATTAGGATTTCAGCTGTTCCGGCTACTTGAAGACATTACCTTCAATCACCATCCATTAAAACGAAATAATGGTGCCATTGACACCCACCATCACAAACCTTGATGTCCTCCAGCTATCCCCCACTGAAGGACAGACCAAGACCCTGTGCAGGTTAGACCAGACCCTGTCCCAGACCCTGTGCAGCACCCACGTCCTCCTGGTAACCGCCAGGCAACCGCCCCGCTGCGCTGCATCGTTGGTGGAGCTGCCCAGGCTGCCCCTTCTGCCACGGCTGCTCTTCTCCAGCAGTTCAGATGGATGATCAGCAACGAGGGCATAGGGAATTGCAAGAAAAACAACCCCAATTTACCATAAATACAGTAAGGAAGATGAAGCTGACTTTTTATCTCATCCTTATTAAAGCTGGCAAAGAGCTACACCCACATTACAGAGGGTGGTTGAAGCAATCAAGCAATTTGTCGGCAATTTACATGAGGAAGCCATTTCAGCCAGCTCTCGCATAAAATTACCATCTGTTAAGTCCTGAGGTCAGAAGATGCCGTTCAAACTTGAGAACTGTATTTCCTGACATAGGAGATGGGAAGCGCTCGCACAGCTCTGCTGCTCACCATGTCCTACCATCGTGGAAGCATCCTTTCCCGCTGCCGAGTCTTCTCTTTGCTGGGTGTTTCTGGGGCTTTACCCTTGAGCACTGACCTAGCCCTAAGTATCCTGAATATCCCTATGGAGCTACAGAGAGAAGGAATTCACACCCCCTTGGTCTAATCCATCTTCTTCACCCTCACTGTTACCCCCATCATTAACACCCTCCTTCAGAAGACATAATGGAAAGAAATGCCCTAGAAATCTGGAGGAAGACAGGATAGAAAAAGTGAAATACAAGCGAAAAGAAGCGCATTCATGGCTAACGCAATGGAGAAGCATTCAAGAACAGCCCACACCTCTGCAAAAACAGAGCCCTTCCACTGCAAATAAAGTCAGGAAGATCAAGGATGAACTCCTAAGTAGCTGCTGGCTGTGCAAGATAAAATTGCCTAGTGAAGCTTTATACAAGCGTTGCACCAAGCATTTTTAAGATTAAAAAAGTTTGTATCGTTTGCTGACTCTGGAGCTATTAGTGAGATTTTAACCATTTTGAACAGTATGCCCCTTGAAGACATAAACCTTATTCTTTAACATGAATTGAAGCATTTCACAGGACCACTTATGCTGAGACCTGCAAATGCGGTGCCACACTCCGTCTAGTGAGCCCTGCTGAGAACCAGGGCATATTAGCTCAGGTAATGGAGTTCTATTGCATTTGGCAACATATAAATTCTTTTTTTCAGAGTAGATCAGGTGTCCATGCATGGAACTGTCTGTGACATTTATACCCACATGCTTCTCCTTAAAAGATTATGACAATTATGTATGCCAAAATACACAGAACAAAACCCTTGGCCATTCTATCATAAACCAAGTAACTCTGTCAAATACCGTGTGAACACCTATTTGCATCCAAGGGAGCAAATAAAGTTACTATAGTAAGAAACTTTTCTTGTGTACTTTAGCAACACGATCCTTGCTTACCTTTCGACAGGGTCTCTCAGCATGATGATAAGTTTGGCATTCGGCTGGAAGGCGTGGATAAAATCCTGGATTAAGAAAGGAGGTTCTCCTTCAGTACTGTTGTCGTAAAAGAAAATCCAAGCGTTGTTGTCCCACATCGTCGAGGCACTGGCTTCCCCTAAAAATTAAAAACATTTCTGCTTGTAACTCATTTCATATTTTATATCAGCATGGAAATCGGATGGAATTTGAACTGGTGTAGACTGTGTAAAATTGGCTCTATTAATTTCTGTGTACCTTGGCTGTAGCAAATTGTTCTGGCTAATGTTCCCCAGAGCCAGAGCAATCCCACTGCCTTGTACCTTTGTGACTGTAGTGATGGTTAAGGCAGGTTTTATGTAATTCTGCCTGAAATATTACTGTCCACTAACCACACTGCTTCCTGTTAGTGGTTAACACACGCAGATATATTTGATCTGGGCTGGAATGGACTGCTCAGGCTTTTGGCTCACCCTTCAGCGAGGAGGCAGGAGCTCGTCACTGCCAAAGACCTGCCGTGCTCTCCGTAGCAGCCCCAGGGTTGTTTTTAATGCTCCTGATCTCAGAGAAGTAACTTGCTAACAAATTGTACATTTTGACACAAGCTAAAGAAAAAAGTGGAAACCACCACTCCAGCAGATCAATAGTGCTTAGAACATAAACAGGAGAGTCAGAGAGCACACGGGAAATAATTAAAATAAATGCACCAACAAGCTGAATTGTGTCACTGCTGTTTGAAATATCCCTTTTCAAGAATGAGCCATTATCAGAGATTTCTTCTATACTACAGTTATTCCTGTAGGTTAAGTCAAATATAACTATTTACTAAGTATTAGACAGAAGGTCTACAGGATAAATAACACATTCGGTTAAATGCCAGATTCTGTTATCCTTAGTTTCTGAAGGATCTACTCTGAAAGCAATGCTACAGGGAGAAACACAATCAGTAATGTCTCTGCCAGAACAAGGTAAGTGATGTTTCAGCTGCTAAATAAATGATCTGATATGATGTTTTGAATTGTGTGATCTTCCCTGTCTTTTTAAGTAACGCTGGCATTTATGTGGCACTCCACTGTTCAATAAAACATATACAGAAGCTTTTTGGAAACTTCCAGTCTTTGACAGTTTAATGAGAGCTAATTTTTGTTAATGAGGTTTTGTGAATCAAAAAGAATGAAAAAATAATAATGTTGTAGGCTTAGGCTTATAGATGTACACATGATTTCCCTTTCTTTTTTTTGTTTTATTCCTCTCCTGGGAAAGTCAAATCAAGATTTTAAAAGGTGGCCAAAACACAACATGAAATAGGTACTGGCTCCAAACTCCAGCTTAACATAATGCGACTCCTTAATAAAGTCTGGGAGTTGTTAGAAAACACATTAATCCTCTGTCGTGTTCATTTTGCCTGTTTTCAGAAGGAAGAGATCAGGTCCATTGGCTAAAGCTGGGTGTCCACAACAGCTCTGCTTTTCCATTCTAAATTAATTAGCCAAAGTACCGCCTAATCATCAGTGGGCTTTGACTTAGTTAGAACTCAGTTAGCCCAGCTCCCATGCTGGGTATAGCAGAAACCCAAAAGACTAAATACATGACAAGAGCTGAGATAGCTGTACCACAAAAACATCATGCAGCTGTTTCTGCGCTATCAGAAGATGGTGTAATGCAAATGGGCACAAGCCCTTGCACACATGGATTTACAGAATACTGCACTCCAGGGATGAGAGCGACCTTGGAAAGTCACTGCTACATCTCCCTGACAGGAACAGCCAGGCTTATACTGCTCCCTCAGAGATGTTTGCCTAAATCATGCTGAAAAAGTCTATGACCTCATTAAGCCATCTATTCCTCTCTCGAATAGATTTTCTGATCTTCCTTCGTACTTCTCTGCTCTTCTCTGATCATATTTGATGCTCGGTTGGGTTTATTCCAATAACCTCATATATAGTGACCAAACCTAAGAACATCTGCTTACACATGTGCTGAGCTAAATAAAATCAATGCATTTACACATAAATGGGCAGATTCTCTTAACATCACTGACCAGACCACTCCACAGAAACGGTTTCAGCTGGATCAGCTGCCACCACCAAAAATCTGCAGGCACCGCACGAGCAAGGGAAGGTCACAGGCACACAACCGAAACATGCTCAAGCATTAACAGGGACCCAAGGTGCTGCTCTAATATCTTCGGTCTGGGATAGCCTGAGTTCAAGAAGGCAAATCTTCCTAAAACAAGATGACCATCAAGAATGGGGGGGTGCGGGGTGGGGTGGATAAAAAAAAAAAACATCATTCTGGTCTGTGCTGAGTCTTTAAATTTCTTGAAGTAGCCAAAAATACTCATGACACTTTGATAGTGTTCCTTTCTGGTTTATAATATTTGAAAAGAGAGCCAGCCATACTAAACGTAAGATAAATTAATCACTGCTATAGTAATTATGTGAAATTCCTGCAGTGCAACCAAAAATATATTCAGTTTCTTATGGACTTAAAGAACATATGAATTACAAAATCGCCTAAAGAATAGATATATAACCTCTATATAACACAAAATACAGTGTTTTCATAAGACATTCCTCTGAATTTATCCTATTAATGATCACAAATAAACAAGTCCTACTCAGAATGCCTTGGGCTAGATCTGTGTTGTCCTCTTTGGTTCATCTCTAAGCAGATGGGGTTTTTTTGGAAAATGCAATTATTACCCACTAAGTATAATATCCAAAGAAGTTTAACTTTTCAAAATAATGAAATAATGTCATATGATGAACTACTGAAATGTTTATAGTTTTAATTAGATTTTTCTTTCTTGTCATCTGAAATAAGAAAATGGAGGATTCTAAGCAAACCTGATATGCATACAGATTCATTTTAGACTAGCTAGCTTTGTTTTGTTTTTTACCAAGGTCATAAAAGACTGACTTAATGAGCATAATAATTCAGGATTTTTCCTGTAAACTTAATAAGAAAAGCGAACAGAACCTTAATGAAACAAGAAATGAGACTACAGGAAAAAGAAACACAAAGTGAACTCTAGAAAAGCTGTAACAGGAGGTAAGTAATCAAAGATGTACATTGCCAATTAGATTAGTGAATTTAATTAGGATAAGCACTTCATCCATGAAAGGACAGGAGATATTATTGTAAGCAGGAGGAAAATCTGCAGATGTCCTTGATGGCAACATTTCTTAAGACCCCCATCTTGCAAATTTTGCTCAACGTTGAATATTTAATAAAGAAAATAGCAGGCATAAATGGAGGCTGAGGAAGCCTTGAACAAATGTGCCTATAGCCAAGGCTCTGGTTTTGTCACCATTTCATCAAGCCAACAATAGGTTAAATTTTTTGTGTTAGAAAGAGACAAAAAAAATTATTCTAAGGGTATTCCCTTTGAGGGCAGGCAGCAAAAATCTTGTCTCCGTTTTCTGTAGAATAATGGCTTCAGGCCTACTTGAAAAGTCTCTTTTGAACAGGGGACTGTCTCTTGCACGACTAGTGTTTTCATGGAATGTGTCTGGTTTCCCTGGGAAATTTTGAGGTGATAGAATAAGCCTGATCAAAGGTTTTAGCAGACAGCAAAAGCAGAATTTAGAAGTTTCTGTTGATGTTCCTTGTGGGCACTGTAAACCAATGTTACCACAGACCACCGTGGATAAGCACAGTCGATCAACCACTGTGTGTCATGGAAAGCAATTCAGGTATCCCCCAAGTCCAGTCCTAACCATGGACTTCCATAAGATACAACACAACAGCATTTTTAAACCATTTTTAACACTACTCAGGTAATTTAATATCAACAGAAACTCTAAGATTATCTTCCAATAATATCCTGTACCATGCCTCTAGGTTCCACACCTGAACAGAATACCATGCAAGATAGCTTCAACTTGACTCTGTATATTCCTGCCCTTGAAACTCGTATTATCTTTGCTGTTAACAAAGCAGCTCAGGGGTTTAATTATTTTTATTTCAGTCCACCATAGGCTACACAGGGATGATGACACAAAAAATGGTGGTCCTTCTTCCTACACGTATGTTATGTTGGATTTTGAGAAGAGCCGCTTGGAGCTGACCCTATCATGGACACTGTCTCCAGCCAGCTACAGGATTTGTACAGCACCCATTGTATGGTGCTGTATTTAGGCTGGATATAAGGAATTCTTAAACTGGAACATTTAGACTGGATATAAGGAAGAATATTTTTTTGCAGTGAGGGTGGTGACACCCTGGAACGAGTTGCCCAGAGAGCTAGTGGAGGTCCCATCCCTAGAAACATTCAAGGCCAGGTTGGACAGGGCTCTGAGCAGCTTGGTCTAGTGGAAGACGTCCCTGCTCACTGCAGGGGGGTTGGGTTAGATGTCCCCTAAATGTCTCTTCCAACCCAAAGCATTCTTTGATTTTGTGATTATATGTCATAATACCACAGTTAGTGTGTTATCCCAGAAACATTGCTTCAGCATTTGAACCTGAAGCTACAATCCCATGGCTACAGGCAAAACCCTTGTAATGAAAACAAAATAAAAACAATGTTTGAAGGAGTCATTAAGGTCATTCTCACTGTTTTTATAAAAAGATTTAATTAAATGCTGATGTTCATCAGATATTTATTGCTTGCTCAGGCATTTTCTAAAGATAATCACAACCAACCACCCTCCGGGAAAAGCCAAGAACTTCCGCGCTATCCACAGACAGCAGAGAAAACCTACATCAGGAGTCCTGTGCTGTGAACCGTTCACGTCTGGGATAACGTCCCTCATGCTTCAGCTACCAATGCTGCCAACCTGGAGCTACAGAGACACATTTCAGAGGCTGGATTTGCCCTACCAATTATAATGTTGTTCATCTTGCCACGCTCTTTTGCCGCTTCGCTCTGCAGCACACCCTGAATCTGGTGTGCAGCTAAGTCAAACAGATCAAGGTAATCGTCCACTGGGTAGCGATCATGAAATCCATCCCTCAGACGAATGATTCCTAAAAACAGTGAAAAGACAGAAGTTAAAAAATAAAAATAGTAATAGCAGGGCAAGATTCACCACTGGTGTAAAGCAAGACAGCTTCGTTGACATGGCTGGCACTGAGCCAGCTAACGTCAGCACAAAATTAGACTGATGAAGTGTAACACCCAGATAAAAGTGCCAATAATGAAGTAGCTGAGGATCAAGATACTATACGATTAAGCCATAAATTCACAGTGATTGGAAATACCTTAAGTGTTCATTTTTATAGTTCCTGCATGAATAGCTTGCATTTGTTTCCTTCTAAATTTAGCTTTAGGAATGAATATGAAAGACCAGATTCTGCTTTCATTTGCACCAATATAAACTGAGGCAATATTGGACTCCCACTTGATTTACTTTATTGAGATTGAGAACAGGCTCTGATGCCAAATATGCAAATCTATGTGCACTTCTCAAAATCAGAAAAGTGGGAAATCATTCATGTCTTTATCTTTCACAAGTATGACAACAAAGTTCCACGATAGCACGTTGTGTTTCTTCTTTCCTTCCCTACACTCCGGGGTGTGCTCGCTATCACCTTCTCCCCTCTTTTCTCAGCATCTTGATCCATATCTGTGATTTTTGTACTCCTTTTCCCCCTCTTCTTTCCAACAGTAGTCTCACTTCTCCACTTTCTGTACATGCTGCCCATGCTTGTCTTTGCATTCTTGCTTCTTACCATACCACAAGAGAATTTCTGAAGTGGACAGAGGTCAAGGACAGCAGTTGGAAGGCAACGGAGCAGGAGCAAAGCTAAGAGTAGAGAGCAGGACTTCTCAGCTCTCCCTTTCCTGTTCCCACAAGGCCAATAATTATCAATTTTGTGAGAAGAAAGCTCAGCGAGGGAGTTCTTCTGCCCATTCCCTCTGATTTTCCCCTTTAGGAAAGTGGGATTTAATAAGAGTAGAAGAAAGTTCAGCAGTGTATATTGACTTGTTTTGAGGAGGAAAACAAGGTACACACATGGTGCTACAGACTGCCTTGGTTTGTTGCCACCCCACTCATGGGAATAGAAACTGGGGCTATGAGCCAGGAAAGGGAGACAGTCAAGCTAGGACAAAGTCATGTAGAGCATCAACCATCCCAGCAGAACGGGAAAGTGGTGATTTGCAAAATGGGGCCTCCCCAGGAGGGCTGCTTAACTTCAGCTGAAATTAGTCAGCATCATAAAAATCCACTGAATCAGAGAATGCCATAGAACAAAGAGACTTTCTTGTCCAGATAAGTGTTACAAACTAAGCCAAGTTAATAGCTGGGAGTATAGGAGTCATATCCACTAGCTGGCTTATAAAGGGGGCTGTCTCAGTTTCACTTCTTTGTTTGTCATCTACATTCTCTTTTTTTTTCTTTTTTTTTCTTTTTTTCCAATTTTTCTGTTTTTCTTTTTTTTCCCCTTTTTTTTTTTTAATAGTAACCATTAGCTAATGTGCTGTTGAGGCAGAATGAAAGGACTGAGCCACCAGGAGCAAAACTTAATCTTTCATTCTCAGTGGCAGACAGCCTGAGATGATCGGAAGGTCATCTCTCCAGATCTCTCTCCCATGAGATCTCAAGCTCTACAATCACTTCCTCAGCTTTATGAAATAACTTAAAAAATTTAATTATGCAAAGAAAGTGGTGTTCAAAGATCTGCACTTGGTCTCCAGTCGCTGACCACAATTTTGATGCACTCCAGCCTGATTTGTTACACTCTTCTGCCTGTTTGGTAGGTCCAGTTCTCAGCTTTAGTGAGTCTCCAGTCTTGCTTTAGTGAGTTCAGTCTTGCTTTAGCGAGGTTGAATGCGCTACTTCCTCCAACTTTAATTCCAAACATTTGTGTTGAGGCTAATGTAGATGTAAACAACTATTTAATATAGTTAAATGGATTAATTAATTGGATGTCCCTCCCTGGAAGTGTTGAAGGCCAGCTTGCACGGGTGTTTGGGCACCCTGGTCTAGTGGAAGGTGTCCCTGCCCATGGCAGGGGGTTTGGAAAGAGATGACCTATAAGGTCTCTTCCAACACAAACCAGCCTATGATTCTATGATACGAATACAAAGGATTTTATCCCAATGTATCAGGTGATTTCAGCCTTTCCTGCCAGCACTCTCACAGAAGACATGATTTTCCACAGATGGTTTTACTGACAGTCCCTGCATCTACACAGCGAGAGACAAGCAGCACAGCATTTGCAGTGGAAAGCGTCCAAGTCTAAAATCGCCTTTCTTCATTGATATGACTTTTCACCTTCAGGTCAGGAGGTAAATCTCATCATTTGTCTTCAGTTAGCTGTTGACTATGATGAATGAGTGCCTTCTCACAAGACTTCAAGGTTTGGATGCTTCTCTTGTTTGACCTTGTGACTAGCCCAGCTCCCCATTCACACTGGTACCTCCTAGGAGTGCTCCTAAACTGGGCCAAATTATCTCAAAAGCAAAACTGTATTTTCACCATATCGCTTTAACTCTTAGTTTAAAACCAACATAATGTCAACTCTTAGCTTATAACAAACATTATAAAATGTCTAAAAAAGTATTTTAGCCACTTTCTTATGGCATTTGCAAAGGAAGAAAATACGAACTCTAAGAACACAACAAAACCATTTCTCTATGCGAAATATGAAATCCTGTCTCTGTGGCTGAGCTCTCCTCCTCACTGAGCAGCGAGGATCAAAGTCTCGTCTGCAGGAGCTCAGGGGTTCTTCTGGGCACCAGGGCACTGGGAAGGGAGATGGAAACAGCAACACCACATGCAGGAGAAATAAAGAATTGAAGGTATGACCCTGAAATAAAGGACAGAAACAACGCTGCAGGTGTCCCAGTCCCTCAGAAAGTGTCCTTCCTTGCTGTTAGCCATGGCAGTTAATTAGAACAGGTAATTTTCCATTTCAAGGAAGTTTAGAAAAGTACCAAAGGAAAGCAGTGATGCAAAGTCCTCATCAAATGATCTATCCCACAGTGCTAGTTTTTTCCCTAGTTTTTCCAGGCAGTTTATCTGCAGTAAAGCAACAGCAAACCAGAAACAGAAGTGAAGATAATGTCACAGTAAAATAACCAGTATCTTGCTTTTGGAAATAGTAATATCACTGGAAAGCCTGCAATCTTTGATACCAAAATCATACAAAATGAGGGCATACCAGCACTTAACAGCTAGACCAAACAGTGCGAAAATCCAGAGCTGCGCTGGAAGGGAGCAAGCACTATGCGCATAAGCATTTACAGGAAAGAATTAAGGACACAGCAGAGTCAGGATTTGAAACTGGGTCTTCTGTGCCTCATCTCATCTCTAACCACAAGACTGACCTTCTTTGGCACCCAGGGAAGAGAGAACAAGAAGGACATAAACATCTCAGACGGATAAAACGATGCACTCAGCCCCATGGCCCTCAGACACCCTTTGAAGGTGCAATCACGACGGGTGGATGCGTCTTGCTCCAGCAGGTCATAACCTCAACTATTCAAGTCTATCTTCAGAGATGAAGGGTCACTTCATGAAATACTAATGTCACCCAGGAAAAGAGCATCAAAAATATGTGCAGAATCCTCAGTGTGAGCGTGCTTTCTCATGTAGAGCATCTCTACTGTTCTGTGCTTGACTAGAGCTGGAACACCAGAGAAGCTCCTACCACAAAGCACACTTGTATATATTGAATCACAAGGACTGAAGCCAACCTTATTTCAGATACTGACCCATCATTTATTCATGTAAGAAAGGTTTTATAGAATCCAGCAACACAAAATTGTCACTGCTATTCTTTAAATCTCCCATCACAACCTAATACTTTCTCTTCTTGCTTTTACAAATTCAGAGGGTTGGTTTTATCTAGTGTTTTCATTTTTTCCTAGGTTTTACAAACCACTGCAAATAAACCAAATGAAATGTGCATCATCTCAAAAGGTTTAACCCAAAACATCATTAAACAAAAGCAGGCTGGAACGTATTGAGCATCCATCACCTGGATTTTTCAAAACTATTAACTGCAGTAGTTTCAAGGTAAGCCAATACGGAGCAAGTCCGTAAACTTCATCCCACGTATATATAAGAAATGTCAAAGTTTCACAGAGACAACTTGCTTGCATAGCAGAGGACACGTTTACTCACCAAACCGTTTTCTTGTCCACCAGTGTGGCTCTTTGATTGCTGAGAACCGAACGTCAGGGTGCAGCCTGAGCCGGTCGTACAGGTCCGTCGTCCCACACTTGGGCTGGCCAATGATGTAGAAATGGGGGAGACAGCGCAGGCGGTAGTGTTTGTCCTTATAATGGTACAAGTGGTTCCAAAACACCTTCCTGAGGTAATCAAATATGGTTCGAAAGCGCTTTGAATACAGTGCATAGGAGTTTGTTGCATAAGGATCTGTGGTTGTGTTTCCTCTGTACTCTTCATACCAACAAGGATTCTTGCTATTTGGAAGGAATTTATTAGGAATTACTGAAAACATCTGCAACATAAAGAACAGCAATTTCAGTCAAGGCAGCAAAAACCTGACAGTTATACTTTTCTAACTTAGCACAATAAGAGAAACAGTATGTGGACATTTTTAACCCTTATTTTTTAACCACAAATTTGACTTAACTTATTTCTTCTGATGACACTGGAAACAAATCCTGTACAAACAGTTAGACTGGGAGAGGAGTACATTTAGAAATCCTTTGATTTTAAAGCCAGAAAGGACCTCAATGATCCCCCAGCTGCCCTGCAATCCCAGGAATTAATTTGTAAAGTCAAACAGAGAATACTTAAATCAAATTATCTTCCAGTTTTTAACTCTGAAATACAAGGTTTGCAATGACCAGATTTTCAGGAAGGCACACTGGTAATCAATTATTAGAAAGGCTCTTTTCTTATTTATCATATAAGGTGGCTGGCAAATCTAAGTCAGAATGATTTTGCATGACACAAAGTAAAAATTCAACAAGAATGTACAGCTATCGGAAGACTGCCTGACTTTTTGTTCCAGGTGTCAGGATCATTTATATAACCCATCTATTTTGCCCATGACTCAGAAGGACGTGATCTACAACATCAGTTTTTCAGCTGATGTAAATCAGGAGGCTCTAGGTGCTGTAAATCACTGCATGAACACGTAAGCAGTTGCAATTTTTTATCTCAGTAAAAGATTGACCCAAAAGCCTTGAAATAAGCAAGTATACAGCAGTTGCAGACACACTTTAATCCATACTTACATGTGGCTCTTGTTTCCTCAGCTCTTCTAAATCAGGGCGCTGTCTCGTTATAAACTCTATCTTTGAAGTAATAGTGTCAATAATTAATTTAATGCTTGGATAATCCTTTACGTATGAAATATTCATTTTAGAAGGCTGGTAATGGTCTTTCATGTCACTAAGGCTTTCATTGTCCATTAAGCTTGGATTGCTAGTAAAAGCTCCGTAATGGAAGGGAGATGGTATTAACAGCAGGCCATGCTTGGCTCCAGTCAGTATGTACGATGCCATCACTAGAGTCATTATAATCAACCCAAATATTAAGCTGCATAGCTTCCCCTTCCTCAAGCAGAAAAATCCATTCCAGCTTTCACTGTGATCAGTCCTTACTTCCAGAACTGCAAGCAACTTCATCTGCTTGCTGTCAGTGTACAAAGGGATCTTCTTCTCTCCTTTGCAAACAGGACACTTCTGGTTATTATGATTAGGTCCGCGGCATCTGAAACACTGTCTGTGCAAGTCATTTGGTAATAAATGTATGCAACAATTAATGCAATACCTCATATTACTACTGTTAAACTCCCGTAATAATGAGCCAAGCACAGCCATAAAAACGTTTCTGAAACATATGAGTCATCTTCTGTAAGTCTGAAATTACTTAACTCGTTGAGTGATTCTACAATTACTCAGCAATGCAGAAGGACAGGTTCAAACCAGAACGGGTAAAAGCACTCATAAAGTGACATATGTCACATAAAAAAAAAAAAATAAAAAAAAACAAATAACCAACACACAAAAATAGATGTACTGTGAATGTGGTTTCCAAGAATTCGGCTCAGTAAGAGGAGTGTGATGAAGTAAGAATCAGCTACACAACAGGATCAAGTTTTTCCCATTGAACAAAATGAGAAGGAAGAAAAATTGTTATGTAGCATGAAAATATGCAGAAAATAAAAACAATTCATTGTCCTTTGATTTACAGTGGAATAGGTAAATATGGGTAAAAAATCCCAGGTATTCTTAAAACAAGTGGGTTCCAGGCTGGACGGCTGCTACTGGAAGCTTCATCTTCCCAGAGATGGTTTCAACTATTTGCATTGTATGACCTAAAGAAACAAAAACATAGATAAATATACACACAGAACAGCAGACATAATATCTACATCCACTTTCATTGAAAGCCATAGCACAGTACAATCCACCACAAGCAATTTCACAATTATATTTGAAAGATGTCTTCCATTTGCCAAGTATATTAATTACAGCACTCACGATATTAAACCCAGGAAACATTTGGCTTCAAGTTCACAGCGAGCTGCCCTTTCTTTTCAATCACCCATCTGCTCACATCAATGAACAGTTGCTACCACAGGTAACCTACACGACTCCCCTCAGTTGCTCACTAACCTGCCTAACAGACCTCAATCTGCTCTTTAAATACAGAAGCATTTTTGGACAGTGTCCAGTAACACAGGTTTTACACTCTATCTGTACGTGGGGACTTTAAATTAACTGTCCTGAAGTGTGATAGGACCCTAGTTAAGAGAACAAGGCAGGGATAAATGTCTCCTTTCACGCATACGTGATAAAAAGCCAAACAAAAATCCCAAAAGCCATAAGTAAAACATTCAGCAAATTGAAGGGATTCAATAACAGACACGAGCAAAGGCTCATGACAGTATCTCTGGTTTCTGGACCAAATGACAAGAGTAGCCACCTGCAATGCACTGCAAAGCCACCAAGATACTTTCAGCACTCCTAGCCAAGCATATTTTGAAAACAGAACTTGCTAAAAATGGTGAGACATGTTACTTAAATGAAATGTACCATCAGTACTGCAGCTTGAAGGCAAGACCCTGGATCCAGCAAATCCTCTTAATGGTGTGCACTTTGGTATCGGAGAGGTTGTGCAGAAAACGCAGGAGCGGATGTCCCCTTGCGACAAGGCAGGCACCACGGGCAGGGACATGACCACTCGTGGGTCCATGAAGGTCTTTATGTCCCCACAGACACCCTGCTGCACAGGGTATGTGCCTTCCTCCTTTAAACACTTCAGCATCACTGCTGCTTACAGCCAAAAAGTGACCAGAGCTGTCTAAAGTATTTATGTCAAGCTTTGGTCTTGGTTTGAGCACATCCATCCTTGGCTTTCCAGGCAGCATTCAGAGTAGAGACACTTGAAGCCACAAACAAGTCATCAGCTTAAGGATGGTCTTAATTAAAGCATGTTTATGTATAGTTCCTCTAGAATTTCTGTTTTCGTGGTTTATCAAGTAGCTTACCGGAACTAGACAAATTTTAAGGTCAAAATCAACCCTCTGTTTTGAGAAGCCAGATTATCAAATACAGAAGTTCACAGATAATATACCTTCTTCTATATATTAGAAAATATTTTTATTTTCTAGAATTACTTTTCTGGGGGAATTAAACACAGGAAATATTTTAAAACAATCTTGAAAACTCAGAAGCAAACCAAAAAATTGGCATAGGATAGAAAGCAGAAGAAAAACGTGGGGAAAACTGCAGGGGCAGTAGTAATGTATGGCTCTGATGGGCAACTTCTATTGTGGCATTTGTCACTGTCATAGTTTAACCCGGGAGCTGGCAACTCAGCAACAGACAGCCACTCGCTCACCCCTCCCTTTCCCCCCCACAGGGATGGGGGGGAGAAATGGACAAAAGTGGAAAGTCGTGGGTTGACATAAAGACAGTTTAATAAGACAATAAAGGAAATACTAATGTTGATAGTAATAATGATACTAGCAACAGTGATAATAACAATGATAATCATGAATATGCAAAACAAACTATATAAAATACCATTTTTCTCACCACCCGATGACCAATTCACAGCTAGTCCCCAAGCAGCGATCACAGAACCCCGAAATCATGAATTTCAGGAAATTCCCAAAAAAGTTCATACTCCTGGACAAGAGAGAGTTCAAACTCCCGGAAACAAGAAGAGCAGAGAGCCTCCTGCCCCCCAGCCAACCCCCATTCATAAACCGAGCATGACATTTATGGTACGGAATATTTCCATTGGCCAGCTTGTCTGTCTGTGTGGCTGCGCTCCCTCCCAGCTCCTGCACACCTGCACATCAGCTGAAGATCAGAAACTGGAAAAAGTCCCTGATTTATAGCAACAACTGAAAGCATCAGTGTTGTCAGCATTCTTCTGATACTAAATCCAAAACACAGCAGCTGCTGGGAGGAAAATTAACTCTATCCCAGCCGAAACCAGGACAGTCACCTGATGAAGACAGAACTTCCCTTTAGCCCCTGGGAATGAAGGTACCTTAAGGCTCCAGTGCTGTGATGCTCCTTGTCCATTCTGATGTGGATACCCATGAAAGCAGTGACCCAGTTCCTCCCCAACACCTCCACTTCTCAGCACTACCCAGGACCTGGTGGTGCCACAACCCACTTTGCAGCCCCTCCACAGCCAGCCCCAGCATTCACCTGAGCAGTTACCCTGAATAATAAACAGTTTTAACCATATTATGACTAAGAGGCTTATTATTGCCTCTGAAGAACAGAAAAAGAACTGTCCCTCCTGTGCACGGCCAATGAAGGTCATACAGACTCCATAGATAACATATATAACACTTTATTGCAGATAAAACAAGTTGGAAGAATTCAGGAGCATGACAGTTTTACCTCAACAGAACAATAACTTTTACCCAGAAGACTATGGATGATGAAATGCTAATTAATTAAATTATTTTTCAGATGAAGTTAATCAGTCTTCTAATTAACTTCACTAGACCAGAGAACCAGCTTATTGCTGTATGGCATGTCTAAAGGTCCAACATTCATTTTTACTACTTAAATGAAAATACATTTTCCAAGTCACCTTAATCAAAATATGAAATAGAAGAGATGGTTGACAATTCAGACTTACGAAAAATTAGTGTACCATCAGAGTAGCACAAAAAATTCAGCACCATTAGAATTCTCTTATAGGTACAGTTCTCCCAGTTTAAATACGCCTCAGTAACAATGTTCAAATTTTGTTTCTCATTCCTTTTTGCCGGTGCACCCCTCCTCTGCAACTAAAGTAGTTTCTCCTTCTCTACAAAAATCCATCTTTCCTTTTAAGGCACAGAAATGCTTTTTCTCTGCACTGTTTCCAAACATCTTTCTCTCTTCCCTGTCCTCCAGTGCTCTTCATTCCACCCGAAAGCATCTAACTTCACTGACCCTTTTGCACAGCTCTGTCTTCAGCAGAAATCTTCCTGTCTGACTTTGTCCCTTGGTTCCTGAGAAACAACACAGACTTACACATTTCTCAAGTGCATATTTGTGTGATATCTAAGACACCAGTAATGAAAATAATTAATAACAGTGATACAAAGGATACACAAAGGCTCCTCTGATTACTCCTACAACACAACAAATCATATAAGTATAATCATTACTAATTATGAGTCCTAGAATTTGCCTATTTTGCCTTTAGCTCTTACAACACTTATTTTTAATTCTTAAGAAACATTGCTATAATTCTAGATAATAATTCCTAGTTCATTCCTACAAAAGTGTCTAGATTAAATGGCCAGTCGCTTCAGATCTTGCATTAACCATCATTCTTCTAGTTGCATTTTTGTATGAGACAAAGTGCTTTTGTAAAATTATTTGTATTCTTGATGTTTCTCCCACCTAACACTGCCACACATTGGAGGATTTCTGCAGTCAGAGCAAGCAAGTTGCATCTCAAGGACTCAAGAACAATTATTTAGATAAATACTGAACAAAAGTATTTGCAAAATACCTTCCTGCAAAAAAGAGTTCATTTCCGTAATGACTTTATTCTACTTGTCAGGTGAGGCAGACAGAAATAATAGCATAATCATTACGGACTGTATTTAAGCACAGCCCTTTATTTCCAAAGGGAAATAAATAAGTGTAATGAACTAGTTCTCAAAATTCCTCTGAAGAAATGGGCCTGGGATGATTTTGACAGAAGTCTGAATGACTACAGAGACAGAATCAGATTCATATGTGTAATATTAAAACCAGAAAGTTTATGCTTTTGTACACATAAAATATTCCCCCCCAAATAAGTGTCCAAAAGAAAAAGAGAAGCTATGGAAAGGCAAGGGGAGAGAAGGATCCAGGATTTAAAGCAGGAAAGAGCTGAACAGTTGTCCAAACACCACTGATGGTCCCACTGGCTGGAGAGGAGGAGGATGAGAAAGGGAGGTCCTGACAACAAGTGGAAAGTTTCCCCTTTGCAAGTCAACATTTCAGGCAGCCATAAGACACCCGAGCAAAGATGTTCAAGGAGGAAGCAAAGGAGGCAGGAGGAGACTGAAGTACCGGCAGACTCGGACATCACCCACGGAGGTACAGAGGAAATCATCAAAACAGCGATAGTTCCGAAAAAAAGACTGTAGAAAAATAGAGGATGGAGATGAGGGCCCTGGTAAGAAAAGATAAGAAAAAGGAGGTGAAGAAAGCACCTCTTAAAGAAAGATGCACTAAGAAGAGACTACAGGTTACAGTGGTAGCTATAGAAAGATCTGGTAACCAAAAGGTAGCCCACAGCATCACTTCAGTTAAAATTTCTCATGTGCTACACATTTGGTTTTGTGTAATCCTTTCACCCTGCACCCCTTCGACACTCGGCAAGTATCTCAATCTTTTCCCAGACCTCTGCTCTGCAGCTCCTTGCTGTTTATTTTCAGAGGGACCAGTTACTGTGCACTATCTATTCAGAAAAAAAAAAAAAATCCAATTTATTTTCCAGTCCTCTTCTAATGAGGATCTGAAACTTGTTCAGTGATACTGATTGTACTGAATGCACACAGTTATCTGAGATAGCCTTACAGAATCATTCAACACTTGTGTGTTTGACATTAATTCTCTACTTTTTAAAAAGAGATACATTAATGGATACAGAGTGCAGGATCTTAGAAAAAACACATGAGCTTCTCTGTCCTATTTTGACATATATAACATTTGTATGTTAATAAAAGGAACTGGAATTTATTAAACCCTTCCCAGGTGCAGACATTTCTCATGAAAGTCCATTACAAATATTACAAACACAAGGCAAAACCATGTTAACTACATCTTTGACAGCTGAGGAAAATGCATTATCAGGAAGCTGATACAAGGAAAAAAAAAATATGCATAGGCTACAGAAAAGCTGAGATGATCACACCAGTCATGAGGGAAAATTTAAAGTTCTATCAGCAACCATAACTCTGCCAACTGATGCATATGCGCTACAACAGGCTGCCTAATTAGATGACCTGTCTGATGACCTACCACAGGGCAATATGACATATTACGCAGCTAATAGAATAGAGAAGCTGATTTCATATTTTAATAACTGCTAGTTGCAGACCTACCATTCTACATGTTTTTCCACTGTCAAGTTCACGTAATAAAAATCCCCCACTGTAATACACACATAAAAGCCAGGATATCATTCCCTGCTGCCACTCCCTTCTCTTTACCAAGAAGTTCTTAAAACTTCATTCCCCAAGCTTTTACCATGCAAAGAAGGACACTCACCAGAAGGCCCAGATCTTTCCCCAGCATAAGCAGCCCTTGTTTTCCTCATTCACCCCATGAAATCAAGCAATCAACAGCATCTTTTTTTTGTTTCTTCCATTCAACGTTTCCAGTAGTCATAACCACAGACATACTTCACCTTTTTTTGTATTTCAAAACTGAAACCTGAAGGATGTCGATTGCAGACAGAAGAAAGGTTGAGATTTGAGTTGGTAATCAACCGTTTATGTCTTATTATATTTTAGTTGCAATACTGCTGTGGGTTCACTGGCAGAATATTACGCTCTTTACACAACAAGCAGTGTCTTTGTATATTGTTGAATAATGTAGCATGTAATTTCCTCTTGTTGAAAGGAATGGTGAATTATTTATGATCGTGTCTATACGGTATTTGTCTGTTGTGCATAAGTGTATACCAGCTCTAACCACAGACCAGAAACCAACATCAACCTTTTCAAGCTCCTTGGCCAAAAGCAATCCTCCTTGTAAAAATTAGGATCTTTGGGAATCTCTTAAGTAGGAGACATGGATATAAGAGATGGCAGACAGTGGAATGAGAAAAAGTGAACAGCTATCTTCGATTTCAATATACTCCCACAACAGCCAAGGACATCTGCACCACTGTTTCCAGCTGAAACAGACTCAAGCTAAAAAATATATTTACATGCATCAGAGGACTCCATACCAAACAGCCGAGACCTTTCCTTTGCTAGTTTTGCTGTGCAATTCCCTCTTTATATAAGAGAAGGAACCATTGGGTACACAAGCTGCAGGGTGCCAGGTCAGGCTGGACAGGGCTCTGAGCAGCCTGATCCAGCTGAAGATGTCCCTGCTCATTGCAGGGGGGTTGGACCAGGTGGCCTCTAAAGGTCCCCTCGAACCCAAACCATTCTGTGATTCTATGCCAGAAAGAAGGCTCGCAGGTAACGCTTGCAGGTACTACAAAAGCAAACAGCACAAGGTAGAGCCACCTGTTAGAGCCTTAAAATAAACTATTGAAAATGCAATATCCACCGTGTCCTACTCATTGCCATACGGGAAGCTAAATAGGGTAAAAACATAAATTCCACCAACCATTAAACATGCAAGATTTTTCATCATTCACATATTTTTGTCCACTATACAGAAAAGATTTGAAATTTGGTTTTATTTCTATTAAATAAACATTTGATAAAATTCCTCCCCGTACTCTTAAAGGGTTGTAAGAGAAGACTGTAATCAAAACAGCTATAAAAAGAAATTACTTTCATATGCTCAGCCATATAACTAAAATTCTCCTCCTCAATGAATAAGATAAAACAGATGGAACAGATTTGACTTGCACACACATCTTCTGGACATCTAAGTGTATAACCTATTTTTTAGGTCACCAGCCTTAATGTTTAATGTGCTTTCCTTTCTTCATAATTCTTTAAAATAAAGATAAAACAAACCTCTGCTAGTACTCTTAAGGCTAGATTTTATACTAGCCTTGTTACTTTTAATCATATTCAGTTTTTCCTACTACCACATGAAAGAGTGGCGTGCTGTTAACCTATTATAAACACACTTCAAGTACGCCAGTAACACATTTCTCAGCTTGATGTATAATTGTTTCTCTGTTTGATGGGAATGGAGCTACAGCACTTGGTTTCCTCTCTTCAAGCAATATAATTAAAATGTGGAACACATTGAGGCCAAATGTATGAATGCATTTGAAAGACATTAGACAATTAATGGGGAATTAATCTATCAATGGGTGCTATCCTCAGTTCCCAGAAGCTAGAAAGGGATGGGAGAAACCTATTAATATCTGTTCTTACGCTCTTTCATGGGGCATTTATTACTGGTCATGGCCAGAGGCAGGAGAGACAGACAGAGGTATCTGTGCCAGCTGACGATTTGAGCTACAGTTGTCCTGTTGGGCAGGTCATGGCCTGAAAATACGGATGTATAAAACAAGTTAGAAAATAATCTACCAATTCTCAGGTTAGATGGGATGAAGCCCAGCCAAAACGTCCCCCTCAGGTACCACAGATAGGCTCTGCAGTCTCACAAAATGACGAAGCAAACCTGGCTTGCTCAAAAACAAGAAGGGGGAATTGTGGAGTCCTGGCTGAACGAGAGGGGACATAGCTTGGTGCATTGAGCAACCCAGGTTCCGATCTGGAGGTGAGCCTTGGGAGCGGCAGACACGGAACCCTGTTGGGAAGATAGAGCGACAAGCTCGGGACACTGGAGCAGGGGGACAGTCACGTCGCCGTTTCCTGCCACACTGTGACTTCCTTCCTGCCACGCTGTTGTTTCCTGCCACAGTACTGTTTTCACATCAAGATGCAGCTCTGCACCAATCACAATGAGTTGCAGTAGTTTTGCCTATATATGGATTGGGAGTCTAACCATTCAGATGCTGTAATAGTTTTGCTATATAAACCTTGTTTTTGCTGACTAATAAAGGTGAACGATCATACTTATATTGGGGTCACATCGTTACAACATTTCCGTAACCCACGCCAACAACAAAACACATTTTCTTTTTCCTTTCTGTCCATTTTCCTATTCCCACTCACGTCAAGGACTTGTATGTTGAGGTGCCTTTATCAGAGCTGAGAAAAATGGTCTCTTTTTCACAAGGAAACTTATTACTTCTCAGCAGGACTAAAAAAATGGAACTATTAATATGTGGAAACACAAGAGCACTTAATGTTCTCGCTCTGTTTCTTCCTTGTTTATGGGAAGACCTCCAGCTGCTGTGATATCTGTTACTTCTTCGTGAGATGAGAAGCGGTTAAGAAGTTGCACCACAAGAAGATACTTCAGCTGCAGCATCTCCCAAGGCAGACACATGGAACATGTCTTCTGCAGCAGGTAGCCCTTGCCCCCCTTCTTCTTTTTTAAATGAAAGCTACAATGCTATAAAAATAAGGATAGCAAAAATTTTTTTTGAAAAAAGGATCAGTCAAAAGATAGTACTGCTGGATCTCATCTGGTCAGTAACTTCTGAAGGAGCGCATGGCTCCTGATTTAATAATATCTAATGTCATTCTTTGAGTATTAGCTATGTTGTTTTATCCATGGTCTCCTAATTGTTTTCACTAATCTGGATAAATATTCTTAACTGCCTAAGTTCCTTCCCTGTCAAATCAGGAAGACTTGTTTAATTCAAGTCCTCAATTTGCGCTCTGAATGTTTTTTGAAATCTCAGAGCAAAGCTGATTCCACATCCTGCACAAACACTCCAGGAATGAGCTTCCCTTTGGTAATATTTCACTCTCCAGAGCTCCTGTGAAGACAGGCTGTCATTAGTCACAAAAAGCTGTAGGTCTTTAAGTGAAACACTGCCCACAACCATACTGTGATAAACTTTCCATGACTCACATGAAGAGGAATGGAAACATAAAAGGGTAGAGTGATGCTGGTAGGGTAAAGCCTTTGTAAAATTTTCATAAGAAACAAAAAAAGCAATATTTAGTAGCAGTGCCACACAACCACGTGATTCCTCTTCCATTCCTCCATCACCCATTGCAACATGGCCCACGACAGCGAGGACTGGCTTCCTCCCTGTACAACAGCAATGCTTCAGCCTGTGCAAGGCATGTTTATGACCTCTGGACACACAGAAACCTGCAAAACTTTACCATTACAGATACCTTTTATCTATCGAGCTTACTGGAAGGGATAAGGATTGAACCAGACTACGGGCTGCATGATGATTTTGCTCTCAGACGTGGTCTCTTCAGAACAAGACAAAGCATTTGTACAAGTGCAGTGTTTGCACAGCGTGAGGAAGTTCATCCTGTTAGTGGGCAGGTTGTACCATTTTAATAAATAAACAGTATAAGTAATAAAAACCTGACCTGAAGAAAAAAAAGAGAACGCGAGCTCAGGAAAGGAGAGGAATAATCATAGATTTTTCTCTATCCTGCTTACTGTACAGATTTGGCTTCTCCAGTTAACATTTTTGGAAATAAACTTTGTCTGAACCCACATCTATTTACCTCAGAGAAGTCAACAAGCTGCCAGAAAGAAGATACGTCAATAAAATGAGAAGCATGAATCACTGACCTCTAAAACCTCTTTGCAAAAAAACAAAAAAAAGCAAAAAAAAAAAAAAAAAGCTATTACAGCAGTTTAGAGAAGCAGCAGGACTTGCTACAAAGCTCAGCAACCTCCTGCAGACTGAAGTTCTGTAAAACCACACTATTTGCTTAAAAAACCTAATTTAAAAAAAAAATATCAATAAATGCAACTCACAAGAAATTATATAAACCCACTACAAACATTTTTGAGGAAATCACTTGAAAAACAGTCATATTTTAAAAGCTGGGATATGTGGTCATAACCCATGATTGCACATCCAACTTGATGAACAACTGCTGAACACTTATTCATGTGTAAAATTTTCTTTAAAGGACCCAGTTTTGAAGCCTTTGAAAGCCAAAGAAAACCTCCCGAATCACCACTGAATCAGCAGTCTCGCTTAAATAACAACTGTGGCTTATTCCATAACCCAGCTGGTTTCTTTCTCAAGATCGAATCCAGACACTCTCTGCTCCTTCCTCACCAATATACTTCCAAATAAAATGCAAGAATGGAACAAATGACACCATCCATTTGCAAAAAAAATCAGCAAACTCCCCTTAAATCAGCGTAACGTCAGTCATTTCAATCAAATAAGGACCCACTTCTATTTTGTGCTGCAACGCTCGGGAAATGGTTACTGAGCTTGAATCACCACTCAATTAGGGCATAAACACTGCCTGAATAAATGGGTTATTGGAAGCAAGACAAAAGGCGGGGGGAACGGGAAGGGGAGCAGGAGACTGTCCTGGGTCAGCCACAGCATGGTCATGCCTTCCCCCAGAAACCTGTTGTTACATCCGAAGTCTTGTGCAGGTTCCTAGAAATCACCAAAGTCCAGCTTCTCCTGCTCCTAACATGCCACAACCGCATGTTCTGATGCGTTAGTGGTTGATTTGCCTTGAAAATGTGAAAATAAGAATTAAGTTTGACAGTACCCATTTTTAAACTAAACTATTATTCAGTGGAAAAAAATATCACTAAAAATTTTATCGACTTTTGTTTTGTTTTTTCTTCATATTTCACCTTATTTAAGGCAGTTTAGAATCAGACCCATCACTTATTTTTGGGCTAGAATAAAAAGTCCAGACAGGAAAATAAGACGGAACCAAAGCCAGCCATCCTCTGATCTACCTGGCTTGATAAACTCTGAACTACATTACAGTCTCCAAGTTTAGATCTAAACCAGCATACAGGTTTAGAAGATATTGGACTGGTTCCTCCACATTTAAAGCAGAGCTGAGAACTCGCCAACAATTCCTCCACAGTAACACCTGCCTCAGATCCACACAAGGTCATTTTCCAAAATTCCCATGCAAGGTCTGTACTGAAGGATTTAAGAGAGCTGAAGAGAAGTGTAGGGATTTGGGGACATTACCACTGTAATGATTTCTCCAGGAAAAAAGGTCCAAAAGCCCTGGGAAGAATAAGTCCCACGGCCAACCGCCCAATCTGTGGCACCACATGTCCCAAGCATGGTGAATCCCTCACCCTGCGTCACGGTAGAGCTCACACCAATGTGTTTAAGTCCTTCCTCTCGTACAAACATTGTACAAGCGAAAACTGGAGCGAAATTTTATTCTCATGTATTATAGGGATGCTCAGAGCAGAATCTTGCCTACGGTACACACTGGCTTCTCAGCTCTTGATCAAAACTTGCTGCCTACGATGTGCGACATCCCCAGCAATTCATCTTTTCACTTAGTTTCTATTCATATCACATAGCATCTTGCTGCAGAAACACTCACAGATTTATACTGAATATGAAAAAATTGTACACTGTAGAAAAACTTCGTCATTACATAAATTACTCCAGTGCATGTCTTCTCCCAGAAAAGCCACTTTAAGCCAGTTTCAAAAAGCATTATGTATGGTCGAAGTTTATTAATTTTTTTATTATTTTTTTTTTAATTCTCGTGGTAAGTGCAAGCTACCTCCCAATACATCCTACACAGTCCTTGAGGTCATCCCATGAAAACAGAGATGAACTGATGCACCCACCCTGCGGGGCTCACAGAAGCCTCTCCCAAAAATCTGGAACCAGATTTAGAAGTTCTGGTATTCGGAATACAACCAGAAATCACATCTCTTTAACAAAATACAGTCAGTCCCTCATTAAAACGATCGAATCGCTAAGAGCCAGAACAGACATAAAATAGTGATGTTAATAGGAGTTAACTTTCACTCCTTGCTACGAAAAAGTGTATTTTCTTAAATATCCAGAAAGATACCCAACGCCAAAACAAGATAAACACAGACAAGGAAGGTTAAATAACTTACTCAATGATTTTAATACCGGTGAGAATTCTTCAGGCTGAATTTGCCAAATTTATTTTCTTTTGTTATGTAGCAAAAGGAAAAGAACCGAAGAGCTGACAGCAAAGGTAAAGGATCACCTGAAATACAATTTCGGGTGTAGAAAGTGGATGTGATAAGGCTGGTCTTGCCACATATGTTCTTATTACATTTTTAATAAGATCAAGCAGCCGTTGAAGTTTCATTCCCAACCCAGGATATCACATTACTTTACAATAATAGAAATTCTTACCTACGTGCTCCTTCACGGAATAAATCACACTGTCGTCACACAGATCGGCCAGATTCCTGCTATAAGTACTAATGCAACAGGGAATACGAAGCATGAAGGCTGAATCCATTATGAAGCTCTTCCACTCCAGATATTTTTATCAAACAAAGCCAGGGGGCTTGGGGGTTGGCAGGTGGGAAGAAATATCATATCTAAATACAGCTTCCATATGCCCTGCAGCCAGGCTGTAATCAAAAATAAATAAGTACTTATCTTCAGAAAACTCCAGAGGCAAAGAATTGGTCTAGGATTGACAGGGTTCACTTCTCAAACGCAGACTATTTTTTGTTCTGCATTTCTTTCTGACAGCTGCCCATCCTTTATTTTCAGGCTTCCGAGTCTGCTTCATTGTTTGAGTCTCCGGACAGATATTGCTGTAATTTACTCCGATAGCTCCTCTGGGGCAACTTGCTCAACAGAGAGAGGGGTTTTCCCTTCACGCAAAGCTCGGTTTGGTGAAGACAGCACGCTCATTTTCCTCACCTTATCTGAACACGGGGAAATTGCTCCGGGCAGCCAATTTCTCTGTGTCGGCTACAACGTGAGGTTGGAGTGACTGCCTCAGATTTAGGCACCTGCCATCCGCACCTTTCAGGTTAGGTGAGATGAACACCGAGACTTCATTGTGCTAAAGGAAAATTACTCTTCACATTCAGAGCGCCAGCTGACTCTTACTCAAGGAAGAGATGGAGAGCTAGTGTAGCACTGTTGGATTTGCAGGAAGAGGTCTTTCAGTGCTGGAGAGTTATTTTAAGCCCAGGTCTTTGTCTCTTGCATTGATTACTGGTCCAGAACCAGCATGTGGGAGAAAAATGTTCTGCGAGTATTTTCAACGCTCCTGCCAAGCATTTTTAGTCTTGGCATGCTGCAAAATAGTGGGCATTCACAGTTATGTTACTCTGATTACCATCTTGTTCTTTTTACACATTTGATTTTACTTGATTTTAGCAGCTGCTACCTCAAGTTGATCTAAAGTGAGAAATATTCTTTCCACCATCTGAAATCTAATACTTACTGCCACTTTGCAAATGGTATACGGTACGAACTGCTAAATCTTGTGGGTTGTGAGAGATCAGCTGCTAATTTAAGTCTGCTTTTGAGGGATGAATAACACTATATGGAATAAATAGAATACACATAACAAAATGCCTTCAGTGCCTGTTTATCTCATGGTGTGGTAAAATGTTTTTGCATGCAATAATGCAATCAAATGGTATCTACCAGAATTCAGTTGATCTACCTTTACACTTCATAAATAAGCAGTCTTCCTGAAGGGGATCAGTCTATGTGATATTTAACGTTGCTTTAAACACAAATTGTTGTGACAATTCTAGAGCAACGTATATGCTAACAGCTGCTCATTTGATTTTTAGTGACTGAGAAGGGATTTTCCTCCACCTCCAAACCGAATTTTCTCCATAAACTTTACTATCTCAACACAGACATCTGAAATTTCTTGTTATGACTCATATACGGTGCCTCCTCCATAAGACATACATTGAAATGGATGGAAAAACATATCTCATAAGTACCGTGTAAGTGCTTTTTCATGAATAGGGCATTTCATCTTTCATCTAGTGCTGAGTGGGGGAAAGGAAACATACACAGCTGCATCCTGAAAAGACAAACTCCATATTAGAATCTGTCGTTAAAGCTTCTTGTCAATTCAAACAAAAATTAGTCAACAAAAACCATTCATTGATGCCAAATCACAACTGTAGCTTTGGTTCAATACTTTTTTTTTTTAAAAAAAGTGTTCCAAGCTTAGTAGCAACTTTCATAGATGTTTAACAGCTTTAATTCTTTAAGCAACAACATAGCAGATAAATCTCAGCCCATTAAAGTACAAAGAAATCACACACTTGTTCCAAAGTGAAGTAGATTCAAAGTCCAAGTGAAGAATTCCAAAAAAGTCTCAGTATTCTCAAGAAACCGCTAATTAGTTACCTCTGTAAGACTAACACAGTATCACCAGATACCATTCACAGTGAATCACAGAATCATAGGTTGGAAAAGACCTCTAAGATGACCAAGTCCAACCATCCACCCAGTACCACCACGCCTGCTAAACCGTATCCCAAAGTGCCACATCTACACATTTTTTGAACACCTCCAGGGATGGTGACTCCACCACTGTCCTGGGCAGCCTGGTCCAAAGTCTGACCACTCTTTCGGTAAAGAAATTTTTCCTAATATCCAATCTAAACCTCCCCATGGGCAACTTGAGGCCAAGTGCTGGAGAAAGGACCTTGCAAACAGAAAGCCAAGAGAAAGGTATTCTCATTCCTGGCTACAGCTAATTAAGCAAAAGCTTTCTGATATAGTATATTACATTGCTTTCAGCATCTTCAGAAAGTGTTTATTCTGCACAAGTCAAGCAACATTTAATTCCAAAGTCTCCTACTGCTATTCCTAAGTGTTTCATTAAAGGCTGAGACACCATCACTCATCTGCATCATGTGCTCTTTAACTACACTAATGTGCAATAAATTCTTACCAACCAGCTTACAAGATACCATCATTCTGAAGATGTTTCTGCACGGCTATACTCTGTTTTCTGTTGCTAACAACATATATCTTTATAGGCTGAGCACATGCTTGATGTGGAAGCTAATGTCATTTGATAATGGATTAAACACTCATTATTGTCCTCTCTCATATCTTTAAATCACCACAGCTAAAGAACAACAAGTCAAAGAAATTGAAATATCTTCATTTACTGATTTCCACTATTACAAGAAAGACAACATGTTGCGTTCTTTCACCGGCCTCTCAAAAAAAATCACAGCTCTCGATTCAGTTTTCATCACATAGTAAACGCTAGCCCAGTAATCTTGCAACTGCACAAAGACACCTGTTTACAACAGTGATAATGAAAAGAATAAAAGCCATGCTATGTATGGGACCCAGCAAGTGAATAACGTAATATCCAGAACAATAATAAGATGAATCTGTTCCTCAGCTGTTGCCTCACTGACTCCCTTGACTCGACCCTGCAGTCCTACAGATTTTGCCCGTGTTTGGCTTCAGTATACTTGTTTTCCACTTGGAAAGAACACAGCCACAAATACCTTTTCATGCTTTAGGTTGCGCTTAGCTGGACTACAGAGTGTAAACAAACACGATAAAAATCTGAGAACTTTCTTTACTGAATTTCCATGGAAAGAAACCAGAAAAAAAAAAAAAAAAACAACAGACCCAACCAGCTCTGCATAATGATGAATGCACCAAGAAAAATTTGGCATGCACTCTCTCACACCCTGCCTCTGCTGCAACATAAAGGCAACATTTAGCCTTGCAAACTAGATGGTCTTTATTTGCGGCGCAGAAGCAACCCAAGGCAAGCTCTCAAAGAGATTATTTTTCCAATGGAGATGTTAATTACCTAACTCCTGTTATAGAGAGTCTGTCTGTCTCAAACTAACCTTCCACTCTTCCTCTGAGCCGCAGAGAGGTCAAAACTCACTCTTTAAGGTTTTGCATTGAGAAATTGAAAAAAAAAATCCCGCCTTTGGAGAAGCTTCCAGATCGCAGAAGTGGCTACTTCACACAGTGGTCCTTACTGACCCTGACATGAACATGACTTGGGTGCTACACAGGGATGCCTGGGGCCGGGATGCTCCTCTCACTTGCTCTGTGGGTCAGGCCATGTCCTGAGATGGCCCAGAGGACACAGTTTTAAGTAGAAAAGGTGAGCAACTGTTCTCAAACTCTCTGCTCCAGCCAGAAAGCTCTCACTGCTGAAAAATCCCCGTGTCCCTGGGGGTAGCAGGGCACAACTCAAAAGTGAACAGCAGGATGTAAATTGAGGTTTTATTTTTAAACAGCGGTGCCTGTTGATATGGTTGGTTAGAGATAAATAGAAGAGGACACAGAGTCGCTTTAGGACTTTGCAGCTGAAATCGGATCGACACTAGTTCTGGAGCTCGGGTTCCACTTCTTGAAATAAACCAATTACTGAAGTAATTCACAGAAGAAATCTGAAGTGACACAAATTCCATCAACTGCAATTGGCAGCCAGCTTTTCAAGAACAGATGTATGACTGTTAATGATACCCCAAAAAGCTTAGTTTTTAATGCAGAAAAATTGAGATAGAGCATTAGCATTATAAAAGTCTGCAGAGAGCCAGCAGCATCTCCGGAATATGCCCCACAAAATACTTTACAAGGACCTATAAACTCCAACTTTGGCAGAATTACCATATCTAATCAAAAATCATCTCCAGCAAAAATACTTCCCAAGTATTGAAATGCATTTCCATTTCATAAATTTCTGTGTTGCCAATAGTGTTTGCTCTACTTTGAGTCAAAGACATGAATCTTTGATTTCATGAGATTAATGTAATAACTTCGTTTAGGCTGTTAATGCATTGGGAGCTTTCAGCCACTCAGGAGACTAGGATGGCATCAAGAGCATACAGATACATTTGGAGGGGATATTTTCTCTGTGAAAGAAACTACAGTTTCCTTAATATACACGTTTACAGCAGGGACTACACCAAAATAAAGACAGATCTTTTAGTGCCTGAAGTCCAGCGAGATGTGAAAAATGGGTCCGTATTGACCAGATCTATCAATAATGCTACTGAGTTACGTCTATTTTTTTAATGGTCACCAAAAGGAGCAGTAAGGTTTCAGAAACAGGGCACTGTAGAAGTTGGCCTGTGCTCACTTCCCTTTAATGCTTTCCATCCTCAAGAATGCTGTTAACAAAACATGGCTTTTGCCACAAAAAGCCATATCAATCATTGTCTTCTATAAAGATCACTCCACATCCATATCTAAAGACAGCAACATGCAATAACATGCCCCAAAATGCCACCTCTTCCATCAAAGCTTCAGGAGCGCGACTCAGCAGCCGGGAGGAGCAGCTTCAGACACTGCAACCCCTCCACCCTGCGTTCTGTCCTCTGCAGCGGAGGTCCCAGAAGAGCAAAGCTGCCCCATCCCACCAGCTCTGGCTTGCCCTGGCTTCAACCGAAACACCTCCAACACCAGTTCAGCAGCCTTGTTACCCAGACGTGAGAGCCTCCATGTGTCTGGGCAACAAGGTTATCAGCCAAATTTGTTGGTTTGTTTTGGGTTTTTCTTTAGTTATGAATTGCTGTGGTGCCCTCCCCAGGAAAACCCTCCACCATTTGGCAACATAATTGTGCTATGAGTTCATCTGTTTACTTGTGCTTTCACGGGAGAGTTGGCATCTTGACTGTGACAATCCCCTTCTGCATCTCTAATGTACTTCCATGGAGTGGGTCCTGCTTTTCACAGCTGGAGCAGCGCTTCGAACCAGACCAAGTCAACAAGGGAAGGTGCCCAGGGATCAGCCCTCTGGCCCTGATGGACAAACTTTTTCTAGTGGACAAAAACAAAACCTCCTGTGTGAATAACTGGGTCAGTCCTTCTGCTTTTACAGCAGTTACTTCATCAGTATTTGCAGAAACTGGGCATGCTAGAAAACCATTCATCCTAGGTGTGTAAAAGAAATTATAGTCTCACCACTGACCATTTGGTTTAATTTACAGCTTTCTTGCATTTTTAAATCCTTAAGAACTCCTTCAGTATCCAAAACATTTATAATCAAAGTGACTTCAAAAGTTCAGAATAGTCTATAAACCCAAAAAATTTCGCAGTTCTTCTCATTAAGTGAAAAAATAAATTATATGCTGATAATATACTTCAGTTTCTTTATTACATGGCTCAGTGTTACAAATTAGACTTTGGTAATAATAACAAATCAGAATAAAATCTTAGAATTATATGCTTTTTCTTCCTTTATATGTGAAAACTCAACTTGGAAGTTATTCTTCCTTTTCCTCCTAAAGTTTACTATAGGGCTAAGCTATGCCAAAAAAAAATGATCTGGAACAGACAAAATGTATTCTCCAAACATGAACACTTAAATAAAACATATATATTATTTCATGAATAATTTAATATAGAAGCTTCTGTCCAACCTGAAAAACTAATTAAATCCCTCAAGGCGGTAGCTTCATTGCAAACTTTCATGCCACACACAGCAGGCTTGGGGGGATGCTGGAGTGCTTCAGACATATCTCAGAGTTTGGTTAACAGCCGTGTGCATCAGAGCCTTGGGCCATGGATGGTATTCACTTTCATGGAGCAACTCCTGATGGCAGATGTCAGAGTGCTTTTCAATTGTGGATGACGAAATGACAGAATACTGAGATGTGTTACCTGTACCAACAAAGGGCTTAAAATTGTAGAAGTCCAAGAAAAATCTAGATCTCCTAACTCACCATCCAGAATCCCATTATATGGAGATGGAGGGACTTGGAACAAAATTCAGATGTATATTGTACAAGATAGAAAGTCCAGTTGCTACATAAACCATCTAAAGCAGACAACATTGAATCTGAATTTCGCCCAGTAACCATATTAAAAGGTGTGAATTTCAGTCCCTCCATAAGCTCAAAAGATGGAGAAGGTAACTTTTCCAAACTCTCCTAAGCTGTCATCGCACTCCCCATCCCAGAGCCATGCGGGGACCCCAAGGCAGGAAATACTTTTCGAGACCAAAGCTGGCAGGTGGCATTTTCAGGAGCAACGGTGCAAGACCTGCAGCCAGGAAGTGAAACCCTCCATCTCATAAACAACTCTCGGGCAAGACACCAGAGCCCTCATTAATATAATTGGTTTCTTACTAGCTGCTAAAACACTAATTCGCTCCATTTAGAAGTCAACACTGTTTCTGTTCTTGCGCTCACCTGTTTTTGTTCAAGCATAGAAGAAAAGGGGGATGGGGGGGGAAGTCTGTGTCATATACTCAGCCTCCAGTTAGTGAATACCATGTTAGAGTACATTTGTCACCACAGATGAAAAATGAAGGTAGGTAGACTTTCAAAACAGCTGCTCCTGAGGACTCAGAAGGAAAATAATTTGGAGAGCAACTCTCACATCATTCACTTGGAGATGGATTTACGTCCTCCAACCTGCATGACATCCACAGAGCGAGTATGACTCCATCCCAAACTGAAATCTGAGGTAGAAGACACATATAAAATGTAAAACCAAACTACAGTACTACCACTGGGAAAAAAAAACATTAATCATTACCCTTCAGGAAATCACTCAATTTTCAGTCTTTCTGCTTCAAGTCCAGAAAATTAAATTTCCCCTTTCTAACGGTGCTGCCTTTGGGTGCAGACCGAAAAATAAATGAGCGTAAAGCTTATGTGACCATGGAGGAGGAAGAGGGTCTGCACCTGCCAATCTAGCATCTCTGGTAATGGGAGGAAAAAAACGCTGTTTGACACCACGGCCCAGATGACACTCTCACTGGTGAGCAATCAGTCATCTCATCCCGCTCATTGATACAGTTCCTGCTCACTGAGGTTGGGAAAAATAGCTTTGCATAGGGTACCAAGTGCTCCTTTTCCACTTCAGAGACATAACCCCACCTCTCTCTCTTTATTTACACTTTTCTTTGAAGGCTTCAACCCTGAGGATGAATTGCATCGTTCTATAAGTGGATGCTGTTCTCCGATTTTAGAAGTGGTGCTTGCCCTGGCTACATGTGCTTCTACCTTGCTTTCAGTCCTGCTTGACCTTAAGACTCCTCTCACTGCTTTTAACTCTGCTGAAGATGAATATATGTTTCAACCACTGGTTGAAGCGTCTCTAATGACAGTGTAGTTCATAGTAATAAAACTGTCCTTTCCATAAAATGTACTTTCATCCTTGTGAAAATTTAGTAAGCCGATTAATTATTTTCCCAAAGACTGAATTTCAAAATGTCACTGCTGACATTTAAGGCTCATAAAAATGCAAGTCTATCTTATCTGTGAGAAACAAGTCTACACAATCTATTTTAAGATGAAAATATTTATCAGGGAAGACAGCTGCCAATTACGAACACAAACAGAAGCAAAGCCACTTACAGCAAGTTGCTACTTTTTTTATCTTTTACTCACCAAGGGCATAGTTCTGCCCAGCACAGCGGTGCACAAAATAAGTGACATCTGGTGGCTATATGCTGTACTATAATAAGGCAACTCATTTCAGTGCTGCTAACCAATTCAATTTTTAAGTTTACTGCTTTTTAGTAAAGCTTTTTAGCAGTTGTACTCATTTATTTTGACACAGACACTTCTGAGACTCCTAGGCATCAGGATCCCAATGCATGGTGACAACCGCTGTTGTCTCGTTAAAGTGGGATTGTCATATTCGCATCAGGAAAAACACGACTCCAAAAAGGAATTAGCAAAGCGTAACAAAAACAGCGCTAAGATTTCGCCGGGCAACACCAGTGAGCATCACACAGAGCCAGGCCGCAAGAAAAGGCTGCGCAGAATTTGCAAAGGAAATCCTTCAAGTGCTCCAAGTCATTAATATCAACTCCGCTTTCTCTGAATTGTTTTTCACTAGATTTTAATTAAACAAAAGAGAAATAGCAGTGATTTCCATTCTGAGCTTAGCAGCATCCGTTTACAACCGTGAAACAACCTTTCCACTTCTCAGGCCTTATTGATCCTCAGCGATGGTCACATCTAATCCAGCCAAGCCTTCCGCACCTAAACCTGCACTCCAGACACAAAGCAATCACAGCTCCCCTCCTCACTCCTACAGCCCAGAGATAAATCTTGCTTTTAGTAAGCTACAAGCCTTTCTTGGATAATTAATAAATATACTGTCAGTCAGCCACTGTTAAAACTACAAAATTGCTAGCCCTGCAATTTCAAGGCTTGAAACACCAATTTCTTCAGTAATAAGTATTTACGGAAAAAAAATCTGTAAGTACCATCCAACAGAAATCAGATGAAATATAAACAGACTCTAAATATTTATCAGCAGAGGAAGTTCAAAAATAGCCCTCCAAAAATAAAACGGATGGCAGGCTAAATCCAGAGCCACTGAGCGTTCTTCGAAGAATGTGCTAGGAGGAACTTCATTTTCAGTTTGACATCGCTAAATCAAATTAATTCCTTCCTCCTATTCAATTGCTACATAAAAATCCTTGATGCCAAAAGGACAAAGCTAAAAATGTCCCTAAAACCAGGCACTGGGTGCAAAAGACTGCCCAAACTCCTACCCACACAATGCAGTAATGGAATAATTTATTTAAAGCATTAGATTTTGGGGCTTTCCATCACTTTTAAGGCCTAAAAATCCTTACCAGGAAAGTCCAACTGCACGGTCAGCATCCCTTAGCGCTGAAATGGGCACACGTCTGCAGTATCTCAATAAAAGGGGACCTCTGGGATAACGCAACTACTGATACATGATTTCAAAGAGAAATATGACTTCCTTTTCACATACCCTCTCCCCCACCAGACACTATCTTCACCTTCAGACTTTCTGGCTGAACTAAAGAACAGATGCACAGAAAAGTACAGCTGAATGACTTTAGCTCCAGTAACTCATCAAGAAGAAAACTTTTTAAGATCCCATTTCAATTTAATTTTTAAATCCTGGCATGCTGAAGTCAGCAGGAAGACATTTCATTGACTTTAATGAAGCCAGAGGTTCATCCCGAGAACTGCTGTTTGGAAGGAACACAGGATTTATATTATCTCATTCGAAACCCTCAACTTTTTTGTTAAATGCAACGTAACGATATTTGCTATTTCAGAGTTATTTGTTATCTTTAAAAATATATAAAGAAGGTTATTAAAATACTGCAGTGTAACATTTTTTGTGATTATGGTTGCAATACTCTTGTTTCAGTAACAGGCAAGTATTTTTAATGCACAAATATAAATTGTCATAAAGTTTCAGTTTCTTTTCTAATACTGAAAAGGAGGACTCTGAATTTCTGCAAAGCAACTGGAAAACATTTCCAGTGCCCACAGTTTTGAGGAGCCAGATGCTGGTCCCCCTTACACGAGGGAAAACCAAGAGCTGAATTGCTCTTGGTCTACCCTAACGCAAGAGAAATCCACGTGGGATTTCCATGGATACCAAGATATATTCTGTTTTACTATGCTGTGTATTTTTAATTTTGCTGATCCTAGCAATGTTCAAAAACCTTCTCTGAAGAGTTCAACACTTCAGTATTTAAAATAGCCTGATGCTAGACAGATGAATTTTTCCTCTTTCCTATAACGAGAGGGATGAGCTTAGGCTCCACTGTTCCCTTCCGTTCACCTCTCACATCTCATTTCTTGTTGAAACTGTTTTAAAGCTGGTATAAATAGCTTTGAAAAGTAAGTCTAATACGAAATGTCAAGAGTGATAGTGATTTCATTCTGATTTAACCTTGTCTATTCCTCAGGCAAGTTAATCCTCAACCTGAGATACTGTTTACATAGCTCTATAATTTCTGAAATTTTTCGTCTAAATTATTTACTTTATGAATGTCTCTGATGAGTTGCTCTAGGTGTAAAGCTGTAATACTCAGTGCTGAAGTGCTCAAGAACATGGTTTTGTCTTACGAAGTGAAGAGACCGCCACTGTGTCCTGTGTTGTAGTTTCTGTTGGTAGTCTCTACACACAGCAGTGTTTTTACCCAGCCTCTTTATCTGACCTCTGCACTTGCAACAGATGTAGTTCCAACCCCGAAGTCACAGTGTTAACCCAGGCTAGAGCTCCAGGGAGCCACAAAACAAGCAGCGAGCCCCTGATCCTGAAGCGCAACCTCACACTGTGAACCCACGTCCCTTCAGGGAGCTGAACTGGCCATCAGCTCTGCACTGGTTCAAAACCTGATGTACACACGCAGCCTCCTCCTCTTCCACTTCAACAAAGCAGCATCCAGAATCCCTTCCAGAAATGGCCCCAGGAAATTTTCTCACACTGCGGCAATCAAGCCAGAAGGATGAACCGTACAGCAGCAGCCCTGCAAATGCACTAACTGCTGATCAAAGATGGAGGAGGAGCACAACCGCTAGCCTAACATGGTGAAATAGTTCTATGAAAAGCTGAGCTTTCAGAGTGTTCCTTGAAAATCCTAGAAATTTCAGATTCGTTATCCACTTCACTTCTTTAACATAAGCAACACTTATTTAACATAATCTATTTCATATCTATGTAGCTCAGTTGGGAGACAAATTTCTCAACTAGCAAGTAGCCAAAATTGAAGAAGAATATTAGATAAGGCATTTGACAGACTTTCAAAAAAGTCTTGGTTTTAAGACCTGTAATAGAATTTTCAGGAGATGAAGCTCCCTTGTGAAGAGTTGGCCCTGCAGGCAAACCCAGCTCGTTATGGGATATATACACCTAATAACCTATTAAACTATCTTTCTCCGTTTCCTCCCATTCCTAGCTTTACACAGTCAAATTTCCCAGCTGCACCAGTCAAACGGTGTCCTTCTCCTCCTTTGCATTCATAAATTATATGCCAGCTTAGCCACAGCAAGGTTAGCACTGGGCTCTTACATTTTCTTCAAATCAGATGCAAAACCTTCCAGAATCCTGATTTCCATTACTATTTTTGCCAAGGCCTCTGCTATTCGTTGGTATCTCACTACTAATTTGGTGCCAGATCTAAAGCACTTTAATTAAGTGCTTTTTTACCCATAATGCTCCAAGACTTGAACCGCAACTGGGCATGTAGAGCATATAAGGACATTATAGAACCATAGAATGGTTTGGGTTGGAAGGGAACTTAAAGATCATCTGTTACCATCTTCAGTCATCTGAAACCATGCAATATTTCAAGCTCACATCTAACGTGCTGCCCATTTCCGTAGCACTCTTTCAACACTACCATCTACCAGGCTTCTTCCATCCCCTAAGTACACGTCGCAGATAAATCTTCATTATTGTCCCTATGTATCTTACAGAAGTTTGCATTTATTGAAAGCAGCCTTATCTTGCTTTCTCTGTACATCTTTGAACCTTACATTTTATCTTCACTCTTTTTGTTCGATCTCACAGTTCTTTGCAGTTAAAACAGCTGTAACACAATGACTGCTGTTATTTGAAAGAAATGTCCTTTCCTGTATTCCATGCAATCCTGTCAAGTTACCAGGTCTAACTTAAACTTGGCAGATTTAAGCCGTGCACCAACACATGGGGGAAAAAAAAAATCTTTTTCAAACATCACATCAGTTTTTCTAAGTTTATGGTAAGATAGCAGGGTACATTCACCCACACTGAACATCAAGAGTTTTTACATGAAAAATATCTCATTGTGAAACACGTTTTTCCCTGCTGGAAGGTGTGAAGCAAATGAAAAATGTCAGTTCTAGTATTTTGCTATTGAGGTACAGATCTGCACCTTGTACAGTGAGGAACAACCTACATTAGATACAGAGTTGGCATAAAAAAACCCACGCTTATTTATAAAAAGGTATGCATATGTGATGAGTCCAAATGACGGTGCATTAAGTTTTAGAATAAAAGTGTGTATTTAGTAGTGTTCAGTATGTAAAAGAATAAAGGCCTGTGATACTTCCCTACCTCTCCATCACCACATTTCTCCGCGACTGTGTTCATTTCAGAAGAAATCCATTACACAGAAGGCAGGCGCCTTGGCAGCCAAGTGCCTTCCACCATCCCTACCGCTGCAGGGGCTTTAGCTGCTTTCTGCAAACCAAGGGAGGAAGGCTTGCTGCACCAGGAGCTCCAAAAACGTTTCCAGAGCTGGGGTGGCTGAAGCGTACCACCTCCTTTCTGGCAAGTTCCTAAGGAAACCAGCAGGCTTGCCACTTTCAAGATTTGGAAAATAAGCCTTTCAGCCAGGTCAGGATGTTGTGGGAATTTTAAGAAGCCAGATGTGGGAATGGGAAGTGGCAGGGCAATGGGTTGGGGTTGGTGAGCCCACGACCTCTGGCACGCTGCTGCAGGGGGACAGAGCCTGCCTTGGACCACCCACACCCAGTCACGTTCACCATCACACCTGGTCTCTCACCACCACCACTGCTGCCTTGTCCTTGCCATCAGCCACCGGTACCCAAACGCACATCATTTTTCTGTTTCTTCTCACTAGGTATCAGGTACATCACCTGGTTATCTCTTCTTCTACAGGACGCCACGCTCCTTCAAACTAGTGCTTACCAGCCACGTTCAACAGCTGCTGGAAACCAGGTGTAACATAAATTAGTAAATATTCCACGGCAGAGCTACATTAACTGCTTGCCCCCAAAGCGCTGTTACGTGGCATGCCAGGCACAGCTGTGTAATCAGAGGATCGCAGTGCTCCCCTCACAAGGCGCCCGCCACGCGCCAGCTCCTCGGTAGCTTTCCTGTCTCCCTCGCGTGTAAAAACCAAAGCGAGTAACAGGGATAGAATTGCAATCACGTCTTTCAGCCCGGGAAACACAAATGAAAAGGTCGTAGGGACAAACAGCCAGTGTGACTGTACAACACGCTTTCCACTAGACACGTGGGCAGTCCTACATATTTTTAAGGCAATGGGTCAACAATGCTATATGTAATTAGTTAATTTTAGTGCAACTGCAGCGTAAGTGGAGAGATCGGCGTAATTCAGGCTGCTCTGAGACAGGAGCTTGTAGGAGCTTACAGATCCCTTCCCCTCGCGTGAATAGCTGTATTTAGACTCCAAATCTGGCACTGCGCTTCGTCAGTGAGAAAAACAGTGCACTTCACTAAAAAACATAAATAAATAAGAAATACTAATTTGGGGGGGGAAGCAGTGAAAAAAAAAATGCCCTCTTATTGGAAATCTACCTTGTTTTTCCACAGCACTTTGGATTCCTCCAGCCGAGCAACATAACTCCAGCCAAGGATTATGGTGGGAATTCAGAGTTATGCCTCACTGTGCAAGGCACAGGGGAAAATAGGTGCGTTAAGAGGGGAACTGAAGCCTGAGGACAGCAATTAAGGAGCCCAGTTCAAATGAGGGTACAGCTCCTGCAAGCTCTGTAAGACATTGGAAACAGGATGATTCACATCAACCGAGTACCCAGAGTAGCACTGAATGATTTAACAGCACATTTCCTGAGAGTTGCTGACTGTGGAATGCACAGCCTTTAAGGATACAGTAAGTGTAAGGGTAATTAAGACTTAGGAGGGATGGGGAGTATACTGGCACCTGTTTAAGTCATGGCTTTCTTCATCCGAGTGATGTATCTGTACCGAAAGAGAAGCACGGTTGGATGTTCTAACTTCCTAAATCAATGCCATTTAGGCGAGACCAGGCCGCTGCTGTTAGCTTATCTCTAGAGAAAGTATGTGGGAACAACGTTAAAAACACAGAACGTAACGGTAATGCAATGCTGAGTTGCAACTTGTGAAAATTTTGCTCCCATGAACATACAAGGAAGCACTCAGCACAGGACAACTAGCTAATAATAAGGATTCCCTTCCTAGTCAGCAGAGGAATTTGATAAGAAATCCTTACTGGGAGGTGGAGGGATTGTAGTATCATGGTTAGCAAAACCTTATGAACTTTGGAAGAGCTTGCTGTCATCCACCGAACGGCCTGATCTTAAATATAAACAAATACTTTGAGAGATACTTTAGTATTGGGACACAGTCCATCTTTAAACACACCTGCGATAACGCTGAAATCACCTGGGCTACAAACCTAATCTTTGTCCACTGAAACTCCTGGTTCTCACAGAGCTCCTGCCACAGGTTGCTTAAAATAATGTGCAAATATAAGCAGTATCTTACTTGCATCTCTATGATTATGCCTACATAATCCCATCCTTGTTAATGCTGCTAGTGGGTTACGTAACTACATCTTTCCTCTCCAACCATGCGAAATAACCCGAATACAAGAGTCTGCTTCAACCTTCTCATTTATACCTTATATTTATCGAGATATCTACTTTTGTTTCAGCAAAGAAGATAAAATCCATTACTCTCTTCCACCACACTAGCAGAATTCAGTGTTTTGTCATGTAAATATCCATTGTTTCATCATGTTCTGTTTACAAACCACCAAATAAAACACTCTGAATTTAAGATTAGTCCTCCTATTACAAAACCGAACCATAAAACTATTTTGTCATTGATTTCAGAACTGCACGGTGACTGCACTTACAGACACAGGATCTAAATGCCATTTAAAAAAAAAAAAAGTAGTTTCACTACTAAATCTTCAAGCAAATGTTTTCTTTTTTTTCTGCATTCAAATTGATTTTCTTTCTTTTGGCATGTGAAGAGCCAGATGAATCCTTTGACTCAATGCCCAAGAGTGAAATGGCACCAGCAGCAGCAGGGAAGTTCTCAGGGCAAGGGACGTGTGACAACATTTTGATCACTGACAAAAAAAAAAAAGCTTCGAGGCAACGCTTTCATCAGTATTTACTGTTTGTGAGTGTATATATATGTGTGTGTGTGTGTCTGTATACAAAATGTATATCAATGTATATAAATAGCATAGATATAAATACATATGTACAGTACATATACATGTCATGACCTCTTATTGATGGAAATTTCCCTTTTTGCCAGAGATCAAGTAGTCCCCAGCTAGTACTAAGTGCAGTGCTGCTCAATTAGGTGTGTGTTTACACAACATGAGCGCGTATGATTTTCAGTTAAACCTTAAAAATATTTACTCTCTGTGAACAGTTCCAGCAAATTTTGAGCTTTAATCGGTAACCTGCTCAGCTGACTACTCTGCCTGTTTTAGTCACAACACAACAGGCACGTGTTTGCTCAACAGGGGATGATAATGATTTTTTTGTCTGGCTAACAATTCAAGAAGTGAAATCATTCTTATGTCATATGCAGATAGATATGAAGAGCACTTTAGGCCATAGAACCATATAATAAATCAAAATATACATTTCCATATCTTAAAGTTTGGTAGGTGTTTAGATGCGCCGTCCGAGAAATACTCCCATCTATCCTATCAGCCTGTAAATCCAACAGCACCAAGGTAAGTCAATTCACTGCAGAGCACGGCTGTAGGATTACAATGAAGAATCACAGAAAAAAAAAAAAACACCAAAACAAAGCCGTAGATGACAGCACCGAAGTTCAGCTGGCGAATTGTAGCTGAGCAGACTCTACCCATCACCAGCCGGCGCTGAGCCTTGACTGCGTTCTCGGCAGAAGCACGCCGCGAAGCTATTTTTAACGGCCAACAGCTTGCGCTGAAGAAATACCCCTCTCCGCCTAAAAATAAGCGCCGGTGAATGGCAGCATCCATCCACGCCGTGACTCGAGGTAGGATGCGCCGCCGGGATTCAGCGAAGCTTTTCCGAGCGAGCCCCTCCGCGGGTGTCCGCCCTCCCGCACCGCCGCGGAACCCGCGCGGCCGGGCACCGGGCGCTTCTCCGGCGGGCAGCGAGACGACAGCGCCCTGCCTTACCCTGGGCATCATTCCCCCCTCCCCGGAGCACCAGCCTGCCCGGGGGCTCGCTTGAAAGAAGTGCCCCCCCCTCTCTTCTCCGCTCATCCTGCCGCGAAGCACCGGGGGATGCTGCACCCGGGG
>Ga0065711_1000921_pt1 | contig 52018 bp, 32 predicted proteins | sample Hoacrofraction12_FD_59098 | JGI IMG/M metagenome (GOLD analysis project Ga0065711, IMG submission 59098) | Hoatzin crop microbial communities from Cojedes, Venezuela - Epithelial fraction 12 v2 (version 2) | ecosystem: Host-associated > Birds > Digestive system > Esophagus > Crop | place... | reverse complement strand
GGGCATTTGACAATTGAACAGGGAGTGACGGAAATCGGATGGTTTGCTTTCAATGGCCGCACAAAACTGACAGGAGTCACCATTCCCGACAGTGTGACGAAAATCTATGGCTTTGCTTTTAAGGACTGCACAAGTCTGACTAAAATCAACATTCCCAACAGCGTAGAATTAATTGGAGAAAGTGCTTTCGAAGGCTGCACAGGATTGATAGAAATCACCATTCCTGACAGCGTGAAGAAAATAGAAGGTAGAGCTTTCGAAGGCTGCACAGGACTGACAAAAGTTACCATTCCCGACAGTGTGACGAAAATCGGAGACTTTGCTTTCTATGGCTGCGAATGTCTTTTAGAAATCAACATTCCCGACAGCGTGACGGAAATCGGATACCGTGCTTTCGCAGGTTGCACAGGACTGATTGAAATCAACATTCCCGACAGCGTGACAAAAATCGAAGAAGGGGCTTTCTGTAACTGCATAGGACTGATGGAAGTAACAATTCCTGACAGTGTGACAATAATCGAAAAAGGCGCTTTCTTTCGCTGCACTGGGCTGACTAAAGTCAACATTCCCGACAGTGTGACGAAAATCGGATACCGTGCTTTCGCAGGTTGCACAGGATTGACGAAAATAACCATTCCTGACAGTGTTATAGAAATCAAAAGCAGTGTTTTTGAAGGATGCACAAGACTGACTGAAATCAATGTTCCTGACAGTGTTATGGAAATCGGATGGAATGCTTTCAAAAAATGCACAGGACTGACTGAAATCTTAATTCCTGAAAGTGGGGAGAAAATCGAAAAATGGGATGACTGGTAAGCTTCTTGTGATTATTTCAGTCGGCTTTAGATGTAAAGCAACTGTGTTACCTCGGCAGGATTCAAAGCCCATTCGTAGGTGTAAGCCTCATCAGCTTGGTCTTTGTCCTCAACAATGGTAAGGGCTTGTGCCTGTGCTTTCATATCAAGGAGCTGACCGATGGTGAGTTTCGACTCCAACTTATGAAGTAAGGCTTCTATAGAAGCGGTGTCAGCACCACGCATTGTCTGAGACGTAAATGGCATCTCTAACCAGATAATCTCACGCTTCTCGATATCAAGCACACCAAACACCAGACCTTTGGAGAGGTTGCCCTCGCTGATGCGTACTATATGTTGAACGCATGACGGGTCGTAAGCAACACCTTTCTCCTCTGAAATCTTCATCGGATAGGCAGAGTTCATCCAACCGACAACAAGATTTGGAGAGAGAGAGCCCACAGAGTAGGCATTACAAAAGAATATTGCATATTTGGCGCCCGCCTCTTCCAATTCAGGCATTGACAGTTCGATGTATTCGGCGGTTCCTACCATTTCGGGAATGTAACGGATGTCGCCAGAATGCTTGGCACCCACACAAGTCAGGTTGTAGTAGGCACATTCTGCTATATCGCCATCAGCAAAAGTAATACGGCAACTTAAGTCCATGTCAAGATGCTGCGCATGCAGTCCCTTTCCCCACTGAAGGAAGAGACGCACGGCATCACCTTCCACCGGAAACCTCATACCCATCAAGGCGCAAGATATGTCCTGAACAGTTGCGGAACGGTCGCCTACACTTATCGGAATCTGATAAAGCATCGGGTCGATATAGATAGTCTTGGAATTAGTGTGCATCGAGGCAAAACGTCTTGCCATTGAAGCCTTGTATATATTGTTCACGGCTTCAGCCATTGCCTTTCTGGACTCTTCGTCATAGAGTGCGAGCTGTTTATTCGGTTCTATGCGGAAAGTGACACCAGTAATGGGACGAGCCAGACGCTGCTCGTTCGTGTCGAAGTATGCTTCGGCGGCATTTCCCAATGACACGAGCAGTCGCGCCGGAAGATTGTCGGATATCTCGTCAAAGGCATCCAGCACTCTGTCAGAACCAAAGCGGAGCATAGTTGCAAACAGACAACGGGCAAAGAGTCCGGGGCGTTGTTGCAATAGAGCCAATGTCCTGACAGCGTCATTATCATTACGCGCCTTATCCACACGACCCTGCCATGTGCTGTAATCCTGTTTGTAGAACACGTCTAAAATCTCAGCAAGATGCTCGAAGCCTTTCTTGTGCGAATATTCTCCTAATCGGAGAGCACGAATCATTCGTACCCATATACCGCGTTTCGGGTTCATGCTCTCTGCGGCTTGCGCTGCCGTCATGGGAATGGCATTCAGCCAGATGCTGGCGCGCAAGCATGCCTTGCGGTTATACTTCAACATAAGTTTCTTCTTCATGCACTCGGCGGCATCCGCGCCACGGTCGAGCGGTCCCCAAATATGATAGTACATCTTGCGCGCATGAGCGATAAGTGTCTTTGGCTCAATAATCTGCACATAACCGGTCTTCTCATACCAAAGGTAGCGAAGTACGTCCGTGGGAGTCTTCAAAAACTTAACAGCCTCCTCAGCCTTTCCCTGTTCCACGAGTGATTTGATGACAAGCATCACCGTCTCCTTCATCACTATCCCACTCTGTTCGGGTAAAGGAAATTCCTGGAGCAATAGTTCCAGACAGTTTTTCTGAGTGCCGTCAAGAGGTGTGGCAGATTCCAAAAGAGAAGTGAACACTTTCTTTAAGTCTGATAAAGTGAAAAGACGGAGCTCCTTTAACTTGCTTGCCTGACCTTTATAAACAAAATCAGCCGTCTCAAAGGGAGTGCCGCAGAATGGGCAACCGTTGTAGCGTTCTATTGGGAACGTTCCTTCTGGTATCAGGTGTCCGCAAGGTAAAGTGGTACCCTTGAAGCCAGCCTCCTCACCGAAGATATTGGCAACAAGCGTGACAATATGGTCGGCAAGGCTTTCACCTGTGGGTACATTCCAACCTTTGACGAGCGATGCCCAGTTGAGGTTTACTCCCATTACATCATTGATGCAGGCAGTAATCTCCGCCAACCGGTTTGTAGAAACAGCATTCAGGGCATGCAGCAGCTCCTCGCTGACGCAGAAACCATTCTCTTTCAAACGAGCTATGAAAGCCATTACCGGAGCTGTGGTTTCGGATTGCATGTTGATGTCCTCGCGATTGATGTCGAGGAACAAGGCGCGGTAGCACAAGGCTACTCTTGTTAGATGTTCTTTGTTCATTTACTTATAATTTAAAAGGTAATTGACCAACAGAGACAAATTCGCAAACTTTTGAAGTATGTCGGTCTTGACCTTGTTAATAGATTTGGCTTTCAATGTAATTGCATCTATCGCTCTACATTCTGAGCTGTTGCAAAAAATAGAGGAGGCAATTGATCAGCTATTCCGTCGTTGTATTAAATGTAATTGAAGTAAGCTGCTCTTGGCCTCCTCTAATCTTATTCACGCTGCAAAGGTAGAAAGCCAGTACGCAGCGTTTCTGCGTAGTCAAAAAAATTTTAATAAAAACCTCAAAAAAAATTGTTTTTTTGACTTCTGCGCAAATAGATTGCGTAAAAATGTGTACCTTTGCATCATCAAAACCAAAAAATTATCGTTTATGCCTGCAAATAAGAATGCGTTGATACGGTATAAGACAATTGACAACTGTCTGCGCAACCGTTACCGTCGTTGGACATTAGAGGACTTGGTGGACGCCTGTTCTGAAGCACTCTATGATACGGAAGGAATAAGAAAAGGAATCTCTGTAAGAAGCGTCCAGCATGACATCCAGATGATGAGGTCTGACAAGTTGGGCTACAATGCCCCCATCGAGGTGTATGACCATAAGTATTACCGGTATGCCGATGAGGACTATTCTATTATGGACATGCCTATGTCGCAGAACGACTACGATTTGATGCAAGAAGCCGTAGATATGCTTCGACAATTGGAAGACTTTGACCAATTCACTGAAATGTCGGATGTTATCAGCCGTTTGCAGGACCAGTTGGCCATCTGTCGAAATAATCGAAAACCTATCATTCATTTCGACAGGGTTCCAAATTTGAAAGGACTCGACCTGCTAAATCCGCTCTATAACTATATTGCTCATAAGCAGACGCTCCGAATTATATATCAGCCGTTTTCAGCGAGCACGCCTACGGAATTTTTTCTTTGTCCCCATCTTCTTAAAGAGTTTCGCAACCGTTGGTTCCTGTTCGGTTCGAAGGCTGAAAACTTATTGCTATACAATCTTCCACTTGACCGTATAATCAGCGTAGAGCCAGTGGATGTTCCATATAGGGAGAATCCGGATTTTGACTCTGAGCATTTCTTTGACGATGTGATAGGCGCAAGCAAAAACATCAATAGTTCTCCCCAAACAATAAGGTTTTGGGCAAATTCGGAACAAAGTAAATATATCAAGACCAAGCCCCTCCACCGCTCACAGCGTCTTATCAGTGAAAATCCGGAAGACGGCAGTTGTATATACGAGATTGATGTGGTTATAAATTTCGAGATGTATTCGGTCTTTATGTCGTATGGTCCCGGTATCAAGATTATCTCCCCTCATGATGTCATGATGTTTATGCGCGATAAGTTAAAGGAGGCTCTGGAGCTGTATGAGACTATGGTGTAGCCTGAACACGAAATGATGGAATTCTCCCTTACTTACTATGCTCTTTCATCACGCTATAAGCGTCGTAAAGTCCTAACTCCCCGGCTTTCGAGAGGTCTTGGCGGCCGCCATCCTTGTCGCCGGAATAGTATTTGGTGAGCCCTCGGTTGAAATAGGCCTCGGCAAAACGTTTGTCGAGTTCTATGGCCTTGTCGAAATCCTCTAAGGCTTTGTCGTATTTCTTGAGCATGGTATAGAAAGTGCCACGGTCGTAATAGAGGAACGGATTGTTGGGACGCAAGGTGATGGCACGGTCGAAATCGGCGATGATGCTGAGGTTTACAATCGAGCCGGTGGCTGCTTTCGACTGCCCCTCCGCGATGCCTTGCGATGCCGTGAACTCATTGGAGCGCGCCCGCATCACGGCCCTCTGCCAATAGGCGGCGGCCTGCAGACTGTCTTCGGCAATCACGCTGCCAAGGTCGTCGATGGCATCAGTGAAATTCTGGATGTCGCCGTAGGCGATGGCGCGAAGCATCAGTATGCGAGTGTTCTCCTTGTTGCTCTTGTTCACGTCGATGCTGTTGGTAAGTGTGTCCACGGCAGCGAAATAGCGCTTGGAGTCATACTCGCTGAGAGTGCCAGGCCGGCAAGCCACATACACATTGTAGTCCTTGCCCGTCATACGGCCGATGCTCTCGGCATCCTTGTCGTAGATGTCGCGGCTGCGCATGCCGTTGCGGTATTTCTGGAATGAGAGGAAGAAGAGCGGTTGCAGCTCTGCGTTCACCTTCCTGTTTTGCACTTTTCCCCGGTATTCGTTTTGATATTCCGCGCTCACCTTGTTGTCGGCGTCGTCGGCGATGACGAGCTGGTTGTATTTCTCCAAATCCTCATCGCTCTTTTTCCTTATGGCGTCGGCGGTGCCTCGTTTCCAGCGTTTCTGCTGTCCGTAGCGTTTGTCTAATTGTGCCTTGAAGATACGGAACTCGTCTTTCTCCGCCTGTGCCGTCATGCCGAGTCGTCGGTAGCAGTCAGCCCTCATCTGCAGTCCTGCCCAGAAATTCGGGAACCGCTGTATTATCTTGCTGTAGTCGCGAATTGCCCCTCTCTGGTCGCCGGTCTGATGCAAGAGCATGGCACGGTTGTAGAGGGCCATGATATTATTCGGCTCTAATTTCAATACGAAGTCGAAGTCGGTGATTGCCTTGTTGTCGTCCCCCACCTCCTGCCTTAGCAGTCCCCGGTTATAGTGTGCGATGAAGTTTTCCGGGTCGAGGTCGAGGGCCTTGTCATAATCTGCCATGGCTCCCCGGAGGTTTCGCATCTTATGCCTTGCCAAGGCGCGGTGGATATAGTTGTTTACCACCAAGGGCTTATAGTGAATAGCCTGTGTGAGCGCGCTGTCAGCCATTTTCCAGTCTTGCCTGTATAGTGCGAAGCTCGACTTCATCGACCATGCGTCGCCGAGATAGGGGTCTTTTCCGAGGGCTTTGTCCACCTCTCCCTCTGCCGCCGTGGTGTCTTTCTTTTGCAGATATATTTCCGACTTGAGCAGATAGGCGGTGGGTATGTCCTGCCATCGGTCGGTGATAGTGTCGAGTTGTGCTATTGCGATGTCGAAGCTGTCTTTCTTGTATTCGCACAGGGCACGGTTAAACCAGCTGTTGCGGTTGTCGGGGTTGTATTTCAGACTTTTGTTATAGTCGGCGATGGCCCCGTCATAGTTTTCGATGTTTGCCCTGCACACCGCGCGCAACTCATAGATGTCATACACGAAGGGGTTGCGGTCGATGGCCTCCGTGCAGTCTGCCTCTGCCCCCACATAGTCGTCAAGGTAGTATTTGGCGATGCTTCTGAAATACCATGGCTCATAGAGGTATGGCTTTGCGGCGATGGCCTGGTTGAAATATTGTATCGCCAGCACGAAGTCCTGGTAATACATAGCACTGCGGCCGGCTATGATCAGCCGGTCGGTGTTGTATTGTGCCTTGGCGGCCACTGCCGCAAGACACATTATTATAATGGTCAACGTGCGCCGCACTTGCCTCATCTATGCTTTCACCTTCACTTTATACGAGCATCTCACCCTTCCTTGCAGCAGGGCCTTGAGCTTGCTCTTGATAAGTTGTTTGCGCAGAGGTGAGATGCGGTCGATAAACATGTGTCCTTCGAGGTGGTCGAACTCATGCTGCATCACTCGTGCGAGGTATCCTTCCACCCACTCGTCGTGCTCCTGCAACTGGTCGTCGAGGTATTTCACGTGTATTCTCTTGCTTCTCTTCACTTTCTCGTGAATGCCCGGCAGACTGAGGCACCCCTCTTCGAGGCTCTCCATCTGCGTCTCGTCGGTCTCGATGATATGCGCATTGATGTATGCTTTTTTGAAACCCTTGTATTCGGGGAGGTCTTCACTTAGCACGTCGAGGTCGATCACCACCACTCTGATGGCCTTGCCAATTTGCGGTGCGGCGAGCCCTACCCCCTCGCTCTCTGTGAGCGTCTCAAACATGTCGGCAATGAGCTTGTCGAGGTCGGGATAGTCTTTGTCGATATCCTCTGCCACCTTTCGCAGCACCGGCTGTCCGTAAATATAAATCGGTAGTATCATTTTCTTTCTTTGTATTTTCTGCTGTCCATATAGTTTTGCAGGATTATCGTGGCGCTGATTTCGTCCACGAGAGCTTTGTCCTGTCTTGCTTTTTTCTTCAGCCCTCCGTCGATCATGGCCCTGTGAGCCAACACGGATGTGAACCGCTCGTCGTAGTATTCTATCGGCACTTGCGGTTTCTCCTTTTTCCACTTGTTCACGAAGGCCTCCACCCTGTTGAGGTTTTCGCTCGGTTTGCCGTTGGGCTGCATGGGTTTTCCAATAATGAGCCTTTCCACTTCCTCGCGAGCGATATAGTCGCACAGGAAGCGGAAAAGCTCTGCTGTATCCACTGTCGCCAGCCCTCCGGGGATTATTTGGAGTGTGTCGGTGACAGCCAGTCCGCTACGTTTCTTTCCGTAGTCGATAGCGAGGATGCGCCCCACCTTTAATTATTTTGTGTTGTATAGCAGCCAAGCGTCGGGATAAGTCTGTCTGAACTTGTCTCTGCTCACTGCAGCGTCGTATTTGGTGTCAAAAGTTGACGAAACCACTCTATACATATTTCTGTCGGCGTTGTAAACTATCTGTGCGTCGTTGCCCTCGTTTCTGAGTCTCTGCTGGAGGTTCTCGGCATTAGCTTTGAGTCCGAAAGAGCCCACCACGACGCTGAAGTTTTTCAGTCCGCTTCCGCTGACGAGGCTCACGCTCTCCTGTCTCACCGACACGTTGTCAGCATTGTCGATAGTTGTTGTTTGTGTTGCTGGCACGGTCTCCAACGGTGTAACCACATTGTTGGTGGTCTGCTCGATGGTTTGTACCGACTCCTGTGCTTTAGCTTTTTCGTAAGCTTTACGATAGGCGCTCTCTTTAGAGCCGCAGCTGGCGAATGCGAAGACTGCTGCCAGAGCAGCGCAATAAATCAGATTTTTCTTCATTTTTTCTTATTGTTTAATTAAACATTCTATGGATGTGTTTGAAATTTTGTGCGAAATTACACATTTTATGTGAAAAACGAGCAGAAAAAGTGCATAAAGATTGTTAAAGTGAGAGAAAAAACGGTTTTTTAACATCTTTTGTGGGTCTTTTTTGCTTTTATTTGAAAAATAATGTGTACTTTTGCTCTTGAAATGGAGCAAGGCTCCAGAAGTATAATTTTTAAAAATATTACAATATGAAGACACTTGGTTATATTGGCGCATTTCTTGGCGGTTCTATCGCCGGCGCCCTGTTGGGTATCGCATTAGCCCCCGAGTCGGGCAAGGATACACGTAAGAAAGTTGTTGACGTGCTTTCAGACTTCTGCGACAAGCACAACATCAACCTGAGCCGCAAGGACGTGAGCAACCTCGCTGAGGAAATCACTGAGTCGGTGGAAGAGGCTGTTTCATAACCTCCCCCCGCGGCAGATAATATCGGGGCGGCCCCGTAACGTGGTCGCCCCCGTATTCTTTTATGACCGTGCCTCATAACTTATAACCATTAATTTATCAGAAATGTTTTCCAACGACAAAAAACATAGACACCATAGGCCATCTCGTTGAGGTGGTGACGCGCTATTTGGGTCTGCAGAAAGAATATTACAAACTCGACATCATCGTGAAGGTGGTTACGCTGCTAAAGATTTCCGCCATCCTGCTGGTGGCGATGCTCATCGGCTTGCTCGTGGTGGTATTCTTATCTTTCGCCTTGGCCTACGCGCTGTCCACAATCATGCCGCCGGCATGGGCGTTCTGCATCCTCGCCCTGTTTTATTTCATCGTTTTCCTCATCTTCATTGCATTCCGCAAGTCGCTGTTGGAAAAGCCTCTCGTGAGATTCCTCACATCACTGCTCTTGGAGAAATAACCCCACGCAAGCCCCGGCTATTCTTAACCAGTAAGAATCAAATCCGAAAAGAGCATCTATATAGAAATAATCCCCCGAAAGCCCCGGCAATTCTTCACCTTATAAAATATAGAAAATGAACAATTACGAAATATCACGCCTCACCACCCTCCAGGCTCTCAAGGAGCAGAAAGCAAAACTGCGCGACGAGCTGCAAAAGGAAGAGGGCGCATTGAAAACCGACTGGAACTCGCTCTTCCACCCCACCCCCCAGAACCAGCTGCTCCCCAGCAGCCGCTTCTCGTCGTGGGCCAGCATCGGCACCGGCATCTTCGACGGCATCATGCTCGGATTGAAGCTATACCGCAAGTTCAAGAAGAAATAATGGTATATCGATTTTATGTGATTTTACAAAAATATAGACACTATGATAAATGAAAGTATGAGATATGATATATCACAGTCCATTGGGCAGTGATTACAAAGAAAAAAAACTTTTGAATTAAGCGTTTGCGGCTTCACATTCGTATTCATTATATAATAAGTGAAACCAGCAAACGTTTTAATTGAAATGAGAAAGATAATTTTCAGTGTGGCATCGATGATGATGCTCTCTGCTGCCGCCCAGGCCTCGGAAGAGGTGAGCGCCAACGAGTTGAGGAACGCCAAGGAGAGAGTCGCAAGGTATATCGACAAGGTGGACCAAGACAGCATGTGGCTCGCCTCAAGACTGCAGATGTACTGGGCGACGAACGCATCCACCGTATATATAAATGGCGAGAGTTTCGACCACGCCGGAGGACCGAAAGCACCCTACCCTACAGTGAAATTCAACGGCACGAGAAGCACCGCCTCGGCATACAACCGTCCGAAGCTCGAAGACGTGATACCCTACGACGACGATGAGCAGAGCAGCGTTACTTTCATCAGCCGGAGCACCGGGAAAATGGAAAAGACACACCCCTCGAAAACAGGATGCAATATCGACGGACTGAACCGTGAAATCATCGGATATGCGAAGGCCGCGGCCGCCGTTTATGCCGCCGAGGGCGATGAGAAATACGCGTCGATGGCCGCCACCGTCCTCGACACTTACCTCAAAGGCATCGCAGGGAGAAACGGCATGCCGCAAGACCTCAACCACGGACATCAGCAGTCTATCGTGGGAATGGTTACTTTCGAGGTGATTCACGACGACGCCCTCTCCGACCTCGCCGAGATAAAACAGCGTATCACGCCATACATTCGCAAGCGCAAACTGCCCGAGGACATCTATGACGAGGCACTGAAGAAATGGGCCGACGTGATTATCGCCAACGGAGTGCCTCATAACAACTGGGACCTCTTCCAGGCTGAGCATATCTCCAACGCTGCCATGGCACTGAAAGACAATGCGGCATACGGCGACGGCAAGGGGAAGCAATACTATCTCGACTTCGTGATGCACGGCAACGGCATCAGACAATGGGGAATGACGAAACTCGCTGACTTCGGTTTCGACAACAACACCGGAGTATGGTATGAGTCGCCGGGATACAGCACCACCGTGCTCGCCGACTTCGCGAAATTCGCTGACAAGTTCGACAAGCAGACGGGCATCGACATGTTTCAGGAGATTCCGCAACTGCGCAAAGGACTGATGACCGAGGCGCAATACCTCTACCCCAGCCGCATCATCTGTGGGTTCGGCGACACCCACCCCGGCTCCATAAACCGCAAGGGAATAGAGAAATATATCGAATATGCGAAGCGGCACGGCAAGAGCGATGAGGTGTCGGCATTCACAGCACTCAACGAAGCCCTCAAGCCCGAGGCCTCAACAGAGGAGGTGGAGAAATATGTGAGCGGATGCTTCTATGCGCCCAACGTGTCGTGGCTCACGCAGCGCACAGGCATGGACGCTAAGCACGACCTGATGCTCTCGCTCAACGGCAGCCTCGGCAACCACCAGCACGCCAACGGCATCTCGCTCGAAATGTATGGCAAAGGCTATGTCCTCGCACCCGACGCGGGCATCGGCAAACATCTCTACAGCGGCCTTGACTACTCGGAATACTACTCGCAGATGCCGGCTCACAACACGGTGGTGGTGGATGGCGTGTCGAGCTACCCGGTGATGATGTCGCAGCACGCTTTTAAAGTTGACGGCTGCTACCCCGAGAGCGGAAAACTCGGGAAGTTTGAGGATGCCACCTACGCACAGGTGAGCTTCGTGGAGCCGGAAAGCCAGAGCGACCAGCAACGCACCACGGGAATAGTGAAAACGAGCGACAAGGGAGGGTATTATGTGGATATCTTCCGAAGCCGAAAGAAAGAGGGAGGCGACAAGATGCACGACTATTTCTACCATAACATGGGGCAGCAAATGACGCTCACCGACAGCAAGGGAGGCTCCTTAGGGCTGCAACCCACCGATGAGCTGGCATTCGCCGGAGGGCACCTCTACGCCTACTCGTATATCTACGACAAGAAAAGCGCGACCACCGACAAGGATATACAGGCCGTGTTTACCGTTAATTGCTCCGACGGCCGCCGCATAGACATGACGATGTGGATGCGAGGCAGCAAAGACCGCGAAATCTTCCAGGCCCTCTCGCCGGTGAACCTGGAATACGAGCGGATGAAAGACCAGCCGTATAAAATCGACGAGCAGCCGGTGCTGACATTCGTGGCACGACAGAAGGGCGAGGCCTGGACGAAGCCGTTCACCGCCATCTTCGAGCCCTCAGACAGCAACGAGCCGTCGGAAATAGAAAGCGTGGAGTTCTTCACCCCAAAAAGCTCCTCCGACTCCGCCACCGGCATCATCGTGCACCTCAAAAACGGCTCCACCGACCACATCTTCTCTGCTCCCGAAGCCACAAAAATGACATACGGCAAAATCAGCGTCAATGCCGCATACGCCGTGTTCCGCGACGGAAAAAGAATTCTATAAATGACAATTGATGTATCTTGCCTTCTGAAAACGGCAGTAGGTTATCGCATTTAACATATCGAGTACTGATACTCTTTCAAGTTGTAAGATGTGTGACATACAGAAATAAGCGTCAATGCCGCATACGCCGTGTTCTGATACGGGAAAAGAATCCTCCGAGGCGTTATTTTTATAGTATTTGCAAAAAACAGACATTTTCAAGCAACAATTCAACCCTTCTTATATATTTTATTAAACTACCTTTGCAGCAGGAATAATAAACATTAAAACCGTATGATAAAAAATATGCTTATCAGCACCGCTATAGCGTGTGCCCTGTCAATGCCGAATGCTGCACAAGTGATGATGGACATCGATTTCAACAACCGTGGTCACAATCTCAACCCATATCAGTATGGCATTTTTTATGAAGAGATAAACCATGCCGGCGAGGGAGGCCTGTATGCCGAGATGGTACAAGACCGCTCTTTCGAAGGTCGGGAGGAAGACCACAAAGCATGGATGCCAGTAGGAAATGCCGACACAGCCATCGTAAATGCACCGTTACTAAATAAAGCCCAAAAACATTGTATGAGAATAAAAGTCAAAGACGGGCACAGCGGCATCTGCAACACAGGCTTCTGGGGTATGGCTTTTGAGAAAGGCACACAATACAAACTCTCTTTCTGGGCCACAGAAGGGAAATACAACGCACAGCTGCAAACGGCATCAGGCACAATTATCGCTTCTTCAACAGCAAAAGGCACAGAGGAAAAGGGAGAATGGCAAAAATTTGAGACTGTACTCACTGCCAACGACAGCTGCACAAACGGACGTCTATTGATTTCGTCATCGAAAACCGGCACCTATTATATAGATATGGTGTCGCTGATGCCTCCAACGTTCAACGGGCATAAAAACGGACTGCGCAAAGACTTGGCAGAGAGGTTGCGCAACCTACGCCCCACCTTTATGCGATTCCCCGGAGGATGCTACGTGGAAGGGGTATATTCATACGAAGAGGCATTCAGGTGGAAAACAACACTCGGGAAAATAGAAGACAGACCAGGGCACTACAATCAGAACTGGGGGTATTGGGTGAGCGACGGTATGGGATACGATGAGTTCTTACAACTCTGTGAGGATATCGGAGCAGCACCGATGTTTGTCGTCAACGTAGGTCTCGGACATGAGTATCAAATTCCTCTTGACTCCTTAGACTGGTATATCCAAGACGCCCTCGACGCCATAGAATACGCCAATGGCGACGCCACGACAAAATGGGGCGCCGTAAGGATACGCAACGGGCACCCAAAGCCGTATAACTTGAAATTTATAGAGATAGGCAATGAAAACTATCAGGCGAACCCAAAGATACACAGTCAGCAATATGCGGAAAGATACATTCGCTTTTATAAGGCGATAAAGGAGAAATACCCCGATATCATAACCATCGGAAATGTGGACGCATGGGGACACGACAACCCTGTGTGGCTCAACCTGCATCCTGTGGAAATCATTGACGAGCATTACTACCGCAGCCATTACTGGATGCGAAATAACTACACGAAATATGACAATCGCATGCGCAACTTCATAATTTATAATGGTGAGTATGCTGCCAATGGAGGTGGTAAGGGACTGGCACCGAGAGATATCAACGGAGCCATCGGAGAAGCCATTTATATGCTGGGAATGGAACGCAACAGCGACATCTGCAAAATGGCCAGCTTCGCACCTATATTTATGAACGTGAACAATCCAAGGTGGAAATACGACCTTATTTATTATAACTCCGCCCGACATTTTGTAACGCCGTCATACTACGTGCAGCAAATCTTTGCCACTAATGTGGGAGATTACAATCTTAATTGGACAGAAACAGGCAATGAAACAGAACTCGACACGGCGACTGCAAAAGAAGTTAGCGACAAAAGACTGGTGTATCAATCTGTTGCCGTGGACAAAGGCAAAAGACTGATATACGTGAAGACCGCCAATCCCAACAACAAGGACGCGACTGTGAAAATAAACTGGAAAAACATAAAGCCGCTGTCTGCTACCGTGGAATATATCAAGGCTAGCAGAGGAGAGGAGGCTAACTCTATGGAAGAACCGGAACATATATCGCCAAAGACAAAAAAGGTGGAAAGCACTGATTTGTTGCACGTTCCAGCGTATTCCGTATGCTTCTTCAAAATAAAATACTGACTTTCATCAGAAAAATGGTCATTGCAACAAAACGGATAATGTTTGCAACAAATAAGGGAGGCCGTTTGAAAAATTCGCCGTACCTTTGCAATCGAAAAAGAAGAAAAGACATAAATATATTTTTAGTTTTAAACGTGTTGTTAATTATATTATAAGGTATTATTTTAGTTAAGTTTTAGTTTAGTTGGTTTTAAGTATTTTTTTTTCATCTTTGTATTTAGTTAGTTTTAGTTTTTAGTGTTAATCATCAAGTTGGTTTTAAGTTAGTTTTAAGTTAGTCTAAGGTTAGTTTTTAGTTTTCAATTAGTGTTAGTAGAAATATTTTAGGGTAAAGATTGTTTTTCAGGAATAACATTTATTAAATTATAAGGCAAACAATATGAATAAGAACAAACGACCCATATTACTTATATCCTTAGCCCTCTATACTCTCTGCCTCCCGGCACAGGGTATAGAGAGAAAGGCTATCAGCAGCGACCTCTTCGGCATTTTCTTTGAAGACCTCAACTATTCAGCCGATGGTGGATTATATGCAGAGATGGTGCAAAACAGATCTTTTGAGTACTCACCCTCCGATGTTGATTTTAAGGTAAACAAGAACAATTCCTGGCACAATCTCACGGCATGGGATTTCAAAAAAGACAACAACGCATTGGCACGCCTGTCTATAGAGACCGCCAGCCCTATACATCCCAACAACCGACACTATATCGCAATCGAAGTGTCATCGCCGGGAAGAGACGGATGCGGACTGGTAAACCACGGATACGACGGCATCAACGTGTGCAAGGGGGAAACTTACGACTTCTCTGCTTTCCTACGCACACAGGAAATGCCGGTAAAAATTAGGATTACAGACAAAGACAATAAAATCCTTGGAGAGACAACGTTCACTGCCAATGGTGGGCAATGGAAGAAATACGAGGCGACAATCACCGTCAACGACTCTTGCGACAACGCTGCACTACAGGTGTTGCTCATGAAAAAGGGAAAGGCTGATGTCGATATGGTTTCGCTCTTCCCGCAAAAGACATTCAAAAACCGCAAAAACGGTATGCGACGCGACCTTGCGGAAACCATAGCGGCACTAAAACCGGCGTTTATGCGATTCCCCGGAGGATGCCTCGCACACGGCGACGGAGTGGCAAACATCTACAGATGGAAAAATACCATCGGGCCTCTCGAGCAACGTAAGGAAGACTATAATATCTGGAGCTACCACCAAACGATGGGACTGGGATATTATGAGTATCTCGTCTTCTGTGAGGACATCGGCGCAAAACCACTGCCTGTGCTCGCCGCCGGCGTGAGCTGTCAAAACTCGGCAAGAAAGAAAGGCACAGGACAGGAGGCAATACCCATGGAAGAGATGGAGGCATACGTGCAAGACGTGCTCGACCTCATAGAATATTGCAACGGAAACGCCACAACGAAGTGGGGAGCAAAAAGAGCAGAGGCAGGACATCCCGCACCTTTCAACCTCGAATACATTGGCATTGGTAACGAGGACAAAATAACACCCGAGTTCGAGCAACGCTTTAAAATGATTTATGAGGCTGTGCACAATAAATATCCGAATATAAAAGTTATAGGAACAGCAGGATGGAACTCTGAGGGTGAAGACTGGGAAAAAGGTTGGAAAGTGGCCAAAGACCTCGACATACAACTCATCGACGAGCACTATTACAAACAGCCGCAGTGGTTTGTTGATAACAACAAGCGCTATGACAGTTACGACCGCAAAGGACCTAAAGTCTATATCGGCGAATATGCGTCAAGAGGCAACACCATATTCAATGCCATTGCAGAGGCGGCATATCTCACTGCTGTGGAACGCAACGGGGATGTCGTAGCTTTGGCATCCTACGCACCACTGCTGAGCCTCAACGGTCACACGCAATGGAAACCAGACCTCATTTATTATGACAAAAAACAGATTTATCCGTCTATAAATTACTATGTGCAACAATTATTCTCCGTAAATCACGGTGATTACTATTGGAGCGGAATAATAAGTGGAGCAGAGACAGTGAGCTGCGTGGAAGACTGCAAGACGGGAGATATTATATTAAAACTCGTCAACACGACAGACACAAGCAATACTGTCACCGCAGACTTAGGAAGTTTTAAACGTCTTGGAAAGAAAGCGACATTAACAGTTCTCAAGGGTGAGCGCGATGAAGTAAAAGCTCTGCCAGAGACAACGCAGACAAAAGTGAGCGGAATATTAACATACGAAATGCCCAAGTATTCACTCACCGTAATACGAATTCATAATAAGAAATGACATGATATGAGAAAGACAGCNGCATTGGTGTTTATATTTCTGCTACAGATATCAGCATTAGCAGCAGAGATAATAAAGCTCAAGCAGTTTACTGTCAACGACGGACTGCTTAGCAACTATACACACACAGTAATATCAATGCCCGACCGTCGCATTCTTGTGGCGGCCGACGGGTCTTTCTGTCTATACGACGGCAATACATTCACCACACTCAACACAGACAAGTCGAAAACCATACCGGTGAAAAGTTTCATTGGCACAGGATATTATTTCGACAAGCAAGACAGACTGTGGTTCCGCAACTACCACGAGACTCACAGCGATAGACGTGAAGACATACAAGTTCCTGCCTGTCAAGGAACTATTGAAAAACAGCGGGATAAAAGACGATTTGGAAACATTTTTCATCGATGAGGATGGCAATGCCTGGATGCTGACAACATCAGACGAACTATACTTATACGACTGGAAAAACAAAGCTGTAAAAATACTCACATTGCACTCTGACCTGCCAGAGGGAAACAGACCGACGATATGCGACCTCGTAGAACATCAGAACCTGCACTACATCTTCACCACAGACGGAATAATGAGGTGTTATGACGCAAAAAAGCAGGCTCTCATATATACCAAGCAACTCGAGGAGGCGACAAAAGGATACAGGCACAAAGCCGGGAAATGGGATGAACACAGTCTGCTGATAAGGTTTTTCAACGGGCTGGCATTATACGACACAAAAACAAAAGAGACAAAATTGGTTGTGGAAGAGCCAAATGTGTCTGATTGGACGACAACCCCGGATGGAAGTCTGTGGGTAGCAACAAGAAGCGGCATCTTCCATTTCGACAAAACGTTTCAAAAAAAAGAGCTTCTTGATGATCTGAGAAACGACGACGGCACAAAGATTGAAAACAATTGGATGAACATAACTACCGACTGGCAAGGAGGACTCTGGATGTGCTCTTTCAAAGACGGACTGTATTATCATAACGACAAACATAAACCATTGGCATACCAATATGCCAACAATGCCTCAAACTCCATTGGGGCACAGGTGATAAAAGCCGTATCGCCAAAAGACGACACCAGCTGCTATCTGCTTACAGAAGACGGTGTGTATATCTTCGACTATGCCACCAACAGCATGAGAACATTACACCCCAAACTGGCTCACGTGAAGTGCAAGACGGGCATAACCGACACAGAGGGAAAATTGTGGATAAGCAGTATTTACGAAGGTTTGCTCTGCTATGACCCGGCAACAGGCAACATAACAAACTACAGCGACGGCAAATATGAGGATGTGGCATTGAACTGCAACTTCTGCTATCAGATAAACAAAGATAAATACTTAGTGTGTACACACGGCAATAACTTCGGTATCTTATACAACAAGGAGAAGAAATTCTATAATATAAGCAAAAAGCATCCGCAGCTATATCAATACCGCAATCTTGTATGCGCCGTAGCCATTGGAGAGGGGTTCCTCGTGGGATCGCAAAACGGATATTTCTACTACGACCTGAAAAAGGACGAAATAGACACAGAGAGGTTTGCTGCACTCAACAACGACAACCACAGCAATAAATGCAACACTCTATTAATTGACGGACAAGGACGAATATGGGCTGGGACAGGCAACGGACTTCTTTGTTATGACGAGAAAACAAAAAAAATAAAAAGGTATGCGGAGGCAGAGGGGCTTTTAAACACGTGCATACAGGATATTTCTGAAGACGGAGCCGGAAATATGTGGATTGCAACAGGAAACAGTTTCGCACAGATAAAAAAGGGTACTGAATACGCAAACTACAGAGTGCGTAATAACTTCACTATGGCCAAATATGGAAATTTTATGGAGAGAAGCCATTATGTAACGCCCGAAGGAAGAGTGCTCTTAGGAAGTAATAAAGGACTTTTAGAACTTGAAACTTATCAGCCAGCCAATAACAAAGAAAAGTTGAAAACAGAACTTATGTCGATTATGGTCATGACACAGTTGGACGACAACACACCGGCAACATATCTCTCTGTTACTGAAAGGGTAAAAGACAATACTATTACCTTGGAATATGACGAGAACCACATCAGCATAAAAGTTTCTGCATTGGAATATTGCAATCCATTGCACGTGAATTACAGATATAAGTTAGAAGGTATCGACAACGACTGGATGGTAAACGTTAATGTCAATAGGGCTTTGTCGATGACATACCACGCACTGCCACCGGGGAAATATACACTCAGGGTACAGACGTCTTTTTATAACTCCGATGCCACAAGCGAATACAACTTAGTGATACGCATAAAACAGCCGTGGTGGAACACCTGGCAGGCATGGCTCGCTTACATCCTCGCAGGAGCGCTTCTACTGTGGTTCGTCATCAGCAACTACCTCAAACGGCGCGAAACGGCCAAGGATGCGGAGAAGCAGACACAGCTCAACGAGATGAAGTTGCGCTTCTTCACGAATATCTCACACGAGTTCCGCACACCACTAACACTGATTCTCACACCACTGCAGACACTCTTGGAGAGGGATGACATTCCAAAGGACGCCGCAGGAACACTCGATGTGATAAAACGGTCGGCACAGTCACTCAACACGCTCGTGACACAGCTCCTCGACTTCCGCACACTCACACAACACGGAGAGAGGCTGATGCCATCGGTGGTACAAACAAAGAGTCTCTTCGAAAATATTGAGCAACTATACCGACCCACAGCGGAAGAGAGAAATATCGACTTTACCGTAGATACCTCATCGGTGGGACAGACAACTTTCTGCCTCGATGTGGTGAAAGTGCAGAAAATAATCAACAACCTGCTCTCAAACGCTTTTAAATTCACACCCGACGGAGGAAAGATACAACTCTCTGCAACCACCGATAACGACAACCTCATAATAAAAGTGAGTGACAATGGTGTGGGGATAAGCTCCAAAGACATTCCACACATCTTCGACCGCTTCTATCAGGCAGGCACGGAGACACAAGGAAACAATAATATCAGTGGAAGCGGTGTGGGACTGAACATCGTAAAAGGATATACAGAACTCCACCAAGGAACGGTAAGCGTGGAGAGCGAAGAGGGAAAAGGGACTTTCTTTACCGTATCGTTGCCAAATCAGAAAATTCCCTACCCCATAGAAGAAGAGAAAATTGAAGAGGAGGAAATACCCGATGAAGAAAGAATGGACGAAAATGATGGCAACGACGACGAGGAGAAGAAAGAAGAAAAAGTGAAACTCCTTATCGTGGAGGACAACCGCGACTTCCGACAGTTTATGTACGACCAGCTCAAAGAACAGTATCACGTGTTCTGTGCCGCCGACGGAGAAGAGGGGCTCAGCACCGTGAGAGTGGCACATCCCGACATTATCATCAGCGACGTGATGATGCCCAAAATGGACGGATACCAGCTGTGCAAGGCTGTAAAGGAAGACATCAACCTGAGCCATATTCCCATTGTGCTGCTCACTGCAAAGCATAGCGACGAGAGCCGTGCCGAAGGATACCAGGCAGGAGCTGACAGTTATATCACTAAACCTTTCAATATGCAAGTGCTGCAAGCGTGCATACAGATGCTCATTGACCAAAGAAGGCAAAGACAGCAGGAATTTGACAAAGAGACGGAAGTGAACCCACAGAAAATCACCATAACACCCATTGACGAGAAATTCATCAAGAAAGCCATAAAATGTATGGAAGAACATATCAGCGATTCTGAATACGACGTGGTGGCATTCAGCAGCGACATGGCAATGGAACGCACCACCCTGTATCGCAAGATGACCGCCGTTGTGGGAAAAACGCCATTGCAGTTTATGCATTCCATACGTATGAAAAGAGCGGCAAAACTGCTCGCTACCAGAGAATACCCTGTAGCAGACGTGGCGGTGATGGTGGGATACAACTCCACTAAGTATTTCTCACAACATTTTAAGAAAGCCTACGGATGCTACCCCTCTAAATACAACGGGCAATAGGCGGAGGCACAACAAAACGACACATACCCAAAGGGGCTGAATCTCAATGGTTCAGCCCCTTTTCTAACCATTTGAACCTTAATTTTCATTTTGCAACAAAAAGGCATTCTGTTGCACAAAAAATGACCTTATAGATAATTTTTTCGCAATACCTTTGCAGCGTATTAAAAATTATTATTCATATTATTAACAAAAACAATAAAAAATGAAAAAGAAAATCTACATCATGCCCACAATGGGTATCAGCATCTGCAGCACAGGCAGCATTTGCACAGCCTCCGCAGGAGTATCGGGCAACGAAGGTCCCGACTACGACGGAGAGACGACAGGAGAAGACGAGTCGGACGTCAAAATTTTCAAAGGTGTATGGGATGACATCTGTGATGAATAACACAACAAGTAACATCTTTTATTTATAAACAAACTAATTTTTACACTATGGCAAATCTTAACAAAATCTTGAAAGCCTCTGCGGCGGCTGCCGCAATGGCATTCGCCACTAATGCCGGGGCGACAGTAGCACTGCCGGCAACAGAAACTATCACCTCCGGGCAAAGTTATTACATGTACAACATCGGTAAAGACGCATGGCTCACATACGGAAACTTCTATTCCGTAAGCGGACGCATGGAACTGTTGAAACAAACTACCTACTATCAGTTTACTATCACCACAGCATCAGCAGACACCTGCTATCTGCAGAATGTGGCGAAAGGCACATCACTCTATACATTCAATGACGGAACAGGACTTATCTTCGTTGACCACGGTAACAACACCGATGCAGGAACCACATTCGTTTTCACAAAAAGCGGAGACTATTACACTATTAATAACGTACGCGCCGGCGCAAGCACTTATATGGCAGCCACATCTATGTCGCAAGTTTCCTGCAACTACACTACAGACAATGACTATTCTCACTGGATTCTTGTCAGCACCGACAACATCGATGTTACAGCAGTCAAAATAGAACTGTACAAGATGATACAGATTGCTTCGGAGGTTGGTGTGAGCACAACAGATGCAGAGACAGCATATAATAACAGCAGCGCAACAGCAGAGACCCTCGCTAAAGCTCTCAGCACTCTGGAAACAAGCGTGTGGTCAGCCAAGACAGATGGAGCATCTGCAAGCGCCGGCAAAGACGTGAGCTATCTGCTCAGACAGTTTGAGAACGTAAACGGATGCACAGGCATAAAAAATCAACTGACACAAGACGACCCCGTGGGATGGACTGTTACAAAAGCCAATGTGAATGAAGGCTGTGATGTCAACGCTCCCGGACTGGCAGAGTATTATGCTTCAAAGGCAAACGGCTCGTTCACGCTCAACTATACCGTAAACTTACAGCCGGGTGTTTATAAATACAGCATCAAAGGTTTTGAGCGTTATATCGCTGACGGCGGAACAGCATACAATGCCGGTACAGAGGTTATTAAGACAAGCCTTACCGTTACAGTAGGCGAGGAAACCACTCAAACAAAAATCAACTCTCTCTATTCTGCTGACGTGGCTTCTGTGCCTACAAATATGACAACCGCTAAAGCAGCCTTCGATAATGGATATTACGACAACGATGTTGTCTTTACTGTATCAGAGGCCGGCGATGTTACTATCGGTCTTACTACAGGTGATAATACATTAGACCAAAAGTCATGGGTAATCTTCGCAGGAGCAACACTCACTTACTATGGCAAGGGCTCAACCATCTCTATCAATGGTGAAAGCGATTATACCCCCGAGTCAGGAGCCGGCGACGTGGAGTTCACCCGCAGTCTGACAAACGGCACCTGGGCAGCTATGGTATTGCCTTTCGACATTCCTTCAACAGCCATTGAGGGTGCTTTCGGAACAGGTGCGACAATTATCGATTTGCAGAACGCCACATACGATTCTGATAACGACGTGGTGAACCTCATCTTCAATTCCAACAACGCACAGGTGAAAGCCAACGTGCCGTTCCTCGTAAAACCGGCTAAAGACATAACAAGCATTCAAGTGGAAGGAACAATAATCAGCACCGAGGGAGTACAGGCTTATACCAAAGGCGTGGCAACACTCAAAGGCACATACTCCACAATCAGCAACCTCTACAAAACTGAAGGCAGCGAGAATGGCGATGTTTATTATATCGGTGGCGGCAAGTGGAAGAAAGCAGCAAGCACGTCAACAGTGAAAGTGAAACCTTTCCGCGCTTATCTCCAAACCGTAACTTCCACAAATGCCAAGGTTAATGTGATTATCGACGGTGTGGCAGATGAAGACAATACCACAGGCATCAACGAGGCACTGCAGCAGACCAACAGCAACGCCACACTCTACAACCTCAACGGTCAGAAAGTGTCAGCTGACTACAAAGGGCTGACAGTGAAGAACGGCAAGAAATTTATCAACAAATAAAAAATTCTATTATGAAAGCAAAGTATTTAGTGCCTAAAATCGAGGCACAAGAGATTGAGAGCGACAGCCAACTCTGCGCTGGAAGCGGCGTATCATCAGGCGGCTCAGGCGGCGGCCCTGATAACGGCGGCACAACAACTGGAGAAGATGACAGCGACGCTAAAGGCGGATTGTCAATCTGGACAGAATAATTTGTAAAAAAACAACAAATAAACACTTCTTATCAGAGGATGCTTGTAAATTCAGGCATCCTCTTTTTATTTATACACGGCTATTGACTATATAGAGTGCCGGGAAATTCATTTTGCAACAAAAAGACCCCAATCCGCACAAAACAAGCCTTTGAAAATGCAGAAAAAGCAGTTATTTTGCAGCAAAATTATACAATTACAATTATGATTTACTCTTTAAACAAAAAATGTTTGATACTCTCAGCGGCTGCCCTGATGCTTAGCGGCTGCTCCGACTATGACTGGGACAAGCCGGAATGGCTTGGAGAAAGTATCTATGAAGAGCTGCAACGGCAAGGCAACTATAGCATCTATCTTGGCATCGCCGATGATTTAGGGATGACAGACATGCTAAAACAAACCGGCAGCGTTACTGTTTTCGTGGCTGACGACAACGCATACCGACAGTGGTTCACCGAACACGGCGTGAGTGAAGGAAGCCTGACACCATCGATGAAGAGATACCTCTTCAACTCCTCTATGCTTGGAAATGCCTACGTCTTGGAAATGCTCACCAATATGCCACAGAGCGACGGAGTGAAAAAAGGTGAGGTGATGCGGCGTACCAACACCAGATGGACTGACTACGACAGCATACCTTGCGTTACCAACAGCAGTCTGCCTTCAACATCCTACTGGCAGAGTCTTAAGGCCGATGGCCAAAAGCACAATCTGGTTGACAACGGTGCAGTGCCTATGGTGCATTTCCTCTGGCAGCAGATGGAAACCAAAGGAATAACAAAAAGCGACTTTAAATACCTCTTTAATGTTGATATGGGCGACGATGACGTATATATAAATAATGTGAGAGTGCAGGAGGGAAATATCACCTGTCAAAACGGATATATAAATATAATGGAAGACGTGCCGGAGCCGTTGCCTAACATCGCACAATACTTGGAGAGCAATAGCAGCACCAACCTCTTTTATAAACTCCTTTCACGCTATAGCGCGCCATTCTCATCCAAAGAACTCACAGAGGGATATCAAGAACTCTCGCAGAGATATGCCTCACAAAACCTCTACACTGCTCTCGCTGGAGGCGACAGCATTTATGAACGGCATTTCTTCTGGCAAGATGCCGACGGCAATGGCAAAACGGCATTTCAAGGAAAGCCCGTTGACGCACTGCTGAAATTCGACATCTGCCAAAACAACTATATTGAGGGAGGAAGCACAAGCGACTTTATGGACGACATGGGAGCAGTGTTCGCACCCACAGACAAAGCCCTCAACGAATATTGGCAAAGCGAGGACGGCTCATTCCTTAGAAACAGGTATCCCAGCGACGAGCCTTTCGACGAGGTGCCAGACAATGTTCTTATAGAACTCCTCAACAACCATTTGCAGTATTCGTTCCTCAGCTCGCTGCCAAGTAATTTCAATAATGTCCTCGATGATGCTAAAGACCCCATAGGACTCTCTAAAGATGACATCGACACAAACAACTCTATGGTGTGCAACAATGGAGCAGTATATGTTATGAATAAGGTCTATGCGCCCGCGGCATTCAAGAGCGTCATCGCCCCCACCCTCGTCGATGACAATATGAAGATTATGAGATGGGCAATACAAAACTTGGAATTCCGGCCCTACCTGCTCTCTATGGTGAGCTACTATAATTTCATCATCCTCAGCGACAAGGCTCTTGAGAGATACATCGACCCCGTGAGCTATTCAGGAAGCGACCCCAGGTGGTTCAAGTTCTATTACGATGAGCGCACAAACACAGTGCAGGCATACTCATATCACTACGACAAGAATGCCGGAGGAACAGCAGGATGCACCACGGAAGACGTGAAGATGCTCAACAGCACCAGCAACGGCGACGGCACATACACGGTGAACAGCGTGGTGAGCAACAGGCTCAACGACCTTCTTAACTTCTGCATCCTGCCAAGAAACGTCAACGGAGGCAACCTCGTAGGAGAGGCAACATTCCTCACTACAAAAACCGACGGGGCAATGGAAGCAGGCAGCAATGCCAACTCCTTCCGCGACCAGTTCACAGGAAATATGGTGGAGGCAACAGAGAAAGTGGAGAAAGAAAACGGATATTACTATGTCGCCGATGAGATGATACAACCCACAATGACATCGCTCGTGGACATCTTAAACAGCAACAGCGAATATACAGAGTTCTACAACCTGCTGCTTGGAAATGAGAAATGGACAAATGTGGAACAAAACCAATATGCCATTCTGAAAAGGGCAAACAGCGGGACATACACGCTTAACGACGATAACACCGGAGTGAGGTCGTTTAACTCCTACCAATACACCGTGTATATACCCAACAACGCGGCAATGAAAAAAGCTTACGCCAACGGACTGCCGACGTGGGACGACATCAACAACCTCGACAATGTATATGCAGGGACAGACGTGGATGTTGACTCACTGAAAAAGACATACACTAAAAGGATAATCAATTTCCTGAAATACCATTTCCAGGACAACTCCCTCTTCATCGGGGCAGATGAGAAAAGCGGTAACTATGAGACGGCGGCTATGTATGAGAGCGGAGAAAAAGAAGGTATGAGCTACACCGTAAACGTAAACCTCTCCAAGTCAGACCTCACAGTGACAGGACAATACGTACCGGCGTGGACGACAAGCGCAAAAGTCATTACCAGTAACAGTCTGATGTATAACAACATCATACGCGAATACTCTCTAAACGGGAAGACCTACAACGACAACATCAGCACATCATCATGGGCAGCGGTGCATTGCATCGACCAGCCACTGCTCTACAGTGAGGAATGCCTGTGCTTAAAGGACAACGAAAAGAAAAATTAATAGCTATGAGACAGATAATATTTTTTCTACTGATGATATGCCCGGCCATCGTTATGGCTCAAGACAAAGTGGTGAGCGGTACCGTAAGCGACGATATGGGACCGATGATGGGAGTGCAGGTGTGTGAGATAGACGGACAGAAACGTATCATCGAAGCTACCACGACAGATATGAACGGTAACTTCTCGCTTAAAGTGCGCAACCCCAAAAATAAAATTCGATTCAGCTATGTGGGTATGAAGATGCAAACATTGCCGATAGGCGATCAAAGCACATATAATATTGTTTTGGAAAGCGCCACCCAACTTAAGGAGGTGGTGGTGACATCCAACAACCGCGTGGCCACAGGAGGTCTTGCCATTCCTATGAAAGAGCAGACACTGGCACAACAGACAATATCCACAAAGGAGTTTGAAGGACTATCGTTCACATCCATCGACGAGGCACTGCAAGGACGTATCTCCGGTCTCGCCATATTGCAAAACTCAGGAAACCTCGGAAGCGGCACCACCATGCGTTTGCGTGGAGTGTCGTCAATATACGGCAATGCGGAGCCGCTGATTGTCGTCGATGGCAACATCTTCGAGACCGACGCCAACTCCGACATCGACTACAGCAGTATGACAGATGAGAAATTCTCTGAGCTGCTAAGCATCAACCCCGAAGATATCGAGAGCATCACAGTTCTTAAAGATGCAGCAGCCACTGCTATCTGGGGTTCCAGAGGCTCCAACGGCGTAATCAGCATTGTTACAAAAAGAGGAAGAAGAGGAAAACCGCGCATCAGCTACAGCCTCAAGCTTAGGGGCACTTACCAGCCAAAGGGTTTCAATATGCTCAGCGGCGACGAATACACGATGCTTATGAAAGAAGAACTCTTCAACACCACACAAAACCCCGACGTGCAGGAGATGTTGGAATACAATACCAACTACTCTGAATATCAGCAGTATAACAACAACACCGATTGGAGGAAAGCAGTAACACAATTCGGACTTTTCCAAACCCACTACCTTAGCATCAGTGGTGGCGGTGAGAAAGCCAACTACCGTATCAGCGGCGGCTGGGACCATCAGAAAGGAAGCGTCATAGCACAGCAGCTTGACAGGCTCTCAACACGTATGGCTCTCGATTATTTCGTAAACACACGTATCAAGATTTCGAGCAATTTCGCACTCACATACACCAAGAATCAGCAAAACAGCGACAACCTGCTGTCTATAGCATATCAGAAAATGCCGAATATGGCCATCTACGACGAAGACGTGAATGGCAACTCACTGGGCACCTATTATAAGATGCCGCAGTTTGAGGCGGCCTACAACGGCGACGTGGATGAGATGGCGGCACAAAGAAAGTTGGTAAACCCTGTGGCATCGGCATATCTCGCAAAGAAAGACGCGCGAAGCTACAATGTGGTACCGCAATTCGACATACAATATAAATTCCTCGGAACAGATGAGGAACGCACACAACTCAACTATACAGGAACAGTGGTATTGAGCATACTCAACAGTTACAACGACGGCTATTATCCTTGGGAACTCCTTTCCACAGACTGGAAGCAGACCGAGGGGAGCGTAAACAGCGCATCATCGGCTTTCTCTAAGAGTTTCGGATTCACAACACGCCACCAACTCGTGTTCATACCGAAATTCAACAATAAAGACCACTCCGTGAGAATGCTCCTACGAGGAGAGTACAACTCCGGTTATTCAAGTTCGCAGAATATCACCTCCTACCTTCTGCCAAGCGGCACCATAACATCAGCATTGGCAGGAGGATACCTGAGCACCACCACTACAGGGTCAGGACAATGGAGAAGTGCCAACTGGGTTTTTCAGACACACTACTCCTTCCGTGAGAAATACTCTATCGACGCATCCGTGAGAGGCGACGGAAGCACAAGGTTCGGACCCTCACACCGCTGGGGACTCTTCTACTCAATTTCAGGAAGATGGAATATCACCGATGAGGCTTTTATGCAAAAGATAAAAGAGAAATGGCTCTCACTCTTCGCCTTTAGGGCAGGATGGGGTGTGACCGGCAACCAGCCAGGCAGCGGCGACACTTACTACAGCATCTACTCCACAAACGGGAAATATATCAACACCATCGGCATGCGACCCACTAATGTGAGACTTACCGACTTGAGGTGGGAGAAACTCAGCTCCTGGAACATCGGATGGGACATCGGGCTGTTCAACAACCTCATTACTGCCGACATCAACCTCTATTCACAGTTGAAAACCGACCTGCTGATGAGAAATCCAAGTATTCCTACATCATCGGGATTCAAAACATTAGCATACGAAAACGGAGGAAGTATGAAGAACGTGGGATACGAAATAAACCTTAATCTTAACAGGCTGAAACTCGCCAAAGACTTCGGGATGGCGGTGAACTTCACGTTTGCCAACAACAAGAACACCATTATCGAAATGGACGACATAAGACTGGCATCCATCAACGGCACAGGCACAAAAAAGCCCGCAAACGGATATTATATTACACGTGTGATGCTCAACAACCCATTCGGAGCCATCTATGGACTGAGGTATAAGGGTGTGTATGCATACAGCTACGACAACTACGAGAAAGCCATTGCCAATGGTGCCACAGCGCCTATAGTATATGACAAAGACGGAAATGTGGTGTACAATGCCGACGGAACACCGAAGCAGATGTATTACGACTACAGTGGAACAAAATATGCTTTCTCCGGTGGCGATGCCATCTATGAGGACATCAACCACGACGGTAGCATCGACGAATACGATGTGGTGTATCTCGGCTCCTCACTGCCAAAACTCACAGGAGGTTTCGGACTTAAGTTCTACTATAAAGATTGGAGCCTCAACGCACAGTTTAACTACAGGTATGGCAACAAAATCATTAATATGGCAAGGGCTAATGCAGAGAATATGTATTCGTCATACAACCAGTCAACGGCAGTGAACTACCGCTGGCGCAAGGAAGGCGACGGCGCCAACGGTGAGAGGATACTGCCAAGGGCTCTCTATGGGTCGGGATACAACTGGATGGGTAGCGACAGATTTGTGGAAGACGGCTCATTCTTGAGGCTCAACTACCTGCAACTCTCTTATTCTTTAAACAAGAATCTGCTAAAGAAAATCGGACTGTCGAGAATGTCGATCTACGTTAGCGCCGACAACCTCTTCTGCATCACCAAATACACCGGTGTGGACCCGGAGGTGACATACGGAAGTATGGGTGTTACTACCGACAACGCCACAACGCCAAGGGCAAGGTCGTACACCTTCGGACTGACAGTGGATTTTTAAACATTGTTGAACTTTAGAATTAAGAGTATATGAAAAAAATAATTGTATCTGTTATCGCAGCCACTACATTGTGCGCATGCAATGATATGCTGGAACTCAAACCCCTCAATGCCGTGGTGGTGGAAAACTACTGGGAGAAAGAGAGCGAGGTGGAGGCAGTGGTGCTGTCATGCTATTATGAGATGCAAAATGCCGACTTCACAAAAAGACTCATAGCATGGGGAGAATTGAGAAGCGACAATATCACAGAGACATCGGCATTGCAACAGAATACCGACCTCTTCAATCTTTACAATAATAATATCACCACAAGCAACTCGTGGAACTCCTGGGCTGCCTTTTATAATGTCATCAACCTCTGCAACACGGTATTATACTATGCACCGCAAGCACAATCCAACGATGGCAACTTTTCTGAGGAGACCCTCCACTCATACGAGGCAGAAGTAAGAAGCATCAGGGCATTGTGCTATTTCTACCTCATACGCACATTCCAGAAAGTACCCCTCGTACTCGATGCCACCATCGGTGATGACGAGTCGTTTCAAGTGAAAGCGTCATCTGAAGAGGAGGTGATAGCGCAAATCATCACCGACCTCACTTACGCCGAAGAATACATCTGGGATAAAGAGTATTTCGACAACGTTACAGAAAGGAAAGGAAGGTTTAACAAACAGTCGGTGAAAGCCTTGCTCGCAGACGTGTATCTTTGGAATGGCGACTATGAACTCTGCAATGATGTTTGCGACGACATCATAGCAGAAAAGATAAACGAATACAACGACCAGCAGAAAGAAGTGCTCAGTGGTGTTTATACCTCGCAAACTGTCAACGGCGACCTCGCACTCTATGAGGGCTATCCTCTTATCGACGGCTCACAAGATGTACACTATGCCTACAACCGTATTTTCGTTACCGGCAACTCCTTCGAAAGCATTTTAGAGATACAATACGATTATGCCAACCGTGCCGCAGGCAATGAGGGCATCACCTATTTTTATGGGAATATGTCAAACTGGGGAAGCGGCATCCTCAATGCCGCCTCGTGGCTCGTTGACCAAGGCAACCTCTTCACCGATGCCAACGACATAAGGATGTTTGAAAACACAGGTTACAACGGTACCTCAACATCCGAAAGTTATTACATCAGAAAATACCGCACCACATACGAGAACAGCAGTGACGGAAACCTGCGCTCAACAGCCCCCAACTGGATTGTTTACCGCCTTACTGACATTATGCTTATGAAAGCAGAGGCCTTGGCATATATCGGAGGAACAGAAAATGCGGAAGAGGCATTCGAGATTGTGAAAGCTGTGAACGAGCGTTCCTGTCTCGGAAGCAGCCGACTGGAATACAATACTGCCAACATCAAGGAAATCGTACTCGACGAGCGACAGAGAGAGCTTATCTCAGAATGCAAACGCTGGTACGACCTGATGCGTATGGTGAGACATTCTGATAACCCCACACAGGCAATGTCAACACTGCGCAACAGTTACTTGATGAGAAAATATGAGAAAAACGGTAAGGATGCCGTGGCAAGACTCGCCTCGGTAAACAATCTCTACCTGCCTTTCGCACAAAGTGAGATAGAGGTCAACCCGTTGCTTGAAGAAGATCAAAACCCGGCTTATTAAATATTACAACTATGAAGAAAATATTATATGCACTTTTTGCTCTTCCACTGATATGCACCCTCGCAGGATGCTACGACGAAGAGCCAAGCGAAGAGAATTTCTATGTCTTCGAAGGACAGACAATCGGCGACTTCCTTGACGCTGACAGCAAATACTCAGAATTCGATACTCTGCTAAGTATGGCTGGCATCAAAGGACTGCTCTATACTTACGGGGAATACACCTGTTTCGCACCTACCAACGAGGCCATTGAGAATTATATAAGTCAAAAGTTCCCGGGAAAGACGGTGAATACCCTCCCCGACTCCGTGGTGGAAGCAATCGCAAAGAGCCATATCCTTGAGAATGAATATCTTACCAACGATTTCTCAACAGGATATCTCGCCACACCTAATATGTATGACAGAAAGGTGCAAGTGTCGATAACACAAAAATATGACTCTGCAACCGGCGACAGCGTGGCAGTGTATGTGTTGAACCAAAAATCCACCATTATAAATGCCAACGACACAATGAGCAACGGAGTGGTACACACTATTGACAATGTGTTGCAGCAGTCAAGTTACGTACTCCCCGACCTGATGCTCACAGAATCGGAGGAAGGAGGGTTCACTCTCTTTATGGCGGCTCTGCAAGCCACCAACCTTACCGACTCTATGCTCTTAGAGAAAGATGAGAGCGAGGAGATGGCAGACAAGCTGGCACAATATGCGGCACTCTATAATGGTACCGGACAGAAAGTGCCCACATCAAGAAAATACGGATACACCGTGTTCGTGGAGAAGAATGCCGTATATGCTAATATCGACGACCCTTTCAACGGGAAGAAAATCTACACCGGCAATGGGAGCGAAGACCTGAAGTCGCTCTTCAACTATGCCAAGAGCATTTATGATGAGGTTTATCCCGAAGACGCAGGGGTATATGACAATGACTACACAAATCCCAAGAATCCACTGTGGAGATATATGGCATATCATATTCTCACCCGCAACGCAGGATACGGCGACCTTGTGGTGTCAACTCCCGACTGGTCGATGAATGAGGGCGGAGACTTCGTGGAATACTACGAGACCCTATCGGGCGACCTGATGAGGCTGCAGAAAGTGTCGAAACAAAACGACGACATACGCATCAACCGTTGCGAGAGGAGCAACAACCTGATGGACGGAGCCACGGTGCACAGCGAAGGGGCACAGTCAACAGTAAATGGCAACTACCAATTCATCAGTCAGCCGATTGCTTTCAGCAGCAGTGTGGTGAACATGCTGCTCACCGAGCGCATACGCATCGACACAGGCGCACTGCTGCAAGAGCTCACAAACAACAATGTGCGCCTCGACAACGACGGGGAGATGCTGGGATGGTATTTCCCCACAGGATATTTCCGCGATGTTACGTATGACGACAAATGCCTATGCTACTACAACAGATGGCCGGCAGGCAAGTCAGCAGGAACAGGAACATACAAAGACCTTGCGGCACATCAGACCGACAATATGAATTTCGGAGGTGAGTATGACGTTACCCTACGTCTACCGAGAGTGCCAGCAGGACAGTACGAGATAAGACTCGGATACGTGTGCAACTCGCTGATGAGTATCTCGCAGATATATTTCGGCTATGACCCCGACCAGATGATGCCGGTGGGGATACCTCTTGATATGAACCTCGTGGGCACTAATCCCAAGGTGGGAATGATTCAAGACAAGAACCTCTTCGACGACATCACCTACGACGTGTCGCTGAACACATCGGGTATGACGACGTTGACAGAGAACGACAAAGCCATGCGCAACCTCGGATATATGAAAGGTCCGGCAGCGCAATACAGGGTGGAAAACGACCGTGTGACGAAGAAGAGCAAGGCCACCAACGACTGGTGGTATCTAAGGCATATCATCACCACACAGCAAATGGAGAACAAACCCTTCTATCTGAGATTTAGAAAAGTCGATTCCAGGACAGGACGTATCCTGAACCTCGACTTCATTGAGATTTGTCCAAGAAGTGTTTACAACGGTGCAACGCCGGAAGATAGGAATTAAAGTTATGAGAAAGACAATATTATTTTTTGCACTGCCATTATTGGCAAGTTGCACAGGCACGTGGGATGAACATTACGACGTTACCACAAGAACAGACAAGACACTGTGGGAAGTTATCAGCTCAAGGAACGATTTAAACAGCTTTGCGCAACTGCTTGAGAAAGACGGGTATGACAAGTATCTCGATGCCACACAAAGATTTACCGTATGGGCACCAGAAGGGACGGTAAGCACAACATCTGCGGCTGGTAAGGCAATGACCGATGAGGAGATATTAACGCAAGTGACAGAAAACCATATCGCAAGAAGCGTGGTATCACTATCCTCAGCAGGTTATGACACCATAACTGTGCTCAACGGAAAAAGAATGCCGTATGGAAGTTCGTATTTCAACAATGCCACAGTGACAGAAAAAAACATTGAATGCACCAACGGAATATTGCATATATTAGAGTCGCAAGCGAAGTTTAACCATAATGTGTGGACTTATCTTAGGCAAGATGCGGAACTTAACGATGTTTGCGACTACCTCTATAGTTTTAATTACTACGAGTTCGACCCCGACCAGAGTACACTCGGAGGCGTCGTGGGAGGACAGAAATATTACACCGACTCCGTGTTTGTCGTCAACAACGAGTTGTGGTCGCAAATCGGCAACCTCTCGGATGAAAACAAAAACTATATCTTCCTGGCGCCGGAAAACAGCGTTTGGAACGAGGCTATCGAGGAGTTCAGGTCGTTCTTCAACTATAAAGACGCTGAAAACGAAGGGCTTAGCGATGAATATGCGAAAAAGGCACTCGTTAACCGCCTCGCTTACGACACCTCTAATAAAGAGGATATGGCAAACCTTAAAGACATAAACCTTGAGGGAACAGTGGTTGTGGAATGCAGTAACGGTATGATATACAAAACAGATGAGCAAGTCTTCGACCCGTATAAAATCGTTGTTGACGACATAATCGTGGAGGCAGAGCAAGAGTCGAAATACCAGACGGCAAAGAACAATTGCTCCGATGATGACAAGGCAGTGGCGGTAACGAAAGCAGGAATATCAGTATCTAACAACTACTTCATGTGCTTCACGCCATCATCGGCAATCCTGAAACCAACGGTTACATACGCACTGCCAAATGTGTTGTCGGCAAAATACGACATCGGAGTGGTTATGGTGCCAATAAACCTCACTGCCAACGGATACTCGTCATCTATAGAGCAAAAGAAGGCTAAATTATCGTTTGAACTCACCGACAAACAGACGGGAGCCGACATCAAGGTGGACAACGTGATTTACGAAGGTACCGGCATCGACACTATATGGGTGGTGAAAGACTACGAGTTTGAATACTGCGACTATTTCCCCGAGCAGACATCGTGGAATGAGAATGCCAACGTGAAACTCAAAATCACCAACAACGTCAAGCGCAGCGAGACAAGCGAATACACACGCTATATGTATATTGATTGCATCGTTTTGAAACCTAAAAGAGATTAAGATATGAGGACACTTCTATTAGCAGCATTGATACTTGCAAGCACGCAAGTCAAAGCAGAAAATAAAATAAGCGGCAAAGTCGTGGGAGCACAGCAACAGCCTCTCAACGGAGCCATGGTAAGGCTTCAGGGCGATGACCGCTACAGTGCCATGACCAAGGAGGACGGCACCTTCGAGATAACACTCCCCGACTACGCAACTGCTATCACTGTGTCGGCACCGATGTATGGTGAAAGGACGGTTGGCATCAACGAAAAAGTGATACAGCTCTATTCAAAGACTTTCAGCAGCGACAAGCAAGGTGAGATGACATTCAAGGGAAACTCTACCTCACTTACTGTTGAAGACGAGCTTTCGACAGGTCTCCTCGCCGACGTGCGCACGGTATCGCATTCGGCAAACCCCGCAGAGGGGGCGGCGATGTTCATCAACGGTTATAGCTCCCTCTGGTGCAACTCGCAACCGCTCGTCATTGTTGATGGTGTGCTCCTCGACAGACAAACAGACCTTTCGCTTATGCACGAGGGATATTTCAATAATGTGCTTTCTGCTATCAGTGTCAATGACATTGAGAAAGTGAGAGTACTGAAGAACGGCACGGCACTCTATGGGGCTAAAGGCGCCAACGGAGTGATTATCATCGAAACGAAAAGAGCCAAGAGTATGGCGACAAGAATCGACCTCGACGTGTGGGCTGGAATAGAGACACTGCCAAAACTGCCATCGATGATGGGCGTGAGCGACTACAGGCTCTATGCCAGCGACATCTACGGCAACGGCACAACAGTACCCGACTATCTTGACGACTTTACTGCCGACAAGCAGAAATATGCCACGTATCATAACGACACCGACTGGAAAAAGCTCACCTATCGTAAGGCGGTGACACAAAACTATGCTGTCAATGTGCAAGGAGGCGACGATATCGCAAGCTACAACCTCTCTATTGGCTACACAAAGGCCAACAGTACATTGAAAAACAATGACTTCAGCCGGTTGAACCTCAGGTTTAATACTGATGTGAAAATTCTACAGCCCCTTACCTGCCGTCTCGACGTGGCCTACTCCAATACCACTCGCGACCTGCGCGACGACGGCTTCGGAAGCAACATAGCACCGGGAACCCTAGGACTTGTGAAGTCACCACAACTGAGCCCGTATATGACCGACAAGGACGGCAACACCACATCATCGCTTTCCGACTATGATGTCTTAGGACTTGCCAACCCTGTGTCGATATTAGAAAATGGCGAGGCAAGCAACAAAAACCGTCTTGAATACTCACTCTTCACACTCAATGTGATGCCAGAGTGGAAAATATTGAAAAACCTCACTCTCTCGGAGCGTATCAGTTATACACTCAACAACCTCACCGAGCGTTACTTTCTGCCTGATGAGGGTGTGCCTGCAATTGCCAACACATCGGGAATAGACACCGAGAACCAGTCGAAAGCTCTCTCGGCAAAACAGATTTCACTGCAAAGCGACACCAGGATTGCCTGGACAAACAGATACCTGGCACATACACTCAACGTGATGGCAGGATTCAGATATTACAGCGACTCATACAATTCCGACGGCATCCAAGCCGACAACTCCGCCGGCGACAAGATGCCAAATATCACCAGCTCAATGTCAAACAGACTCGTAAAAGGCGATGTGCAACAATGGAAGTCAACAGCGGCATACGTCTATGGTGACTGGAACTATGCCAGCCGATATTTCCTGCAAGCATCACTGACTGCCGAGACCTCCACACGTTTTGGAAAGAATGCAGAGGGTGGAATGAAGTTAGGCAAATACGTATGGGGATTCTTCCCCTCTGTGCAAGCGGCTTGGCAAGCACTGTTGAACCCGGTGAAACTCAGATTGCATACAGGCATCGACATTGCCGGCAACGATGACATCAACCCCTACGCCTCACGCACCTATTTCGTAAGCACACCCTTTCTGAACCAAACGGCAGGACTGACACTCGGCAACATCGGCAACGATAAGTTGAAATGGGAGACGACGACAAAATGGAACATCGGCTTTGACTTCTCAATGCTTCAAGACCGACTGGTGCTGAGCTTCAACTATTACCTCTCACGCACCAGCAATATGCTCACATACAAAACCCTTGACGGCATCGGAGGAATACAATATTATATGTCAAACGACGGCAAGATGAAAAACAGCAGCTTCGACGCCACGGTGAGGTGGAAGGCAATGGCGAAGAAAGACTTCACCTGGGAGGTGGCTGCCACGATAGGACATTATAAAAACACCATAACGGCACTCCCTGACGGAGCAGATGTGATAACAAAATATTGCGACGGAGAAATCCTCACCCGCGAGGGCTCACCCTTAGGACTCTTCTACGGATACAAGACCAGCGGAGTGTTCAGCACCACAGAGCAGGCCCAGGCAGCGGCACTCACCGACGGATACGGCAACGCCTTCACTGCCGGCGACGTGATTTTCTGCGACCTCAACGGCGACCACGTCATCGATGCCAACGACAAGACGGTCATCGGAGACCCCAACCCCGACATCTATGGCAACATCAGCACCTCGCTGACTTACAAGAGATGGGAAATGGACATAAAGATGAACTGTTCCTTGGGAGGCGATGTATATAACTATGCGCGGCAGATTCTCGAATCGGGAAGCAGCATGCTCAACCAGACCACGGCTCTCACCAACAGGTGGACGGTGGAAGGTCAGCAGACGATAGTGCCTAAGGTATCTTACGGTGACCCGATGGGCAACAGCCGCTTCAGCGACCGCTGGATAGAAAACGGCAGCTATGCCAAGCTGAAACTCATACGCCTGAGTTATACACAACCACTCAACGTGTCGTGGATACAAGGATTCACTGTTTGGGTGGCAGTCAACAACCTTGTGACATTTACTAAATACTTAGGCAGCGACCCCGAAGTGTCGGCATCAAATTCACCTCTCTTCCAGGGTGTGGACACCGGACTGCTCGGACACGGACGGTCGTTTAACATCGGAGTGAAAGTGAACCTGTAACATACACCTTTAAATATATCGACATTATGAAAATAAGAAATAATATATCAGCTGCCGTGATGGCACTCACATTTTGCGCTTCTTGTAACGTGGAGACATCAACGGTGATGTTTGTTGAGGACAACGACCTGAGCTATGCCAGCGACACCGTATTCTCCGTGCTCGGCATCCTCTCTAAGGTGCAGGCAGTGGCCGACCGCACCGTGCTCTTAGGAGAGCTGCGCGGCGACCTCGTGTCAACGGAAGACCAAGACCTCAAAGCCATCGGCAATTTCTCTTTCGACAACGACAGCGTGGCATCGCTATACCGCGACTACTATGCCATTATCAACAACTGCAACTACTTCCTTGCCAACGCCGACAGTACGATGAAACGCAACAACGCCAGCGTGTTTGCAAAAGAAAGGGCTGTGGTAAGCGCATACAGAGCATGGACATACCTGCAACTGGCAACAAATTTCTCAGAGGTGCCATTCATCACCACTCCCCTGCTCTCTTACAGCGACATCTATGCTGAGCACGACAAAGCGACACTCGAGGAGATTTGCACATATTTCATTAACGACTTAGAGCCGCAAATAGACCAGCCATTCCCTTCTTACGGCGATTTCAGCTATTACTCAAACGCCACCTTCGACTCTAAGGTGTTCTTCCTGCCCATACCACTGCTCTTGGGAGACCTCTATCTGTGGAGAGGATCGGCAACAGGCAACACCACCGACTTTGCCGAGGCAGCGGAGTATTACCACGAATATCTTACAGACAAGGCTCTTTATGCCTCGGAGACTTTCAGTAACCTCTATTACTCTGCCGAATTCACCTCCTGGTCATCGGGATGGGGACAGATATTCAGAAGCATCAAAGGCAATGGCGAGAGGATAAGCCTCATACCGCTGGCTGCCAACAGCACCTATGGACGCACCGCAACCCTACACGAGACTATGGCCAAGCTGGAGGGCTCAGAGATGCTCAAGCTCATCGTTGACAACGCGCCATACTGCTATACAGGTTACGACATAGAACGCACAGCATTAAAAGCCGACAGCGTGTTTTACGGCACCAAAGCATCGCCGGAATACCTCTATACCACAGTGGCATCGGCAGAGCCTCAATACACTTTTGGCGACTTAAGACTGTATCAGACTCACGGCTTTGAAGACTACACTATGCCGATAAACAAATACTCTGCATCACAGCCTTTCGTAACGACCTATCGCAGCGGATTGGTGTATCTTCGCCTGTGTGAGGCAATATGCCGCGCCGGCTATCCGCAGACAGCTTTCGTATTGCTTAAATATGGACTCAGCCGTGGCAATATGGTGGCATACGCATCAGAGGAGCTCAGTAAACTGATGACATTGCAATGGACATTTTATGACTTTGGGGACAATGCGGAGAATATTGGTATGCACGCCCGCGGTTGCGGACAGTCAGAGGCCGACAGTCTTTACAGCATCACAGGGGCTACCAATGCCATAGAGGCAGTGGAAGACCTGCTCATCGACGAGCTGGCATTAGAGACAGCCTTCGAGGGCAACCGCTATGGCGACCTTATGCGCTTTGCCATGAGAAGAGGCACCAGTTTCATCGCTGACAGAGTAGCATCAAGAGACGATGACGCAGCCAGTCTCAACACTTATCTCAAAGAAAAAAACAACTGGTATCTGCCTTCACCCTCTTTTGCAACGAAATGACCTTTTATTGCATAAAATAAAACTCGCTGTATTATAAGAACACACTACCTTTGCAGCGGAAATCATAAACATAAAAATGTATCCTTAAAATGAAAAAATTTTTATTGCTATTTTGCTCGCTCGCAACAATCTTCTGTTCTGCAAGTGCAAAAGAAGACGCTTATTTGATGGTGTACTTTACCGACGAGGACCACAGCCTGCATATAGCGGTGAGCCTTGACGGGTATTCGTTTGAGGCACTAAACGACAATTATGCCGTGATATGCGGCGACACCATAGCAGAACAGAGAGGAGTAAGAGACCCTTATATACTGAGGGCTCCTGACGGAACATACATCGTGGCACTCACCGACCTTCACGTGTTTGGGCAAAAGGCGGGAGTGAGAGACACAGAATGGGAAAGACCGAAAAATAAGTATGCCTGGGGCAACAACAAAAACCTCGTCATTCTTACCTCTAAAGACCTCATCCACTGGCAACACTCGTTGCTGCGCATCAATCAGATACCGGGATTTGAGGATATAGGCTGCGCCTGGGCTCCGGAGATGATATATGACGATGCCAAGAAGGCCGTGATGATATATTGGACTATGCGTTTCGGCAACGGACTTAACAAAGTATATTACGCATATATGAGCAGCGACTACAAATCTCTCACCACAGAGCCGAAACTAATCTTCGAATATCCGAAGCCAAAAAGCTATATCGACGCCGACATCACTAAAGGCAATGACGGAAGATACTATATGGCATACGTGTCATACGACGGGGTGTCGGGAATAAAAATCGCCGACGCTGACAGCATCACCGGACCATACAACTACAGGGATGAGTATGTTGACTTTGAGAAAAAAGCCTGCGAGGCCCCCAACGTATGGAAACGCCATGGCACAAACACATACGTGCTGATGTACGACTGCTTTGGCATCGTGCCGCCTAACTTCGGTTTCTGCGAGACAGAAGACTTCAAGACATTCCGCAACTTGGGGCATTTCAACGACGGGCCGATGAAATCAGTGAATTTCGACAAGCCTAAACACGGGGCTGTTACATATATCTCCAAGAAACAAGCCAAGAAACTGCTAAAATACTGGAAGAAGCACCCCAATCACACTGCAAAGCGCATTGAAGTATTAAAGAAATAAAAACAAGATATATGAAAAAATTCTTCGTATTAACATTGTTAGCCGCCATCAGCCTGCAAGTACAGGCTGACTTGAAAGTGCGCTACACGTTTGCCAACTCCGATGGCACCAACGTGAATGATGACAGTGGCAACGGATACACAGCAACTCTGAAATCGAACGCCACAATCATCAATATGGGACGTTACAACGTACTCGACTTAGGCTCCGACAACGGATACCTCGACTTAGGTACCAGCATTGGCGAGACGCTAAGAAAATGCAGTAACTTCACTATCAGCACATACTACTATGTGAATTCATCTGCCGACATCAGCGGCTCCAGATTCCTCTGGACATTCGCTACCTCTGGAGCTTGCACGGCAACAACGGGCAACTATATTACATATATGCTCAATCTCCAAAAAGCCACGGCAAGTACCGGAGGATACAACAACACCACAAATATAGAAATTGGGGATGAAACGGCGAAAGGCAACTGGATACACGTGGCATACAGACAGACTGGTACCACAGGAGAGCTGTTTGTCAACGGTATAAAAGTGAAAAGTGGAACAATGACTGAAAATTATGTCACTTTCTCTACAGCACCCACTTTTAACTTCCTCGGACGCTCACCGTTCAATGGCGACAACTACCTTGAGAACACGTATATCTATGACTTCAGAATATACGATGAGGCACTTAGCGACAATGACATCGCCATTGCCACCAATACCGCTTACGACCTCGACTACGAGTTGAATTTCAACAGCAGGGCAGGAAATTTCTTCACGTTGAAAACACAAATATCACGTATAAACAAACTGCTCGCCAATTCTGACAGCTATTCCAAAATGGCAGTCACAGAGGCTACCGATATGTTGAATATCGCGCAGGCGATATACGACGACGGCACGGCATCACAACTGCTCATATCCAAGCTTGTGGCAGATATGAAAACTATGTACGACAATCTTAAGAATAGCACCACGGCAGCCGACAGCCTTTATGGAATTGAAACAACCTACAATAGCGAAAGAGGGTTCAAGCATCCCGGACTGTTGCACACCGATGCCGACTTTGAACGCATCAAGCAGCAACTTGCCGACGGCGACAGCATCACCACCGCCGGCTGGCAGATGCTCCTTGACAATGGATATTCTTCGAGCGACGCTTTCATCGCAGCTCCGGAGGCGATATATAGAGGTGGCAACTACACACAGAATTATCCCCAAGCCAGCCGTGCAGCGGCAGTGGCATATCAGAATGCCTTGAGGTGGAAGATAAGCGGTGATGAGGCTTTTGCCAAAAATGCCGTGAAACAGCTTAACGAATGGGCAAGCACATTGAAGTTTGTGGGAGGTGACACAAACCAGGCTCTCGCATTCGGACTCACGGGTTATCAGTTTGCCAACGCCGCAGAGCTGATGAGAGACTATGAGGGTTGGGAAGCCGCCGAATTTGAAACATTCCAGAAGTGGATGATTGACCTGTGGTATCCCGGCAACATCGGTTTCCTTAGAGGCCGTTTCGGAACCTGGGAAAACGGAAACAACAATACTGGACCCTGTCCCGGACACTATTGGAGCAACTGGGGGTTGTGTAATGTGCTCTCTGCCATGAGTATCGGCATCTTGTGTGATGACCCTTTTATCTATAACCAAGCAGTGTCGTTTTATAAATACGATCACGTTGGCACATTTTCCAACGATGCCACTACCCCGAAACGCAATAACGGCTGCAACGAGTTTATCGGAAACCTCGTGATAAATCCCGTTGACGACGCACGCGGACCTTTCGGCAAACTCAGTCAGATGCAGGAGACAGGCCGCGACCAAGGACACGCACAATTGGCGTTAGGACTGGCAGTGGACGTTTGCCAGACAGCTCTCAATCAGGGCGACGACCTCTTTGCATATATGGACAACCGCCTCGCTTCAGGTATAGAGTGGCAGATGCTATACAACACTGCCGACTCCTTGGAGTACTCTACCCTGCCCTGGACAGAATACTGGTATCACGACTGCCGTCATGCCGACGGGCAATGGAAGATGACAGAGCCAAGCAATGCCAGCCAGGGAACCATAAGGACGATTGTGGAACGTATTTTAGGATACTATGAAGGAACCATGGGCATCGAAATGCCATGGACAGAAAAAGCGAGAGAGAAAGTGGGGGCTGAAGGAGGTGGTGGAGGCTCCACATCGGGAGGCTACGACCACTTAGGATTCACAACTCTCACCAGCCACAAGGATAAAATAAATAAGTCGATGGCGCCAACAGTGCTCAAAGCTCAAATGGCATACAATGGAGAGACCTACGACCAGGCAGAGGCAGGAGGACTGAAAGCCACTTACGAGGAGACTCTCGACAACCTGTTGCCAAAAGGCACACAGATAACTCTTATGCCATCTGTAGCCGACGGTAGTGAGGACACTGGCAAATGGAAATGGAACACCGGAGAGACTGCACAACAAATCACCATCACCGCCGATGAGAGCCGCGTGTATAAAGTGGAATATACCAATGCTGCCGGTGTTGTGAGCACACAACTCTTCAGCATCGCCGTGGAGGGCGACTGCCGTGCGGATAGCATAGCACAGACAGTAACATACAATAATGTCGTAAGTGCCGACAGCACTATTACCATCTATCGTGGCGACCGCGTGAAACTCGACGGCACGGCAAGCTCAGCAGCAGGTTTCTACCTGTGGAACAACAGTCAGGCAACAACAGAGATAGAAGCGAAATACGTGGCTGACGAGCGTGATTACACCTTGCGGCATACCAACCTCGGAGGTGCCAACGCCACCACGAATTTCAAAGTGAAAGTGATGGATATGACACCTATGATACGCCTTGCCGACGGTACCATAGAGGCTATCGACACCGTTTATGTCTTTAAAGGCGATACCATAGCACTGCTGCCACGCACATCAGAGGCGTACAGCGTGGGACAATGGACTTGGAGCAACGACTCCACAAGCAAGAACCTCGTTATTGAAGGAGTGAAAGAAAGCGGGACATACACAGTGACACATACTCTCAACGGCAACACCAGCAGCCTGATATTCAGTGTGTTCTGCGTATCCACAGAGTTCGGACCCGCTGAGGGTGACTACTACATCAAGAACGTGGAGACAGGGGCATATCTCACAAATACCGGACTGCTCTCACCATCCTTTAAAGACTACACCGCCGATGACAGCACCGCGGCACAGCAATGGAACCTCACCATCGACGGTGACAGATATAAGATAACATCGCTCTACGACAGCAAGATACTCACCGACTATGCGCGTCTGACAAGCAGTGAATATAATGCCGACAAATATTCATACTATATCTACGGTGTGGAGGGCAGCGACTGCTATGCAATACAAAACAGCAGCGACGGAGGAAGCCTGTTCTGGATTATCAGTTCCACAGGAAAAGGCATCACAGGAAAAGGAAGCAACACTATGGCGGGATTCCCCTTCCAACTCGTGCCTGTTACTGCCACCGGCATCAATAACATTCAGACAGTGCAAGGCAACAGCAGTATTTACGACCTCAGCGGAAGAAAGATCAATGCACTGCAGAAGGGAGTAAACATCGTGAAAACGAAGAATGAAGACGGAACAGTGTCTATCAAAAAAATATTAACACATTAAACAGTAACATTATGAAAAAATTGTATTTAACTTTAGCAGCTTTGGCAGCTCAAATGAGTTTCTGCCAAGTGCAAGCGGCTGTGGACCTGTCGGGGGCTACATACGATAACCCCATCGACGCCACATCCTACATCACCAACCCCAATTGCGACTCCATAGGCGGATGGACGCAGGCGCCAGAGAATGGATGGGGATTACAGTCAGCTATGTACACCAATGGTGACGTTACTATCGAGAGCTTCATCGAGAAGTGGATACGCAAACCCTCCTCCCTGCCCGACTGTTCCATCTCACAGGTTCTTAGCAATATGCCTGCCGGTCAATACCGTCTCGGCGTGGATGCTATCGCCACACAGCAGCAGTATGGCTCTGTGCTTCAAACAGGAACATATATCTATTATGTGGGTTCGTCATCAACCGATTCCACAGTGGTGGCATCGCAAGACGGCAAGCCGCAGCACTTTAATGTTGACTTCGTTTTTGAAGGCGGTGATATGACCATCGGTTTCGGATGTGTGTCAACGACTTGCAACTGGGTAGGTGCCGACAATTTCAGCCTTACCTACTATGGTGAGGGCAGTGAGATTCTCAAAGAGTCGCTTAAAGAGACTATTGCAGAGGCAACAGAAAAGAAGAGCTCCGGCATCTATACTGGTTTGCAAGACCAGATACAGGCGCAAATCGACGCTGCACAGGCCGTTGTTGACAACAGCAGTGCCACAAAAGAAGAGATTGACGCTCAGGAGGATGCTCTCGAGAGCCTGATGGCTTTGGCAGATGAGAACAAGACAGCATACGCCAATCTTACCGCCGCTGTTGACAGTGCCTCTTATCTGCTTGAGAACTACGATGCAGAAAAGTTCGACATCGAGTCATTGAGCAACTATCTTGAGGAGTGTGGTGTAGTTGACATCATCGACGGCTACACAGCTTCAACAGAAGATTGCGACAACCTTACCGACAGCATCTATGCAAGGATACAGACTGCTATCATCAGTGGTGTAAGAGCTGGCGAGGACGCAACATTCCTTATTGCCAACCCGACATTCAACACTGGTAACTACCAAGGTTGGAGTTATACTGGTAAAGCTCCTGGCGTGGCCTACACAGAGGCAGAGGTGTTCAACCATATCTTCGACGTGTATCAGACTTTCGAGGGTGTGCCAAACGGTAAATACACTCTCAAAGCACAAGCATACCTCCGCACCAACGACAATGCCACAGCTTATACCAACTATCAAAACGGTATCGACATTAAATGCTATCTTTATATGAACGATGCCACTCAGCCGGTATGCAACATTATGTCGCAGGCACAGGCAACGAGCCTCCTCAACGATGGAGCTGGCAAGACAGGTGATTATGAGACTGCCGATGGCACATGGGTACCCAATGGCATGGAGGGAGCATACTATTACCTACAAGCAGGTTTGTATGACAATGAGGTTACTGTGGTTGTTACCGACAACACCCTGCGCCTTGGTGTGAAACTTCAGGATACAGAGGGTTACAACGCTTACTGGTGTCTCTTCGACAACTTCCGTCTCACATACGAAGGTGATGATCTGAGCAGCTATGAGTCGGCTCGTAATGACGCAGTAGCAAAAGCAGAGGCTCTCTACGACGACCCGATGTGCGCCGACAGCCTCAACGCTCTCAAGAGTGCCGTGGACGCTGCCAACAGCGCTGCCACTATCGAGGCTATCAGCACTGCTCTTAGCAACCTCACCACAGCAACAGCGGCTGCAGAGACATCTATCGCCTACTACGCACCGTTGGGAACAGCTCTCGACAACGCATACGCAAAGGTTGAGAAAGTAAAGGGCAGTGTGAGCGACGGTACATTCAAGACCAATTATGATGCTACCCAGACATCTTGGAAAGCTGGTGAATATGCTGATGCTGACATCGAGAATCAGATTGCCAATGTGAAGACTTTCACCAACCAGTATCTTCTTGAGGATGTGGAAGGCACAGAAGAGAATCCTGCCGACATCACATTCATACTCGACAATGCAGACTTCACTGACAACACCGTTGACAATTGGACTGTTACAGGCAAGCCCGGTATCTCTTCAAACTGCATAGAGTTCTTCAACACCAACTTCCAGTTTGAGCAGGAGCAGTATGGCATGAAAGCAGGAACATATATCCTCGAAGTGCAAGGTTTCTACCGCAGCGGTGCGAATACAGTGATTGCAGAGAAAGCAGCAGCCGGAACAATGGAGCTGAATACCAAGTACTATATCAACGACAGTATCGCCGACTTGATGTCAATCGTTGACGATGCTACCGACGTGAGCGCTATCACCACATCTGGTGTTTATCTCTATGATTCAGAGAATAACCTTTACACGCCTGACAATATGGCTACAGCATCTCTTTTCTTCGACTCTCTCGATGTTAAGAAGTATATCGACAACACAGTGAAATATGAGTGTGGCACCGATGCTTCTGTGCTCACCTTTGGTATAAAGAAGGAGACTACTATCGCACGCGACTGGACTATCTTCCGTCGTTTCAACCTCTACTACATCAGCGCTTCTACCGATGGTGTCAACGAGATTGAAGGCAGTACAAGCGACAATGGCACCAACACCATAATCTATGGTGTGAATGGAGTGCGTCGCGGCAGTTTGCAGACAGGTGTCAACATCATAAAGAATGGTGACAAAGTACGCAAGGTTATAGTTAAATAACAATTCTTTCATTGGCCGGAGAGACACAATCAAAGGTTTCTCCGGCCTTTTTAAAACAACAATACAATGAGCAGATTTATATTTCTTTTATCACTATCGTTTTGTTTTCAACTTTGTTATGGCAAATATGATGTCAGGATGCGCACTGCCGGAGGTTCTTGGAACACTTGCGGCATAGAAAAGATGTATGTGGCTAATAACACCTCTACCCCATCACGCACCGACAGCACTTACGTGGCAAAGATAGAAATGTCGCAACCAGTTGAAATAGAAATAACCACTGATTTCGACATCGACAGTTTCCAAATCCGCCCATTATCAAAAAAAATTGTCGCACAAAACGACAAACGACATATAACTTTCACTTTACCCAAACCGATGTATCTCTCTGTGGAGATTAACGGACAATTATTTCAAAACCTTAATATCCTCGCTGACGCTCACGTGAAATGTGACTACGACATTTATTTCGGCCCTGGTGAGCACCGCTTGAAAGGCGACACACTCGCTGTAAAATCCAACCAGACGGTGTATTTAGACAAAGACGCAATTGTTAGAGGATGGCTCGCTATCGACGATGCCCACGATGTGAAGATTATCGGACACGGAACAATCCTACCTGTAAAGCACGAGGGCATAATGATACGCCGCTCAAAAAATATCGTCATCGACGGACCACTTACCACGCAGATTCCCGTGGGAGAATCTGACAGCGTTATTATACGCAACGCTAAGACAATCAGCCATTTCAGTTGGGGCGACGGACTGAATGTTTTCGCCAGCAACAATGTAACATATCAGAATGTGTTCTGCCGCACCAGCGATGACTGCTCCACCATTTATTGCACTCGCAAGGGCTACCATGGCTCGTGCAGAAACATTCTCATTGACGGAGCTGTGTATTGGGCAGATGTCGCCCACCCTATAATGATAGGCTTACACGGTGACGTGGAAAAGAATGAAACAATAGAAAATGTCATATATCGCAATATCGACATTCTATATCAATCAGAGAAGCAGATTGACTACCAAGGATGCATCGCCATAAATAACGGCGACAACATCTTAGTGAAAAACCTGCTCTTTGAGAATGTCAACATCGAAAGAATAGACAATGGCATGCTCTTCAACGTAAGGGTTTGCTATAATAAGAAATATTGCAACGCTCCCGGCCGCGGCATTGAGGACGTTACATTCAGAAATATAAGCTATAAAGGACAAGAGCCTAATGTAAGTCTTTTTGTTGGTTATAATGAGGAAAGAAAGATTAAAGGCATCCATTTTGAGAATCTGGAAATCAACGGCAGGATAATCAGTGATGACATGCCTGGCAAGCCACGCTGGTATAAGACAGCGGATATGGCTCACTGCTTTATCGGAGAGCACGTGGAGCAAGTGTCTTTCAGCAACACGCTGTCGGCATCACAAGAAATCGAAAATAAAGATGTCGGTCTGAACGACAAGACTCATAGTATGTATAACAACAGCAAATTCTAAATAGTGATAACGGATAGTAAAAGTTTTTCATCATTTTGTTTTAGTTAGTTAATAAGTTCTAGTTTAGAAGTAAAGTAAGTTTTATTTTTATGGTGACAGGGGTTGGATGTGAATCCAGCCCCATTATTTTGTGAAAAACGAAGATTTTTCTTGATGATATCAGAAAAAAGCATTAATTTTGCAGCGTAAAATATTGAAAAGATTGTTATGATTAAATCGCTAATAATCGTCGGAATAGGAAGCTTCTTTGGTGGAGCGATGAGGTATTTAGTATCTTGCATGCTGAAAACGGCAGGGGGCTATGGGATAATGAAAATGTAACAAACGCATTATATTCCCAAATGACTGTCCTATGACATTCCAGTCTTTACTGATATCCGAGAGGCTGTCTCCACGCAAATACGAACGATTTGTTACATATCTGCCAGATAAATTGAAAATGCTCCCGAAACCTTTTCCTATATTATAAAATCTATTAGATTTGATATTCATAACAATTGCACTTATTTATTTGTGATATTATTTCATCAGCCATTTTCCAATAGAAGAAAGCTTCCGGGTTGGACCTTTTCAACTTGTTCAATTTACTATTTAGACAAGTCATCGTGGCTGTTTTCATATAGTCAAGGGACGAGTCGGCATATCGTTTTATATCCGTGATATTATACTTAACAGCAGCAGCTATATATGCTGCTTTTGCAGCGTCTGTTGTGGCCTCCTCTATTTTATATCGACTCGAGAGTATCATATTGTCTATTTTCTTAATGCCACTTTGAAGTAGCATAAATTCTCCTGGATTTACGATACCACGTAATGAAACGCATTGAGCTGTAGCGATTGCATCATCCAATATATCATTGGGATTGACATTTGACATATCTCTATATCCGAGCTCAACTTTGGCGAATTTATTGAATGTTGAGATTGTTTGCCCGAAATCGTTCACAATATCGAACAATGATGCAATATCAAACATCTGCTTGATAATTTCTAAAGAACAATCACGCTTTTCTTTATAAAAAGGCACGCCTGTGGTGTGTGGTGCGAATGCTGTTAATTTGTCTCCTAAAATGTCTGCGGATGAAGGAACATTAACGAAAGATGAATTTCCTTCTGCCTTTAGAAAAGGACTTTGAATGGGTAACTGTACAATCTGGCCATAATGAATATCTTCAAAAAGGACATCAAGTAAAATATTTTCCGTATATTTGTTTGTCACATACGATACCTTATAAAAATATTTGGCATGCGTTTTGGGCACATTAAATGCCGATAGGCGATTTACTAATTCAATTTCTGTAAACCCATAGTCTCCTGAAAATTTTTCGATATATTGTGATATGTCAGTACCAGGAGGACAAATGACATCTATGTCTATTGACAAACGTTTCGAACTATTCAGGTGCAACATACACGCCGTACCTCCTTTGAAAACAAAGGGGCATCCTGATTTGACGAGAGACTCTAACAAAGAAAATGCGCGGATTGTTTTTTCAATCAGCGTTTTATCCACTTTGGGATATAAAGAAGCAACATGCTCTATCCATTCTATCTTTCTGCTATCCGGGTGTATCATTAGGCTATAATTTTATTTTGTTTTACATATTCTAAATCCTCTGCGATTCTTTCTTTACATGAGCGTCGGTCGGCATACCTTAGCAACCGATTTTCGTTGATGTCGTATTTGTCGATTATATTACGGTAAAATCTTAATGTCTCATATCCTTGAAAGAAGAAGAACTCCTGGTCGGCTGACACATCGACCATAATCTTTTCTATGCTCGTGCGCTTTCCTCCATCGCCGAAAACTACAACAGGCGCTTCACTGATTAGATGTCTGACGACGATACACGAATTACCTATAATATAGTCGGAGAAAATCTCCTCTGTAGGCGTTTTAAACACTTGTCTTTTTAAATCAGGTGTATTCATCAATGTAGAAAAGACCGCATCTATGCCTTCTTTCTCCACATCGATGAAAATAATATCCATATTTACCACATAGTGGGAATTATGTTTTATATCCTCACTGCTCCATATACAATAATTCAAGAAAGGAAACTTCTTTGAAAGCAACTTGTTAAGATTTTGCATTTCATTATCATAATATGCCACGAAGCTTTTGCTGCCCTTGTCTGTAATGCTGTATATACCTCGTTTCACTTTTTGCAAAACACCATTCTCAATCATTCTTCTTAAGCAAGACATAACAGTATTGAGCGAGAAATCGGTATCTCTCGCTCCCAAATCATAAATCATCTGCCTTGCAGTGAATGTTTGATTTGCTTGTGCATATTCCATTATGTCTGTCTGGCCTATCATTTAAATATTTTCTTTAACGCTGCAAAATTAGTGCAAAATTGTCAAAATCCAAAGAAAAATGCCAGAAATGCACTATTTTAATCAGCTTTTTAACATTACAGACTCCTTTTCTTGTATATTTCCACCAAAAAATCGTCGTCTTTGTTGTAATTTACATCATACTTTTATTGCACATTCGACACTTTGAGGATTAAAGTTGGATTAGCGATTTAATCATAACATTGCACTTATTTATAAAAACATTGCATAATATATTGGCATATAAATAACACCATTTTTTCCTTTCACCTCCCTGTTGTTATTTAAAACTACGGCGTGGCTGATGTGGTAGTCGGGGGTGTGGATGAAATGGCTGAGGGAACTGTGGATGGTATAGTCTTTTCCTGACTTCACTTCCACTGGCACCACGGAGAGGGAGTCGTAGTCGTCGATAAGGAAATCCACTTCGCCATGCTTTTTGTTGTCGTAATAGAAGAGGTTGTGCCCGTGTGCCTTAAACTCTTGTGCCACAACAGTCTCATACACAGCACCGAGGTTGATGCTTTTCACATCGTCGAGGATTGCCCTGATGTTATTGCCGTAAAGGATTCCGGTGAGCAGCCCCACGTCGTTGAGATAGAGTTTCAGCAAGTTTTTCGATGCCGTCTCTATTAACGGGAAAGTGGGATTCGAGATGGCTTTCACGTCGAGTGCGATGCCAGAGTCGATAAGGTATTGGAAATCTTCCTCATAGTCTGAAAATCGGCGGTTTTTATTGTCTTCTATATCCTTGAAAACCAGCCTTTTCTTCTTGTTTTCCATCTGCGAGGGGAGCATATTATAAATGCGCTGAATATGCAGTTTCTTACCCTGCTCATACCGTGCCGCATCATCGGCATACAGCATCCTGATGTCTTTCTGTTGCTGCCTGATGAGTGCGATGTTTTGATTCTCAATAAAAGTATTCACATTGTCGGGCAGTCCGCCTGTGAGCAGATAGTTTTTGAAGTGATTCATCACTGTAATGTGCAGACTTTCCTGTATCGGCTCTTTTTTCTTGAATTGCTCACCCATATATTGTATCACCTCTTTTGACACCCCATTGGCAATAAGGAATTCCTCGAAGTCGAGCGGATACATATCTTTTATGGTGATGCTCCCTATGGGTATGAACGTGCCTCGGCGGAGTGTTATACCCAAGAGTGAACCGCTGGCGATATAGGTGTAGCGTCCATCCTCGCGCAGAGCCTTGAGCATGGAAATAAGATGAGGATATTCCTGTATCTCATCAAGGAATATCACCGTGTCACTCTTATTGCCGAGCTTGCCTCCTGCTATCGCACCGAGCTGGATGTAAAAATTATGAACATCCATAATTTTCTCAAAAATATGCTTATTGCTCTTATCATTGGCAAGGTTTACCTCAACATAGTGTTTAAAGAGTTTTTTACAAACATAACGTATGATAAAGGACTTGCCGGTTTGTCGTGCGCCCTCTATCACAAGTATCTTATCAGAATGCTTTAAATGCTCTTCTATCTCTTCTGAAATCTTCCTATATAGCATAACTTAAATATTTTACGCTGCAAAATTAATACTTTTTTCTGAAACCACCAAGAAAATCTGCGTTTTCTGTCAAAAATTAATCAAAAAATCTGCGTTTTCCGTCAAAATTTAGTCATAAAATCTGCGTTTTCCATATAATTTTATCCTCGAAAATCTGCGTTTTCCATATAATTTCACACCCAAAAATCTGCGTTTTCCGTCAAAATTTAGTCATAAAATCTGCGTTTTCCATATA
>Ga0065711_1000920_pt1 | contig 52020 bp, 27 predicted proteins | sample Hoacrofraction12_FD_59098 | JGI IMG/M metagenome (GOLD analysis project Ga0065711, IMG submission 59098) | Hoatzin crop microbial communities from Cojedes, Venezuela - Epithelial fraction 12 v2 (version 2) | ecosystem: Host-associated > Birds > Digestive system > Esophagus > Crop | place... | reverse complement strand
CTCAGAGGGAAGAAGTTCTTCCTCATGTTCAGATGGAACTTCCTGTGCCTCAGTTTGTGCCCATTGCCCCTTGTCCTGTCGCTGGGCACCACTGAAAAGAGTTTGGCCCCATCCTCCTTACACCCACCCTTCAGATATTTGTAAGCATTTATAAGGTCCCCTCGCAGCCTTCTTTTCCTCAGGCTAAACAAGCCCAGCTGCCTCAACCTCTCCTCGTAGGAGAGATGCTCCAGTCCCCTCATCATCCTCGTAGCCCTCCACTGGACACTCTCCAGTAGCTCCTCATCTTTCTTGAACTGGGGATCCCAGAACTGGACACAGTACTCCAGATGAGGCCTCACTAGGGCAGAGTAGAGCTGAAGGAGAACGAAAATCACTGGGCTTTGAATTGGGGGTAATTTAAACCAGGTGCATCTGGATTTCTCTCTCTAGTTATGTGTAACATTTTTGGCATTTTGAATGGTTGTTATCACAAGAAACTTCTGTCATTAAGTATGAGAAGGGTTTCTGTAAATGAAGGGGTCATTAACCTTTACACATTACTTAATGGTATGTGCTGTGGTGTGGTGTTCATAGCTGTGACAAGACCTGCGGCTCATGATAGGCAGCATCGTCCATCTTCAGAATGACCGGCCTTAAAATAATTCCAAAAGTTGTAACGTGAATATAGTTCTGTGCCACCTACTTGATTTCAGCTAGTGTAAATTGCATATAGATGACATCCTGGCATGTGACAAGGCAGAAATTATTAACTTATGTTGAGCATTTCAGTCTCATTAATTTCCTTAATTTTACCTGTATATTTCTACTTCACTTATTTCAAGACACAAATATGACATACTTTTTTATGAATGTGTGTGTCATTATAATAAAATATGTTAAATCTGTTGTCTCCACAGTTGCATTACAAAGCAGTTGAACCGCATCTTTAAGCAATTCTGCAGGCAAATGCACATTTCAAAATCCTGGCTCAGGAAACTAGCAGTAAATTAAGAAACAGTCAAAAAGTGTTTGCAAAATAGGAAATTTACAGTTTTCTATTATTGTCTGCAAAAGATGAAAAAAAAAGAAATTAAATCAAGTTATCCTCCATTTTAAACACCATCTTTTAAATTTGTTTGCCATTAAAAAATTCAGGAATACACGGACCATTGTAACAGCTTTTGTGGTTTGTCCTTTTTCCTCCCAAGTTTTAGCAGCTTCCCCCAGTGGTTGGTACAGCACTCCAAGCAACTAATCCTGTATCTAGAAACGGTAATGTCAAAGGATTAATGTATGCCTGGGAACGCAGGTCAAATCTGCTTTAGATCACAACAGTTTGAGTTCAACTCCTAGCTGAAATATCACGAAACTACCATATAATTTAGTACAAGTCTTGCATTCCTATACTTCAGCTGCTGGTTGCCTTTAATAAAAAGAGGCCCAGGATTGATTTCCCTGAGAATGTATTTTTCTTTGTCTAAAACCAAAGTAGTATCAGCTGGAAAGTAGAAGGATTTCTTAAAATAGTCCTGTATTCGATATAAATAGCACTTTCAAAGTCTGCTTTTAAAATGCTGTGGAAAGCAGAGCATGGCAAGTTACGGATACTGCCTGAATTTCTGCTGGTTGCTCCGTCCCAGCGCCCAACCCTTGCCACCTTGCGGAGGGGCAGCCCCTGCGTTCCCCGGGGCAGCTGCTGCGACCACTGCACTGCACGCAGACACCGGGGCATCCGTCAGTGGAGTCGTGTTGGACAGTAAAGACAGTGATTTTAAAATATTTTTTACAAAAAAAACACATCTAATTTGTGTGATACGTAGAATGATATGTGCAGTAAGCAGACATTTATGTATAACTGCCTGTTTTTTTTACGTCGAGTCACCAGCAAAGCACAGCAATTTATAATTCATTATCTGCAAATGTAATATCCAAAATCTCTCTTACTTTGCTTTCTTGGTACTTCTGTTAGGTATTGTAGTTGTGTGTCTTTGAGGGTTTTTCATATATGAATTCTTGTAATATGTTTTTACTTCCAGGAAAAAGTGGCAGGTATCCTTTTAGAGTATTTGTTTGATCTTAATATTGACATATAATTGAAAGTAGGTATATTCATTCACTTTTGGTTAGTGTGGGTGGATTTTTCCTTAATTTCATTCTATTTTAAGGCTACAGTGTTTTCTATTATCATAACATAAAATAATAACCAGCTTTAGAATATGTCTGTTTTGTTATAACGTATAAAAAGCAGTGTTGTGCAGCACTGTGCACACCTTAGTGAAGGGGCTGTGTGCTCAGACTCCTTTCTGACCAAGTCCACCTACGCTGAACTGCAAACTGAAAGCCCCGTGTCTTGTTAAACCGTACAGACACCGTCACAGTGGCTGGCATCTTCTCATTTCTTNGGTTGGTTCACTGAGTTCGCCGGTTGTGCTGAAGAGCAGTGTGGTTCTGCTGGCATGGGGCCGGCTGGGGATGGGGGGATGGTTCCCACCTGCTGCCCGCTGGCAGGGTCACATCCTGCTGCAGAGGTGGCTGGAGAACACCTGGAAACCCAACTTCGTTTCCAGTGGAGACTCGTTTAAAAATTCCATCTGCTCGGCTGGGCTGCGGTGCTGTAGGACTTTGCTGACAGCCGTTTTCTTGTGGCCTGGCAGGTTCTTCGCTCCGTGCTGCTGTTTCCGACGATAGAGCGTATGGCTCAGTCCCCTCAAGGCAAGCTCATGACCCCGTTGCTGTGCAAGCTGCGCTACGTGCTCTACATGCCCGTCTACCTGCTGTCCTTTCTGCCAGAGGGAGTCAAAGCCTCCCTGGTGCGGTTTGCTCTGCGGGGAATGAAGACCTGTGATGAATCTTCCATAACAACCTCCGTGAATCTCTTCAGCGTGGACTGCATTGGTGAGCATGTTTGGGTTTTGGTTTTTTTGTTGTTGTTGTTACATCAACTTTTGTGTTGTTCTCAGTTTTTAAATGTTGATGTAGTTTTGTGGGCAAAAGCTTAATACTAAAGTGTGAATAAGTTTTGAAGGACAGGTCTTTTGTCAAAGACCGTAGATACAGGGAATTCTCAAGTCAGTCAGTTTTGAAAAAAAGAAAGTCTTAAGGGGAAAATAGCAAATAAAATATTTACCCAAAGAATATATATTTCCTAAGAAAACTCTGACCTGCTGCCAGTATCTCACATGATTACAACACTGGTTTACGATCTAGTTTATGTTACTTATGTCTGCTTACGTTTTACATTTCATTCATATTAGATGGTGAAAATAAATCAGTAATCAGTTCTTTGCATCTGCTTTTTTAAAGCTGTGATTTAACCAGCTGTATAGATTTTGTCATCTGAGTTGGAATATTGGTAAATTCAGAAGGGGACCTTCAGCCTACAAAGACACGTAGAAGTTACTTTATGCACAGAAGAATTTCAGCACTTTTGGGGGCATAGGGAGAAAGACAGAAGATTAACGTTCCTCTGCTGCATATTGTACACATATTTTGCACATTCTAGCAAGAGAAACAGCTTTAAGAAAGGGAATAATTTCAGATAAATTATGTTAAGTTTAGAATGAAAACCAGAATGTGGATCGTGCTATACTCCAGGTCTTTTAGTAAGTTAGCAGTTGAAAACAATTTGGAATAGAATTGACATGCTGACACAGCAATAACAGCAAGAAGGAAGTTTTGATTGCATTAATAGTAGTAAAAACACATTCCTAGATTTCCAGTTGTGCTCTGTCTTCTATCAGTTAAATTTTACCTAGTAATGGTCCAAACAGATGTGCCAGAGTCACTCTGTGATTGCAGCGAGCTCCTGTACCTTTGGCGGGTGTCTGGATGTGTTGGTCTGTGTTGGTGGCTCGCTGTAGGACCGTATGGACACTGAAGGCAGGATGGGCAGTGAGGGTTCGTACTGCCAAACCCAGACAGCCCCGCTCACGTTGTACAAACCTGGCATGACGACAGTCGCTCCGCTGCGGTGCCCTGTGCCTGCCACAGTCAGGCCCCTGGCCGATGATGTAAAATTCTGACGGGAGTCATATGGACTGTGGCTTTGATTCCTATTCATTCATGGCAGTTTTATGATGACCAAGGAGAAAGCAAGCATGCAGTCGTACGTACGCTAGGCTTTCAGGCTTCTTCCTTTGATAATTTAGTCTCAGAGAAAGGTATGTGAAGGTCTGTGGGGTCACATCTCCGCAAGCCAGGAATCCTTCTCTGGTCCCCACAGATAAACTTTTACCTCTCAAAATAGGTCATCCACATCCAGGGTTCTATTGGAAATGGTCCTTGGCCTGCATTAACCTCCAAAAAAGTGTGGCCAGCCATTGTTTTTGAGGGCTGTTTGGCCCAGACCTCAGCAGTAGCAGGAATGATTTAACAGAACGGATTTTGTGTGCTGCTGTTGGAGCCTGACTCTCCAAGCTCTTTAGTCCCTGGTGGTTCGTGTGTGGCAGCCAGTTGTAACTTTCTGTGTGCACCAATCTATGATCTGTGTCCAAGCTGCAAGGTAAATTGAGGCAAGAAACCAGGCTGAAGGCTCTTGTGCTCATAGGATGAGATCTTTGCCTGTGTTCAATTTATGGACTGAATTCATTATACCAGAATGAAAACTCCTGTGAGCCAATGTCTTGTAAAACTTGCATAAATAGGCCTTATTGATGCAACTAGTTCCTCTGGGCCTGTGATATCATCTCTCTTGAGCAGAATTCTCCTTTGGTTTCATCTTTGGGAACTGATGATGTTTTACAGCCCAGTGACTCAGGACCACATGTGTGGATTAATAATCTTAGCGCTTTCCGGATATTGCCCGTTAACCTTCTCTTGTATTGTTTGCGGACAACAGAAAATGTAACCATTCAGTAAAAAATGTGCTCAACCTAGCACAACAATCGAGTCGGTCTTACGGGGCTGCTCATCTGTGAGTTACTGAAGCCTCTGAATTTGTTGTAAATGTTTTCCTTGTTGATTCCTTGCCCCTTAATAAACTGCTAGATACGGTTCAGCAAATGAAGTGTCTCCTCTCCAGGAAGGTTGCATGTCAACTCATTAAAAATATACATATTGCCTTTGGCGTGTACATCTGTTGCATTACCGTAATTGTAATAAAAGCTGTGATTAAGGGCAGAAAAGATGGTAAAAGTTTCCTTAAAAATAATACGTCCTTTAAAACAGACCAACCTGCCAGGGATTTGTTACCACATCCAAAGCTTAGTCACAACAATGTTTTCTCTCCTCTGAAAGGAAATGAGATTTGAAAGCTTAATTATAGCAGAACTCTAAGACTGAGTGCCGCTCCCATTGACATCGAGAGTGAAAAGCTCCGTTCACTGGCAGCAGAATCAGGCCCCTGGTTGAAAGAGTCAGTGAAGGAAGAATTATGTTACCTGTCTGACCCACTGTGTCAAATTATGTTTGCTCCTGCTTTTTATTCAAACTCATCTTTCCATTGTCCCAACTTTATAGTTGATGGTGCGTAGAAGCCCCCATCACACGGTAGAAGGCATTCTGATGACACTGTGCAGAAAGGTAACTTAATGTAATGTCTTGTCCCAAAGGGGAAATAGTACAGAAAGAGGAGAGGCAGCAGGGGCTGTGAAGAAAATGGATGGTAAGGAAGCATGGGAAGACATAGTGTATAAATAATAAAGGACCTATTAGAAATAAGCAAAGGGGTCTGAAGACAGTTTGCCTACCTGGATTAAACTTCTAGCAAAGAGATCTTAGAGCAGAAGAAGCATTACAATGAACAAACTAGCATTTGGGTACCTGTATTCATGGACCTAGGAGGTGAACAGACATAGAAATTGGACATTACTGACCTTGAGGTATCTGAAACATTGTCACCGTGTTTATTCAGGCTAGCAAAACAAGGAGACCGCTGTCTAGCACAGTGATGGTGGTTTTACAAATCACGTACAGCCCTGCAAAGCTGGAACATTTTGACACTCCAGCACGTCGAAATTTGTAAATATTTCTTCGGTGACAGATGCCAGTAGCAGGCTAACAGTGACAGTAAGCCATTCTATCTACACGGGACAGGATTTATTGTCCGGCCGTTTGACTGGCAAACTTCCTCCGTTTGTTTCTGTAGAGTTTCCACAAAAGCACAGACATTACATAATGGGCAAACACCGCAAGGCTTTTTCGAGAGGCGAGCCCGCGGGTCAGAGGTTAACGTCTGGATGACAGTGAAGATACAGATAAGCACAATAGCAAGAAAAACCTCCGACTGGCCCAAACGCGGTGCGTCCTTTGTGATCTTGAACCTGTGACTTCCCTGGAGGGATCTCCCTGTTTGTTTAACCTGTCTGGGGAGCAGGGGAGCCCGGAGATGGGGGCCGGGAGGGGGGGTCTGCTTTGTGCAGCTCGGGCAGGTTGGGAAACAGGGGGTTCAGCAACCTGAAATGGGGGTTGCAGATGGGTTTAGACTGTCACACGAATGAAGGCTGGAGACAGTAGATTTCTGCTTCATTTTAAGCATCTGAGAGATATTGTAAGAAGACAAGGAACTGAGATTAAACTTTAGAGTTTGGATTCCAATTTTATCTTGTTCCAAGTGTGGAGACAGTCAGATTTCATGTGGAGTGTTTACATTTCCCTCATTTTACGGAGAAAAAAGGGCTAAGGCAGTTGCAGGCCCTCCACTCTTACACCCACAGGACTGCACAGGAAGCGAGAGTCCCGGTGAGGTGTTGAAGGCACCCACCTCTCTCTGTTGGCTGTACAGGATAGCAGAATCACATCCCTGAAGTGCCGTAGAGCAAAAAGCTTTCTCGTAGGATAAAATTTGCAGAACTGTCAAGTAGCATCTGGGAGATAGATTTGTATGAAAACGTAGGCTTCCAGTTGCTATGAAAATGGAACATAAGCCTTTAATTGACTAAGTTATTTTAAAATTTTATCTCCAGGAAGCCAACTGGAAATTTCATTCTGGGTTTGAATTGTCCCAACCTTGGGAGTTGTCGTGTCTTGAGATCTGTTTCTATCCCAGTTGTCTCTTCTTAATCAGAGAGATTTTAAATGTGACACTATGGGTGCTCTTCGGCTGACCACTGTGGACATCGTGCTGTCCACATAGTTGGCATCTAAAGCAAGACAAGTGAGTCGCACCCTACAGATGACTATTTCTGTTTACTGACCTCAAAGGGACCCTCTCTCTACTCAACCTAAAATTAGAGGAGATAAATCCCACTCTTATCTACTGGCTGCTCATTTTGCTGCAGACATCAGAAAACAGTCTGGTCTGAATTGTCCATATGGCCTTTGCCCATGACAGTCAGGTATCCCACGCTTTGGCTGCACTAGAATTTACAACTGCTGGTTTCTAGTGACAGTCCTGTTGTTTGCTTCCTACCTTCTTTGAAAATTCATTTTACATCTCCACCTCCATTTCCTGACAAGTAAGATGGGAAATTTGTGGAGAGTTCTTTTCTGTAACTGAAATGCTGTAGAAATACTGAAACACTTGGGTAGGGACAGTGCATGGTGTTGTGTTCATGGCACTCCATAGCTCCTCCATCCGTGCTGCTCCTGTTTTTCAGAGTTAAAAACCAGTGTTTAAAGTATTAGGTAAGCACTTGATAAAAAATTCCCCTGAAATGGTGAAATAAGAGGGCTTTGTCCCCCTAAAGAGTATCTTACAAAGCTATATAACCACATAAGTAAAATTTCGTTTACTTTTCTTTCTTTGTTCTTAAATTAAAATGGTGTTCTTTTCTTGCATTGAAATTAAAATTTGACTGCTAAAAGTGGCAGAAGATACGATGAGCACCTCTCAATTCAGCACGAAAGGCAGAGCTCTTTTGATTTTGTTGTATGGAACTAGAAGTCTTCATTGAGACATGCAAGGCCAGATGGGAGTTGCACATTATATTCTTGTCTAGTTTTTGTTATTTCAAACACTCTACCAGCACATTTTAAAAAGGATCTGATGTTCAAGACAAGCAATGAGCTATCGCCCAGCATCACATAGCTGCTCAGCAGCAGAACTGTACGTAGACCTACATCCCAGGGCAACAGTTTATCTACTGAACCTGCTTAACCAGGAGTTTAACCTTATATGTAAACATACGTATGTTAGTCGTGAGCGGCTTCCACAAATGGCATTGGCTAGACAGGCTGACAGTCTAGTTACAAATGAAGTGCTTTTCTGAATAGAGACAGAAATTGGTACCACAAAGGATTTCAGGTAGCACCTTGCAATCTCACAACTATATTTTTCATAGTGGGCATAAGAATAAAAGCTCTCCCTCCCCCCTGCCACTGGACAGCTGTGCAGAGCTTTGAACCTAGACCAGCAAATTTGCAAGTTGGTTTTCCAGGCTGACTGAAATCAAAGCCCTGGTAGTAAAAAGTGATTGCTTTGTTTCTTCTGATCAGTGTAAGTTTTAGATAACTCCTGGCTATAATGCAGAAATCATTTCAAGGATATTGTTGTCCTTTTCTAATTAAATATGTGTAGAATTTGAGACATTATTGACATGGTACGTAAATTACATCTACATAAACTAAATAATGTTAAATCTGTACAGTGTATGGTATCACAGGTGGACAAAAAGAGTGAAGCTCTGCAGGTCTCCTCTCTTCTTCCCGTGTGCATTCTTTGATACTCAGTGGGACAGAAGGAGGTCAAAATTATAGAGCAGATCATTTCCCTCCCTCTCGCTAGCATCTGACTAATTGGGATTCAAGAGAAGAAGTCTTTCCTGCAGTCAGGTAACTGTACGACTGTCTCCTACAAGGTGGCTTTTGCCTGTATCCGAATTCACTGCTGCCAGATACTGCCAAGGGGCAGAAGGCTGCTTTCGGTGGCCCAGCAGTCTGACCCGGTGCGTTCAATCCTCTGCTGCTGCTGGGTTTCTCTGCAGGCTCCCGTGTGCTGTCGCAGTTGAGTCCTGTCCACGTCTGACATTTTAAGTGATGATCGTAATATGTATTTCTGCAAAGTGTTTAAGAGCGTGTTTCCTTACCTGTGGAAACACAGTAATATTTTATCACCTGCTTCGCAGCAAAAGGGGCCAAAGAATAACACTCTTTAATATTTTCATGTTTCCTCTGCTACTGTTTATTTTCCTGTGTGATGCCTGACTAAAATGTTTGTTTAATGTAGTCGGACAACTCACCTTACCAAGGCAACACTTAAGCTGACGGAAAAACCTCACATCTGCTTTATTCTTTCTGTGAGTGAACTAAACTTTTCCTTATTTCAGAGTAGGATGCTTATATTAAATTACTGGAGGAAGGCAACGACTTTTATGTATTTATAGTCCTATTTATTTTTTAAAGTCAGTCTGCTTCCTAATTTACCCTATTTCCAAAAGAAAGAAAGAAAGATGTTTAACAAGGACTTTTATTACTTGCAAAAGCTTTTACTTTCCTGTGAAAGCCTTGTGAAAATAATAGTAATAATGTGGAAATTTCTCATTGGGTTTATTTCTGTTAATTATTCCGCTTTTACTTCTTGAGGGGAAAACCCAATGTAAAAAACTCCCATCATAAATATTACTCATAAGGCGTGAGTGTTTTGATAGTGGAACGGCTGATCATGTCCATGAAATGTGAGGCACAGTTGGGATTTGGTTGGGGAAGGGGCGATTGTTTATTCGCCCCTGGTGGGGTTTCATCCCCAGGGATACAATTGACTCCCACAAATTTGCAGCGAGTCCAATGATGTGTTGCAAAAGGCGTGAAAAAGGAAGGGGTAACATCAACAAAGCAGAAAGGATGTGGAAAACAAGTGTATGCCAGTTAAGTGCTAGCAGCTACAGTTGCTTGTGTTAGCCGGTGCCGGATAGCCATCTGCAGATTGGCACTTTATTTTCCCTGGGCCCAACACAAAGCCCCCTGAATTCAGGAGGAGGATTCCCTGCTGCAGTAGGCTCCTGCCTTTCGTCTCAGAGGTGTCTGTCTAAGCTCCCCCAAGGAATATCTGAAGTAGAGCTAGTGGCTCTGTCATAACTTGTGTTTACTGGTTGGGAATTTAGTTTGATTCATCTACCTCCTTCGTCAACTAGCAGTTGATCCGTGCAGTCCCAGCAAAGCGCTTAAACACACACTAAATCCATTTCCTTAGATAAACTAACATTTAAAATTTAAACATTAAAAACTAAATATTTGTGTCTTGGAATAAGGGTTTTTTTGAGATTGACATTTACAAAGCTGCTAACTAATGCAATACCTGTCATTTCATGTGACTAAAGGGGACACTGGTCTGAATGTAATTCCTACAGTCAGCTAAAACAATACTGCAGTCTGCTTTGCTGCTGCTTCTTGTCATGAAAATGTCCACCAGCGCTCAGCATCTCCCTTGCCTAACCCTTTAATATGGCAATATTGCCAGGGAGAAAATTCCTACAGAGTCTTCATGGATCTGTGGAGGAAATGTTGGCTTACCTTGAGCAAACCCAGGTGTGCAGGAGGTTGCTTACTGGTTAGTGCAATTGTTTGGTGTACTAAAAATGAACTTTCAAAACAGTGGTTTATGTTTAATGAAGGGTGGTGTACAAATCAAAGCCACTCCAACTGAGAGGAAGTTCACCCCATTTAAAGGATGGGTGGTCCACTTGCTGAGTTCCATCAGGGTCCTCAAGAAAGAGTCAGCATCAGCTCCTAATCCAGAAAAGTACTTAAACTGACCACCACAGAGCTACTCACATGCATGAACCCTTGTCTAGAAGAGCATATTAATTCCTGGTAGAGCTCAGGCAGGAACCACAGCATGGAGGTGCTAAATTGCTGCAGTCAGTGTCCAAGTCGGCTGAACATGAACCAGCAGTGTGCCCAGATGGCCAAGAAGGCCAATGGCATTCTGGCTTATATCAGGAATAGTGTGGCCAGCAGGAGTAGGGAGGTGATCGTGCCCCTGTACTTGGCACTGGTGAGGCCACAGCTCGAGTACTGTGTTCACTTTTGAGACCCTCACTACAAGAAGGACATTGAGGTGCTGGAGTGTGTCCAAAGAAGGGCAACGAGGCTGGTGAGGGGTCTAAAGAACAAGTCTTATGAGAAACAGCTGAGGGAGCTGGGGCTGTTTAGTCAGGAGAGGTGGAGGCTGAGGGGGTACCTTACTGCTCTCTACAACTACCTGAGAGGAGGTAGTAGTGAGGTGGGTGTTGGTCTCTTCTCCCAGGTAACTAGCGATAGGATGAGAGGCAATGGCCTCAAGTTGCGTTAGGGGAGGTTTAGATTAGATATTAGGAAACATTTCTTTAGTGAAAGAGTGTTCAGGCATTGGAACAGGCTGCCCAGGGATGTGGTGGAGTCCCCATCCCTGGAGGTGTTCAAAAAATGTGTAGATGTGGCACTTCGGGATATGCTTTAGTAGGAATGGTGGTGTTGGGTTGATGATTGGACTTGATGATCTTAGAGGTCTTTTCCAACCTATGATTCTATGATTCATGCTGGCCGCTCCCTGTGGGACTGAACACCACCTACTCCAGGCCCTTCTATGCCCCTCCTGCAGGATAAGAGAGCAGACCCTTTCCACGACCAAAAATCTGGACCCTAGCAGAAATCCCATCATCACACCCATCTGCCAGGGTATGTGAGACCCTAAACTGGAGATAATTTCTCCAGCTAAGGGATAGTTCTGTCATTTGAAGTTGATGGGAGTTGTTCCAAAGTAACTTAGGGCAGGATTAAGTCCAGAGACATTTCAGTTTCCATCACACACCCCACTCCACCTGCACACGCTTCACCACACAAAGTAAATGAGTGTTATTTGCACTCCTCAACAAAGCATCTATTGTTTGTAAAGCACCTGGGTGCAATTGTTGAATAACGTTTTATTTTTGCATTCAGCCTCTACTATGCTTTCCTGAGCACAGCTGACTGATTTTCTTGTATAGTTCTGATCTTCCTGCAGCTAGAATACCAAGCAGATTGGAGAAGTCCGTCATAACAATTCCAGCTATTTCTGCCTATTTGTGTCGATCATGGTTGTATGTTAACTGGTATGTTTTCATTCTAAATTCAAGTGTCAACTTAAACAGAACCCAAAGTCAATATTTACATCTTGTAAAGCTCTAAACATCAACATTTTGTCTAATGTGTGTGTGCATGTGTGGAGGCACATGTTCCTGCCTTAGTCATATCTGATACTAAGCAGTTCCTTCTGTTTGATGTTTTAAACAATAAGTTATACGGTATTTCCAAGATTGCTGTTGGCAATAATTACTGGTAGAAAATATGTTTCCCCCCATAGGAAATTACACTGCTGTTTGGTATTATTAGTTCTTACCACTGTTTTCTGACTCCTTCTGAGGAATGACAGAGATTGTTTCCTCAAGAGCGAAGGATAAACTGGAGGGGAAACTGATGTTACACTCCTCTGAGGAACCTTACAATAAGGCAGGCAACTTACCAGGAAAAAAATGTGGCCAGGTAGTCGTACATCCCTGAGGAAATCTTATTTTCAAAAGTTCAATCTACCTTTTGCAGGGCATTTTGATTTAGCATGGGAATCCAACCTAGAATTGATTCATCGCTTTGCAATTCAAGCAATTCTGCTTTCGAGCGTAGAGGACTTTTGAAAGAGTCTTATTACAGTACGTCGAAGTACAGATGAGCTCTGTGGCACATGAAAATAGTAGCATTAGCAGTAATTGTCCCACTGAAGTCAAATGACTTTCTTCTTCTACATTCTGTTTGTGGTCTCTCGGAAGGATGAGCAAAATTCTGCATGCGTAGCTGCAACTCAGTGTTGAACAGTTGTGGATTTAGAAATAGACTGTAAAATCTGTGGAGCAGAAATGATGTTTTTCCTGGTAGTTTGAATAGCCTCTGACAAGCTGAAGCGAACCCCTGGTTGGGACCGTTAGTACTCCCGCACAGTAGAACTGATGAGTAGTTACGGAAAAGATCCAGTCAGGCAGTCAGGTAGGGCTCTGCCCTTTGGCTACAATTACCAGAAAATTGTCAGTTTACTTCTGTATTGCCCAGTTTACCTTTACAGAGGCCAGGAGTGGGAATTCAAACTTGATGATATTTTGCACATTTTAAAATACTTGTCAGGCATTTTGTAGTACCAGATTATTGTGAAATTATCCTGCTGCGAGGCAGATGTACTAAGGGAGGCATCAGTGAAACCTTCGGGGAGAAGGAGACGTTGTGGAGGTGCTGTGGGAGGAAGGCGGCATCACTTCAGGCTGTTCTCTGTGCAGTACCTGACACAGTGTGTCCCCAGTCTCTGCTGTGGGGCCAGCACAAACAGCAGTCTAAACAGCAGTAATAGCAGTTAAATGGGAAACGGCAAAATAGCAGACGCATTCTGTGAAAAATTTTACAGTAGGTGATAGTTTTGTAAGGCAGAGCATCAGAACCATCCTGGGAAACTGCAGTGTAAGCGTGGGAATGGAAGATGCATGGAAACAAACTGTGGAAAGTGAGAGACTAATGACAGTGTAATGAGTTTGCTTGGTTTTCACAGGGTGTAGGACATGGTTATGGAAACCACTGTACTTCTTCAGAAGAATATTTGCAAGTATGCACGGGTGTACAGAGGTTGGAGTGCAGTCAGTCAGACCAATGTCATGGGGGCTTTGGCTTCCTTAACCATGAAAAGGTGATTTAACATTGAAAGATTTAGTAAAGAAGGCTTGAGGATGAGCTTAAAGGGAAAAATAAAAAAAATATTCTATGTCATTATGAGCAAAAGTGTGTTCATGAAGGATCTAAAATTATGGTAGACAAAGAAGTTCGTAAGTGGTCAAAGGAACACTGGCAGGAAGAGAGCAGATGAGCTGGATGATGTGTGGGTAATGCAATATAAATTCCAAAAGTATGAAAAATAAACTAGTGTTGCAAGCCTCGATAAATTACCAGAACTATTAGTTAATTGGCTTAACAGACAGAGGTGGGATAACTGACAGAACCAGAATATCAATATGAAGGGACATAACTTGCTCAGGAAAGAAGGGCAGGGAGAAAGGAGGAGGATGGATGGACTTGTTCTGATACCCAGGTGTTAAAGACAGGTAGACCTGTTGAATATTGTGTCCACCAAACCATGACAGACAGATTCAAGAGACTTTTTCTGAGAAATTTCTGAACCATCCAAAGTGCAGTATGTCATGGCTCGATGTCTGTAGAGAAAGGAATCCGGCAACATATAAACTGTTCAGCTACTTCTCATAAGACATTGTCTTTTATATATACCTATATATGTAAAGAGATACATATATATATAGCAGAGAAAGCAATTGGCAGAGAATATATGGCAGTTTGATACAGAGAATTTGAAGGTGAGAGGCAGATTGGCTGAATATATTCACAAAACGGTAACATTTGTGCTAGGACAGAGATGCCTGGCATGTCTACAACACAAAGGTCTATTCATCCACTAATCCCCTTAAAATCCTGCCATAGTCCGTGGAGAGATATAGGTAACACTTGTCTAATCTATCTAGGTGACTACTTTAGGATGAGATGCATTATGTTCTTTCCACTGGCTGTGAAGGGAGAAAAATTAAGCTTTAGATATCCACATTTAATCAAGTGAATCACATGGCAGATATCAAGAAATTATGACCTATGACCTTCAAGGAAAAAAATAAATAAATAGAAGTTGTTTACACTGAACAAGGGACAACTGAAGGACGTGGTAAGAGTTTTCAAGTAAAGGAGAATAATTTAGTCCATGGTAGATAAAGTAATATGTAATGGAGTAGACTTCAGCAAAGATTATTCAGATTAGATTTTAGTTAATGATAAGAATGAAATTCTAGACTGGATTTCCTGGGAAGATAGTGAAACTTTCGTTAACTGTGCTTCCTAAGGACAGGATGGAGAAGTATCTGCTGAAAATGACACAATATCATTGGTTGTCCATAAGGCAAAAAGACCAGTGGAGATCCCTTCCAGCCCTACAATTTCATACACACTAATTAAAGATGCAAGAGTAGCATCCAGAATTTCAGAACTCTAATAAGGGACAATTTACCTTAGTAAGAACCAAGCAAAGCAGATGAACAGATGCAACATGGAATGTTTGAGGAAACCAAAATAGAGGCAAAAAAATGCCAGGCATTAGTTAAAAGCAGATCTGAAAGTTCAGAAAATGTCTGATTGAATGTCTGGATTAATCTGCATTCTGCAGGTTGAATGCAGGATGCAGAGATGTTGTAGCAGGACCTGCCAAAGGTCAAAAATGAGTGCAAGACTCATGGTAAGCACTGCAGTGTGACCATCCATACTGTTTAATTATTAATGAATCTTCTGATATAGTTTTAGCCTCTTCCAACTAGTATTCTTCTGGTACTCAGGCAGGGTTCAGGAGTTAGCAGTGCTATGCAGTCTTCCCAATAAGCAGTTTGGGTAGAGGAAAAATTTAGTTCTGTGAAAACAAGCCATTCTATTCCAGTTGGCCTCAGGGCCACAAAATAGTTCCTGGCTCCATTTAGTATAATGATGCAGATACTTTATACCTGCAAAAGCAGCAACAGTTTGATTGTTGGGAAGCAGCTGTGAGAAAACAGACTGGAAATTTAACTTCACAATTATCAAAGTAGAAGCTGAGAAATTGATAAGTTAAAGCAAAAGATGGTGCATTTCATGTTTGGGGGGGAGGGAGTAAAATGGACTAAAAAGGCATTTTACAAAGGTGAAAAGAGGAGAGGCTATAAAAGTGAGCCAGTGTGCAAATCTGTTCTTTACAGAGTGCTATTTATGGAACAAGAGAGCAGATAGTTCTATAACAACGGGGTGCTTGATGATGATATAGCTAAATGTAGACAGTAAACCCTCGTTTTCCAAACCATCAAGGACTATACTATGCCCTGGCTTGAAGAGTAAACCTTTAAGTCTGGAACATCAAGGAAGGCAAACTAATAAAGAGCTTTACTCAGACTTTTATGTAAGAACTAAACAAGTTGTAGCCACTCTTCATTTTTTAATCTGAATCTGGTAGAGTTGATGTTCAGTACTTGTGACCCTGATAGTACAGTACTAACCTAGCAGGATATTTTCTTAGAGATGATGAAAAATATTGCTCAAAAATTAATTCAAAACTGGATAAATATAAGTATTACTATACTAACAGGAATATACTATTGAGTTAGATAGGACCTAATATCTGGCAATGAGATCCAAGTCCATCCTGTCCAGTCTCTCGTTTCCAACAACAGCCAGAACAAAACGCTTCCAAGAGAGGAGCAAAAACTCTACAATAGAGAAATCTGCCAATTAGTAAAGGCTTCATTCTTAGAGGTAGAGGCTTAAAGACTTGAGGCTTCAGTAGTAGTACATAGCTCTAAATTTTTGTTGTAGTTCATTAAGAGAGTTCTAAATATTTGTTGACTTCCAGTGTCTTTGTTGTCACTGGGTGATTTCTTGGCCCTGAGAGGTTCTTAATTGTAATGGGCTGTATCCTATGTGCTGTATCATATGTGCTATAAAATGTATTTCCTTTTACAGGTTCTGATATTTCTACCTGTTAATATTTCTTCGTATTACAAATGAGTTGCAAAAGATTTTTGAAGAACTAAAGGGATCTCTTCTAGGCCTGGTTGGACTGCAGATTTGTGGGTTTTGATCATAATGAGCTCTTTTATTAAATGCCTCAAACACAAGCGAGGACAGAGACCAGCTGGAAGGTATTATTTGACTACAAAATATGTGAATTAACTAAATGACATTTAAACTGGAAAAATTAAGCTAATAGAATGCATACGGAGAAAAAAAAGTCTCTCAAGCGTAGGTTCTCTGTAGGTGGGGAACAGAGTCAAGGGAGCAAGAAGCAGTAGGTGGGTGAGGGAGGCCAGCAGGGGTGATAAAAACTTGCCATGTTGCAGGATTTCAGAATACCCTATAGAAATACTGGTAATAGTCACAGCCTGCAACACAGTCACGAGGGGATCACTGGTCTCTTACAAATTCCTTCAGTTCTAGCTAAAGAAAATATACTCATTTCTTTGTGAAAAAGATAGTACCTTAGTATATGGTGGACTTAGGCAGCATAAGAAGTCTCTCCACTCTATTCATCTGCACAGGGGGTCGATTGGGCAAAATGTGGTAAGAGTAGTGGCACCAGATTTGCATTTGGGAAGCATGATGAAGGTATGGCTATGGTCTCCTTTCCCTCTGAATTTGTCCACTCTGGAAAATCAAATAGTATGTTCTTCCAAGGTTAATGCTGTTGAAATTGTGCTGTCTGGACCTTGAAGTAAAACTTTGGCTTCATGTTTCTCCCTGTACCCATTCCAGAGCATAGCTCCTACTGACTTACAAAATAGAGCAATATTTTGATGTGTGGGACTCAATAAATTTACACCTACTGCCACAATCTTGGTGATAGAGTCAACATAATCTAAAGCCAACAGCAGCAGGGAAGTGAAGTGAGCTCGGGTAACCCTTTGTAGTCTTATGTTTATTTTAATCTGATGAACAAGCTATTAAAGAATGTGTATGTGCATCCATTAAAGTGTCCAGATTGGGGCTATCTTCACAACCACTCATTTTTGTTGGAAAAGGAACTATTCCGATTATTTCCTGAAATTCATTAGCCAATGAAGTTCAAAAGCTTTTTTTTCTTTGTTATTGTTGTTTCATTAGTACGGCATCTCTTTCTGTCTATTCTTCCTGTCACAGTAGATTCATCTCCTTAGCCCAGCAAAGAATACAATATTGTTTTTAAGTAATTAAGATACTGATTACAGAGCAAAACCACACGGAACAAGATCTAGTCATGGCACCACAACACAGAGTTGATTTTTAAATTAATCAGGAGCGTGAATATCTCAAAGTTTATCGGGGTTAAGTCAGAACTACTTAACTCTCTGTTATATTTTACGGATATGGGCACTATGTGTAAATCTGGTTTTTTTTAAGACTTCTTTCCATACAGACATAGTTCCAATTCATCTTGAATTTCCACAGACAACATAATGTGACCCCTCAGTTTCCAGTATGAGTTCACGATTAATCTAGCCCTAATCTGATCTTTTTCTGCAAATAAGCAAGCAAATGATTTTTGGATATTCAGTAATCAAGCAAGAAGTTTAGAGACTTGAGGAAAACCACCTATTTCAGTCCAAGTACACAAGATCTCTGTATTGCTTCAAGAAAAAACTGTAAAGAGAAAGTGTATCTGTACCAAGCTAGAAGCACGTTTATTCCCTGAAATGAGCACAGCTTTTGAAGTTCCAGCATGGATCTGCTGATACCCATAGAGTCAACTGACAACATACCGGTTCGGGATTTAGTTCTAAAATCCTTAGAAAGTAATAATAATGCTGCTAGACATGTGTTTCTTCAAAATCAGGAAATCTTTTATTTCGTCTGTTATTTGCTTGACTGCATGGTGGATACATCAATGTGTTTGAAGTTCGGCTCGGTAGATACAGGTATTCATCTAACACCCAGCTAATTGAATTGGTGTTTAAATAACCCTAAGCACTGAAAAGCTTGATTGATTTCAGTTATTATTGTTCATGAAAACTAATAATTTAGCTGAAGGATATTAAGTCCTTGCTGTGACACTTCGGGTTAAAGAGCTACCAGTGACATAAAGCGCTCTTTTCTTTTCTGGATCCTTGGTTTGAGCGCAATCAGCGTTCCTCTATCACAAAACCACCACAAATAAATCAAACACATTTTGGCACAGTTTGTCATCTCTGCATAGCAAATGTATGAGACTAAACTGACACTGATCCTTAATCACCTTTAATCCATGCTGAGGGAATGATCCTACCAGGGCAGGAGAAAGGTCATTGGCAGGATCATGGGGAGAAGCTAAGTTGGCAGTTAATTTCATAAGCCTGACCTGGGAATAAATGAAGGGCTTCCATTTTCAAGGTAATCTGTGTATATAAAACATCTGCGTATAAAACATTAGGATTTTTTAAGAAGGTATTTATATGTTAAAAGCACGATAAACACAGTATTTGTGTGTTAAAACTTTGATTTCACTTTTCAGCTGTAAGGCTTTATTGCTTATGATAATTATATAGTTAACAATAGATTTTTTTTGTTATTAAACTCTGGTGACCTGGTTATGAATTACAAGGGGTATCAGCAACTCGAGATGGAGTAGACTGTTTCAAAAATGCTTTGGGGTTCTACAGCTGTTGCCAGGTATGTTGGCTTTTTTTTTTTTTTTTGAGAAGTGCTTTTCCTTTCCTAGTTGCTATAAGAAAAACCCACATGAAGGAGTATTTACAGAGATCATGATACAGCAGAGATTCATGTTATATGCTTCACTCTCTGTGACCCAAGCCAACTCACAGTATATCAGTCCAGCATATGTACAAGTACAGATTTGAAGGAATGAGGTTAGACCACAAAAATTAAGAAAAAAACCTGCTGAAATTGGCTTTAGACTGTTAAGCCAGATAAATAATTGAATAAGCAAAAATATGTTGGCAGGAAAAGCTAAAGATCTTCTATATGTTCTTGTCCTAGAAATCCTAGGCTGATTCAAGACCAAATCTTTAGGAGCCTGTTTCCTAGAAGAGAGCTGAGAGCGCAGATGTATTGGGCTTTTGCCGTGCAGGCAGAGTGTGAGGGAAGAATAAACTTTGGTCCTTTCTTCCAAAGTCTTTTTGGGAGAGAACTGCACTTTGTGTATCCCTGGTGAATGCATATGGTTTCTTGAGTCAAGTCTCTGTGAGCCAGAGTTTAGGATTCAGCTCCAGCCTTGATATTGCAAACAGTCCGTGCCAAGTGAAGTGCTCTCAAGTCATTGTGTGGGTCTCTGAGTGGAGTTCTGGAGTGCTCACATTCATTTCCACGAGAACTCCCTTTCCATTTCGGGGTCTGAATATCCAGGTTACCAAAGGAACTGGTGTATTTGGTGTTCATCTCATTTACAGGTCTCATCATAGCTATGCTGTGGTGAGGTTCTTCAGACGCTGAATGTTTTCATGATTTATCACTGCTTACGTTCCTCCTTCAGAAAGGAGGTAGAACTGGCTTGTCTTCAGCAGAAAACTGTATCAGCTGCACAACTTTTTGTAAAGCTCATGCAGCCGCTGCATACACCTTCGTTTTGGGACAAGATCAGCTGATTTCACTTGAGCCAAATACCAGTTACTGATGGAAGACACATGTAGTTCAAACTACAGGACTGTTCTGACCCTTCAAATATTTCACATTATCACTTTAAGCGTTCCTGTGAAAAGCAAAGAGGCAGAAGATGATACGCCGAAGTGCGCAGTAGTGTGTCCTCCAAGCATTTTGTGCTGGCTTCACCAAGCCAGTTTAGAAAAAGATTTGCAGTTCAACAATTACAATTTTCTCACAAAGACACATCCTGACTTTGGGTCCTTACAGTCTAGCCGTTAGCTCTGGTTTTGAGGCATTCTTCCTCGGATAGCTTTGGAGATTTTTGTTGCTTGCCCACCACAAAACACAGCTTTCAAGGTGGAAGTGGGCAATTCTAAAGGGGCATGATCAATTTGGCTCTGTAAATTTCATTATTGTTAAATAATTATATTTTTCAAGAACTAATTAGTAGTCATTATGTTTACACAATGCTTTTCACTTCAAGTGTTTTTAAGACAGTCTACAAAAAACACTTCATTGTTGTAGCAGCCTGAAGCATGTTTTTCAAATGAGGAAACAGAGACACAGATTTTGTAATTTGCACAGGGTCTCAGAGGACTACAGTGATAGTTCAGAAACATTCCAGGCCTCCTGACCTTTCATCCCACATTCAGTCTTATCTTTCACATGTAATGATTTTTCAGAATATGAATTTCAATCTTACTTTGTCTTTACAAAAACCCAGATATGTCTCTCTTCAGTCAGCCGTGAGATGTAGTGGTGAGCACCAAACAGATTGGAGCTACGTGTTTAACCTAACTTCAGCATGGACACCAAGGTCACAACTCCATAAGAGCTTCCACACAGGCCGTTATGGGCTTGCCCCCGTTTGCATTTTGAGCCAGGGTCCTGCGGACTCCTGGATGCGCGTCAGTTTGTGCAGTGACTCATTCTGCGGCTTTCGCTTCGTCACTCACGAAGTTCAGCACGTGGGCTCTAGCTTGCAATTTATATTGTACTTGAAATCATGACAATCAAAACCAATAAATATTTTTCCAGGACTCTTGGTAATGTTTCTGGGAATCTTTAGAGATTTTCAGCTAAAACAAGCATTAGCACTTTTTGGAAGTCTTTCCAGATACTGTAGCACTGGGTAGCGAGCACTGACAAGGTGATCTCCCCAGACGACCTAACGAAAGGTTTCAGAGGCCGTTCATTTTGCGTGTCTCAGCTCCTGGTTGCACCTAGTTCAAAACTGGATTTTCCAAGCTGCTGAAATGCTCATAGTAACAGTCCCTGGGAGCCTTTTGAGGCGGCTTTCTAATTATGCACAAAAAGCAAGTGAATTCTTCTGAGTTACTTCCTTTGAAAAAGCAGCTCAGTATTCATGAAATAAGGAAACAGAACAACATTTTTTTTTCATAAAGGAAAGAACTAAATATTCCAAAAATGCCAAGGTTAGCAGAGTATAGCGTTAGGAAATAGCAGAGATTTCTCCCTGAACTTGTGACTTAGCTTTTGAGAAAAATAGCTTTTCTGAAGAAGCCCAGTTCGATATTCCACAGGAGCAAGAGAGAAGGTTACTGTTCCTGCTTTATAATGGTATCTCTTTCAATATGGCTTTCCATGGACGTTAAATATCTTACTATGTAATGTGGATTAGAGGGGAGCAGTACATTTAGGATATTTTGACCTTAATAAAGATTTTTACAGTGGCTCCTTTTATTCTTGTAACAAAGTTTAGGAAGTACCTGAAACAACTATTAGACAGATATATGACTGTTTGCAAAATAGCATTCAGGAGGATTTTTGAAACTGGAAAGACATAGCTAGCAGGGTTTTGTAACTGTCTTATCTTCGTTTCTTTGCAATTCAGTAGCTGGGTTAGGGATGTGACTGATGGAATACAGTGTATGTTTATTGGGTTTACAGACAGTACCACGCTGCAGATATGCTGGAGAGGGGCAGGATCAAAATGACCTTCACAAGCTAAGAGAAGTGGTCAAGGGGCAGGGAGAGGAGAATGCTGTCATTCATTACACAGCCAAGTTGTTCTTTGAATAAATTAAGTACAAGGGCGGTAAATTACTGGTTAAACAATAGTTCTGCAGGAAAAAATCCTGTGAATATGGGTTACAAGCTGATGTGGGTTGACATGTCACATTGTAGAGTGACAGATGTGATTTTGGTACATATGAAGCGGCACGTGGACTGAAAGAGCCACAGCTCTGCAGTTGAAGAGGGAGACACTCTCTAGCATAGGCTGAAATAGAGTGTCAGTAAAATTCAAGAGCCACTGGACATATCCAGAGGAAACCAAGCGAGAATGATAGCGGACTTAGAGAACAGTACCCGAAAGGGGAGAGATTATTGGGAGTATTAAGTTATCTGGCCTTCGTCGATGTTTGCCCTAAGATCAATTGCATTAACTGTATTTACGATTAGAGGTGCTCAGGGCAACATGCTTAGATGTGAATGCGGCAAATACGTGTGCTTATCAGTTTCTTGTGGCAGTAAGGTTCACCGTTAATTGCATATGACATGAAAAAAGTACTTCCTTTTATTGTTTTTCATTTTAATGTACTATGCTGTAAGAGAGGGAAAAACAGTGTATCATGAAGTATCACGAACATGATGCCAACAACACATCTTTAATTGTACTTCTTTCTCTGTGTTCCACCACCATTCTTAGTTTTGCAGTGGCCCACAGAGGCTGTGGCTGTGAGCATACAAAGCTTTTCAGGTGTGGTCGTGTTACGTGATTTACATAATGACATCACAGATTTCTGTATCATCATCCTCCTATTATTTATGAAACATAATACATGATTTTATTGGAGTTCTGAGTAATTGTGCACAGCGAACAACAGTCATTTTAGGGGTCTCTGGATTTCTGATTCCATTCCTTGTGTTAATTTGGAAGCTTGTAAGTGAAAAAATATTTTGGGGTTTTTCCACAAGTATGTTGCTTACTATTTCTTCAATTTGGATTTCCTTTGCTAGTGCGTAGATTTTTTCTCTCTCCTCTGTAGGTCTCTCTCACATTTCTCACTGCCTGGTCCTTACAAACATTGTGTCCTGTGCAAATACTGTCAATAAACTGCTTATCCATTGACCAGATCATTAAGAAAAAGGTTACTCATGATTTTAATATGAAGCTGAACTAGAATCTTAGGCCAGGGTTCATCCCACCTCAGTTTAGGCATTTAATTCAAGTTAAAATCTAAAGGCCTTATCACAGAAAAGAGAGTCATCTGGAGAGATGATTTAACCCACCCCAGAAATTATCAAATCACCAGATGTGTTCAATGATTATATAGAGATTTTAGTAAATTTGTCTCCTATTTGTGATGAACCTAGACCTTATTCTTTGCTGTAATGAGAAACAGCTAATCTAATCTAATCCTAATCTTTTTTCTTTGCTTCCAGACTATTTCTTAACATATTACAAGCTTTCGTTTTACAGCTTTTTAGTTTCAACCAAAGTTTATTGTGTGAAATGTAGCAGAGAGCTTTTAGAAGAACAGTAATTTTTGTCATCTGTTTGTGTCTATTGAAACGTTAAAGAAATCGTAGCTCAGTAAAATGCTCTTTTCCTTTGTAAAATCAGTGGTAATTAGACAGTATTTTCTACTCCCCAAGCCACAAGAGTGGGTGACTCTTACTCAGCAATTCCATATTTAAGTTTCTTTAAAACTCTTAAATGTACCTTCTAGCCCTGATATATTCTGTATTCTCCACTGTCACTACTTCTTGATACCTCACTACTCAAAGAGAAATTGTTCTTGCCAGAAGAAAAACAGAGAGCAGAAACCTCCTGAATGTGTTGAACAAGAAAGTTGGATGCTAAAAAAAGGAAAGTCATTCAGCTTCCAAACAGTGTAATTATCTTCTTTAGCTACAAATTAGCCTGTGCAAATTCTGTTGTAGGCCTCTTGTTTCTGATATACCTAAGAAATATTTTATTGTTTATTTTTAAATCTTGTGATGTTTGTTCTCAGAAACCTACTTTCACTCTTTGCAATTTCCTCTTACTTAACGCCTGCAGAAGTTTGAGTTCCTGTTTATTGGCTTCCCTAGGATCATGTATCCAAAATCTGAAGGATTTCTGTTTAGTTGAAATAGACTCTTGAACCTTGCCATTCATCCGGTTTAGCTTAATCCTGCTGTCCTGGTTCCCTGTCTTGCACAGTACACAAGCCTTCAGAGACAGTTCCTATGAAAGTCCTGTCATTATTGCCTTTGCTGTCTTACGGTTTTACTTTTAGGATCTTTGTGTCTAACCTAAGATTACTAAGTGTGCGAATTCCACTTTATTTCTTATTTTTTACTGTAAAAAAAACACACGAGCATCTTAGAAATACGAGCAGAACCCACGAAGAACAAAAGGTACGACAAAGAAACCAGTAAGATGTGAGAAGGGGAATGGGGGAGTACTTATTGTTCCCACTTTTGCTGTATGACTGAACTGGAGGTGGAGAGCTTCCTGCAGAATCCCACTAACATTGAATGAACCAGCCTGTGTCAGATTCTGCACTGATGGCTACCAGTCTTTTCATCCCTGCCAACCATACACTGCTGATGCTGCAAAGTAATGGCAAAGGTTCTGACTACAGGTAGGCTTTCCACCATGTCCTACAATCAAGAACCTTATTCTGGACTGGAAAACAGAAGGCCTGACATACTAAAATCCGCATGTAATTGGTTGGGTACAAGTGCTGTTGCCACAGATACCCTGCCAAATCCAGATGCTTGTTCTTAGTGCTTTATGAAATCTTGTAAATCCATAATAAGCCATATCCATCATCTGAAGGACCAGCACCTAGGGTAGCAAGGGCTGCTGTCCACGTTCTGCCTTTCCTTCTCAGACAGAGCAGTAGTTTTGACAGACAGCTAGCTTCATTTATAGGTAGGAGTTTTGAGCATTAAATTCATATCTGTCACATTAGAACAGGAATCAATCTGAAATTAATGAAATACCTATGGAATTCCTCATTGTCTTTCATACCTCTCATTTAAGGTTTTCCTAGAAGATTTTTGAAGGTGCATTATAAGATAAGTGTCCTTTTAAAAACAAATATGTATAATGCATCAGTGTTTGGAGCTGAACTGAGAAGAAGACGACCAGTGCTGCAGATGGACAGACTTTTGCCAGCTGCACCACAGGATGAGATGACCAGGTTGCTAGACACAAAACTGCATGGAGGACCTTTTGCCCAGTACATAGGATTAGGTCAGCAAGTTTACTGGATTGTCTGTATGATGTCACATCTGCAACCCTTTCGTCTTGTCTAGGAAAGCAGGAACTTGCACTAGCTGTGTTCAATGTTTAATTAAAAAAGATAGGGGTCTGCATGTATAGAACTGAATTGCATCTTCTTTGGCTGGCTTAGAAGTAGATACTACTTTCTAGGATTTTTTAATTTTTTTTTTCACTGGAGAGCCCTGGCTTTGTCTTTTAACATTTGATCTCTGGAGCCATCACTCATCTCTCTGGTGGCATTCTGTTTCCTTAGAGCACTGCTGGAATTTAGCCAAGTCCGTGTTTTGGTCACCACCAAAGACCAGTGTGATTGCCATTTCCTCCCCTATCACACATTGTGAGAATGTATTACTCTTGTCTCAGAGCAGTATCAGATCCAACACCATCATTAACTATCCAACACCGTCATTAACTATTTGTGCACAAAACTTCATTGGTTAAGATTTTGAAAAGAATTTCAGGAGAGGATTTAGGATTTTAGAATACTTACAGTTCATTCTAGGTCCTGGAAATTGAAATGGTTTGAGATAATTTAGCCCTTCAGGGTCTTCTGTTGATTTTGCAGACAGGTGAGAAAGGAGAGGAATATTGCCCTTCATTCTTACATGTAGGCTGTCATTGTCTCTGTGATCTAACAAGCGTATAGGCTTCAGATTGTGAGCACAGGAGAGGCTTGGCCGTCTTATTAGCACAGTAAGTTGACTGGGCAGAAAAAAGGGGTAAAAGAAGTGCTAATTCTTTGGATAGTGGTATCTTCTCATTTCTTCAGTACAGCACTGATGTCAGAAATGCATAGCCCATGTTAAAACTGGGTAACTCTGAACACCCTTTGGAGGACCTCTCACTATCTGCGGATATAATGCAACACTGATGGTCACGTAGCAACTCTTGATTCTGCAGCTGAATGCATGAGGTTTATTCTAGCAGCAAAACTCATAATCTTAATAGCTATGTGCTTATCCAGAGCCTGGTTTTGGACTGTGTGCTGAAATTTCTGGCCGAACTTCTGTAGGTTCTGTTGTAAGAGAAGCCAGGCTAGGTTGACACAGTATGATCCTTCTGTGTCAAAATATTTAAATTAATGAATATTTAGGCGTTCAGGCAAACTGACCCACTTATCAGAAGTGCTTAGTTCCCACTGCTGTCTAAAGTACATGGGACCTGCCAGAACTCAACTCCTCATAAAATTAGACTGCTTTTAATTAGGTGTCCAAACATTAGACTTAATCATTTATGTCTCTGAGACAGTATAGAATCATAGAATCATAGAATGGTTTGGGTTGGAAGGGACCTTAAAGATCATCTGGTTCCAACCCCCCTGCCACGAGCAGGGACATCTTCCACCAGACCAGGTTGCTCAGAGCCCCATCCAACCTGGTCTTGAACACTTCCAGTGAGGGGGCATCCACAGCTTCTCTGGGCAATCTGTTCCAGTATCTTGCAGACCAACTCACAATAAATTGCACAGAGCCATTTTGAATACTTTACATTCCAGAAAGGTAAGGGTTAGACATTTGGTGTCCACTCCTGTCTGGGTAAGTGCCGTCCATATTATGCAGGACTGCAGTTTTCAATGATAATTGTATTTGACGTTATTTTTATTATTTGGTATGTTGAATATTTGAATGACTTGCAGATTGAAATGTTAATAATTTAATAATTTGTTGATTAATGATGCCTTTCAATTAATGCTTTGTATTTAAAAGCCCACTCTTGCAAACACTTCATGGGTGATTTGTTGTGCATAACTTGACCTTTCTAAAAGTGTGTAGTGAAACGCAGTCATCAAAGTTCCTTCTCTAGTCAGTAGGGAGAGAATCATCACCATATGCTTATTCAGAAGTCTGTAAGTTAGATGGATAGAATTATGTTCCAAAGGTGTCTTTTTCTTTCCATTAATTATGGAATTAATTAGTGAGGGGTGACTTCATTTGTCTGTGTGCCTTTTTGATGATTCCGTTAGTGGAAATAAATTCTGCCATTTCTGTCAGTGGGACTCTGTTCAGTGGGATTGTCAAGCTGATGACTGCTCTAGTTGCCTTATCTTTTTGCAGGGTTGGGCCCGTATTGTTTCTTGTAAAAGATTTGCTATGTAATTACATTATTGCATGTTTCTTTTTCTACAGCCAACATCTTGTATATGGCAAGCCAAGAAATGATGAAGGTTGTGGAGAGAGACAGTACAACCATAAAGGAAAATTTAAAGAAGGTAACTATTTAATCCTCAGAGTTTTCATGGGAAGCACACACGCATGACAAAATGTTCCATCCAGTTGTATTTGTGCAAAAACGGAATTTCAGCAGGCTTGAATCTGTTTTTATGTTAGTGTCATTCCATTGACTTTGGAGAAGCCATTAAAGGGGTCACCCTTCATTGAAGTGTCATTGACCCACACCTGTAGAGATGTAGGATTCACCGCTATCAGATGTAGTATCCCATCTGGTATATTTTCCTTGGTGGAAGAGAAACAGTCGATGTTCTGGCTTAGCCTGAGATGTGGTTCCCAGTGGGGCCAGTAGTTACCTGGGTTCTGATCAGAGAGGCAGATGGCCAGCCAGGACACAAGTGCAGGCTGATGGACCAAATCCTCTGACTTTGCTGCTGGACAGGTCAAGCAGAACATGTACCATGTACTGTGTTGTGTGGTGTCAGGTAGTACCATGGGGTTCTGCAGGCTAGATTTTTCCGTGGCGTCAAAACATAACAGAGAGGAGTCTGCAAAGTGATTATGGCTCCAGAGTTTCAGCCAGTCGACTGTGGTGTAAGATACAGAAAGTACATTCCTCAGAAACTGGAGCTGCTGCGATACAAGTAAATTAAGTAGTTTTGGGGAACTTTCCCCTGCACTGAACTTTCTTGTCTGTATGGATTTATTGTTGAGAGAGATCCTGGTACAGTTTTGTTCTGGATCGGTAGCATTCTCGCAGTCAATTCCCAGGCACGGTTCAGGGACTGGCACAGGCCAGGAACTGTTCCTAATTGGAGTTTTGATGTGGTCACCCTGTTTTGGAGGTTGAGAGAATTGAATAGTGTGGCCATGGTCAGACAAATGGCTTATGAGCCAGAAAACTGTCATATTTAATAAACTATTATCGTTGTAGCCTCCGTGTGAGTAGATAATCAGTATAACATATTATTATCAGTATAACATATTATTCTACTGTGTCCCCTTCCTTCCCTCCGTTTTTTTGTATTATTCCTGTGTTTTTGCTGAAAGAATGATTCCAGCACTTTGCACTAGCAGAGATTTTCCTTGGAGAATGGAATTTTCTAGGACAGAGGTCCTAGATCTCTGTAAGATTTCTTTGTGCCTTGTAAATAGGTATGGTACAAAGTTCACTTCATAAATCAGTCTTTCTTTTTTTTGCCTGAAAATTGATTTATTCTATAATGATCCCATTTGCCTTCTCTGCACTTTGAAAAGTATGTTCAGATGTTTCAGTTCTAGTGTTTTTTAAAGGAGTTGAAATAGCACACGTGAAGAAGGAACACTGCACTGCACTAGGCATGCCTGGTTTTTCACCTTTTTATTACAGAGCATTCACAGTTCTCCTGCACTTCGGGGGCAATCTCAATGAAGGAGCTGAAGGGCTGATCTTGCAGACTGCAAATATTCTCTTTGTCTTAAACAAAACTTTCCATGGGTTGATCCAAAGCCCACTGAATTAAAGGAAAATGGTTGATTTTACTGACTGAATCACCTCTCCGAGTGTCAGGGAGCTGCAGGGTCTGCCTGTTCCCTGCAGGAAAGGGAGAGGCAAGCCGAGGGTGCTGCTAGCAAGGCAGTGCCCTCACCGAGCAGGGTCCATCCCACAGCACCCGAGCAGGGCAAGGTAACAGGTCTGTGGGCTGTCCCAGACAAGGCAAAGCAATGATCCAGGTCGAGCATCCCTCCAGAGAATCTAGTCAGGAGTAAAAGGAGACAGGGCCCGAGACAGGACTAGAGACAAGGCTACACCGTGGGTCCGAAGTCCATCCAGGAGGTATGGCCAAAGACATGACAGATGGCAAGCTGCAAGGTGGGATCCATCCAGACGACAAGCTATGGACAATGTAGATCCAATGTCAGTCTAGGCCACAGGGCCAGGGCCAGGGCTGGAGACAGATGCTCCTACAGTGTAGCTTGAGAGACAGAGACTAAAGGCAAAGGACAGAGATGGAGACGCTGGACCCATGGGCAGGGAGTGTGGGTTGGGGACCCAGCAAGGCTGGTAAGGTCTGTTAGTGCCGTGAAACCAAGGGCAAGACTGCAGGTTACCATGTCAGTCGGGGTACAAAAGTGAAGAGTTTGCCGGATTAGCACTTCAGGTGCTTTTGGAAATTTTTATCACACGCACGCGTGCTTGAAGTTAAACATGAAAGCTTGGTTGGATGAGGACAATAGTGGTGACAATCAGCTTCAGGTCCAGTGACTTCAGATGGTCTACTCAGATACTTCACATTACAAAAATACTTATTTCTTGTACCCAGTGAAGGCCCATAGCCAACAGTAAGAGTTTGCAGGTGTCCGAGTCTGCTTGGTCTGTGCTTTTGTTGACTCTGTCAATCTAAGCATGGCCTTGGCAGGCAGGAGCTTTTTTAAACCTGTGTTAACTTTCTTTTATTGATTCTTCTATGATGTCCGCATACTTTTAAAGTCGCAAACATCCTCAAAAAAACAAAAAGCTGAAGCAAGCTGAAGCAAGCTTTGCTCAGTTGGCAAACTGAAGAAGCAGCAGGTCTAAAAATGAAGCTAAATGCTTCTCTTTTTTCATCTTCTAGTAATTTCTGGGAATGTAAGAATTAAGGAAAAATTTTTGAGTTGGCATTAGGTTAAATTTGAAGAGTATTGACAATAAAAATGGGCTTAATTTATAAAGGTTGGAAGTTTATAAAAACAGCAACTATAGTCCAAGTTGCTATAGAACTGGCAAGCTGTCACTTCAAAAAATTTATACAGTTTAGTAGTCACTGTGAGCATATGCTAAAAGCCAATCTTAACACCTGACTTTGCCAGCTGCTGTGGAATAGAAAAGTTATTTCTGGATCTTATTTGCATTCTGTGATCTGAAGAAGAAAGAAGAAGAGACACTTAATTATTACAGTCTTTCCATGCCTGGTTTTAACTATAATTATTACTAGTTAGGTACCAGGAGAAATTTTATCTCCAGACCCCAAATTCTTATTCTAACAGTGCTAATTGCTCAGATTTATGTTGAAAGAATGGGAGCTGGAATATTATGTGGATAATTAGGTGAGGTATTTCGCTTGCAACCTTCTAAAGACTGAAGATGTGCACATTAAATAGCAGTAGAACTGTATGAGGAGGATGGAGACCTGTCTTCTAACAAAATAATATATGATAGAGCATTTAAAATATTGGCTTTAAAGCTATTCATCTGGATCAAGTAGTATACGAATGTAGGCTTCTTATTGCAATGACACAGGGAGTTGTGATAAATCACAAAATCCAAAAAAGTAAGGTAGGGGATACTGACAAAAGATTTGCTCGGCTTTGATGGTTAATTGTCATTAGCTGATTGTGTCTAAGCCAGCTGAGCTACGTTCTTTCACTGTAGTAACATCAACTCCCTTTATCCTAATAGAAACTGGAGGCAAAGATACTACTGTACTAGAAGTTTATTGTAATTCTTGAACAAAAGGAAGTGGGTGTAATTCTGTATTCCTAAAAGATGGATCAGCACTGAGCATCATGCAGCTTTTACTGGTAGAATAAAAATTAAAAAAGGAAAGGGAAAATGGTTGTGTTGGGTATTCAGTAGCGTGCCTGTGATGGATGATATTCCCATATAGAAGCCCTCTACAGTACTTAACTTTTAAGTCTGTGCCATGCCACATTCATTGTTTTATTTTAAGACTTAGCCTTATTGACTCTTTTTCTGTCAAGTAAACTTGTAACACTGTTGTAACCAGGAAGATACTGCATTGAAGCGTAAAACTAGAGTGTTTACAGAGAAAATTTTGCTTTAAAAAAAATCACCCCTCAGATTTTATGCTATATTTTGTTCAGTACTTCGTGTGTAATACACAGTTGTCCTACTTTTAAGTGTAGGATCTGCTCCAAAGCCCATCTAAATCAATGGAAGAGCTCCCACAGACTTCAGGAAGCCTTGAATCAGTTTGGCAGTGAACTTGCTATAGTGGTTCATAATTCCTTAAGACCATAAATCATCCACTTCAGCAACTGAATATCATAATTCTTTTGGTGAGCATGTTAAACCAGAAAAGGTTTGTATGTTCCTTGAGTGTAGTTTTGCCAGTGGTCTGGTGTAGCAGATGCATTGATTGTGTAAGGAAAAAGACAGGAAACATCTGAAGTAGAGATACAAAGATGAAAAAAACCTGTTGTCTGAGAAGAATAGTTTTTAATCAAATGGGAAAAAGTATAAACTAGAAGTTTATGGGCACAGGAACCTGTTGTTTGTTTTTTTTTTACTCAGATTGAGGAAGTCTGTGTTGTGGGTGGCTTGTAACAGACTGTAGATGGTTAGGTGGGGAAGAAATTCTCTTTTGAAAAAATTAAATTAATGAAGTGTATGTTTACCACTTCCTGCTTATTTCAATGGTGTCTTTAGAATTTAAAGTAATACAAGTTTATATCTCACCAGTAACACCACAGAAAATGTGTTATCCACTGGTATCAACTCAACAGTGATATGCAGAGATTTAGAGTGAAAATTGCAAAAGTAAAGTATGTCCTTTCTACAGAAAAGTGATAGGTTTTTCTTTTGAAAAATTGTCTTTGCTAGAGAAAATTTTTAAAACTGAGCAACCAAGAACTGTTCTGACCCCTGAAGCAGCTGGTTTGCTGTTGCCCTGTGTTTTTGTTTGAGTCTCTGTAGACATCCACAGGGGTTTAGTAATTATTCCCAGTGAGAGGAGCATGATCTGAAGATAAGTGGTTAAAGGAATACTACAAATACTTTGCCTGCCCGCAGCCTGACTGAGTTGCTTGCCTACATTTGTGAAAAACCTTCCAAACACACTTTCTGAATAGGTGCAAAGTGCTCTCTGGAGCCAAGAACACCTCTTTTTTGGCTGGCCTTACATCCTTTTTGGCCTGCATTCCCTGGAGATGCAGAGTTGAAGTTAGGGAAATTGCACATGTGCTTGGGGATTTTGGTGCCTGTGTCATTCAACCACAAAAACAACCTTCTCTTTGAAGCACCCAGAATGCCTAACCAGGGATCAGCAGTTTCTCTCCTCAGTGGAAGAGGATCCCGGCGAGCATTCAAAACGTTCAGTGTACCACAGTGTACTTATCTGTGACATTTCACTTTTTCTGTAACTGAGCTCCTGTTACCATCGTTCATGCTGTGTGGTATTCTAATAAAGAAGCGGTGACATGGACTTCCAGGGTTTGGGGGATGGGTATAAGGTGTGTGCCACACGCAATAAGCGAAGACAGCAGTATTTCTCCAGCCTTCTGAAGAACACTTGTGAAGTTACTGTCCAACCCCTACTACCCCTTAATCACATACCTTCTCTCCCTCTGCCATGGAGCTCGTTGCATGGCAGTCAACAAAATTGCCATTTACGGCCAGACGCTGATCCTGCCGTTGCGAGAGAGATGTGACTGATTCACCACCTTCGATAAAGTCCCGCTGAATGTGGACAGTGTCCGGCTGATACTCAGAGGGAAACACTGTTTGCAGTAAATATGGTTGGAAGACTCTGCCCTAGTAATAGTATTACTTAAAGAGTGGTTTCAGGTCTGTTTGGTTTTATTTTGGTATTTATACAGACCTGACTTCTGAAATATTCATGTTCCTGACACGTCTAAATATATACCCTCGAAATGCTTTGAAGTCTTTAAAAGTAACATAGTATAAAGAAGTTAATCACCCGGGTTTGTTGATAAATCCTGTGCATCCTATTTAAAAGCACATTTTTACTTTGCATTGAGTTTGACCCTTCATTATGTGTGAGAAAGTGAAAATAGAAGTGGCCTCGCTTGATCTCTTGGGTCTACGTGCAGAGCAGCTGATAGCATCGCTAACAAACTGCACCAAAGTCAAAGAGAAGCCCTTTCCCCTTCCTCGATTTACCAAATTTCCAATTAACACTGAGAACAGGATGAAGAGGGGGGGTTGCACCCTGCCCTTTTGGTAGAACACCCTAACTGACACCAAGGAAAGGAGTAACACATCTTGACTCACGTGCAAAGCAGCCACGGCGTCTGGCTGCATCTCAGGTTTTGCATCTTAATTTCTCTGAAAGCAAAATATTTCTCCACTCTCTTTCCAGACAAGGAAGCTGACTTTGTTTATTATTTATGTTGGTTTACAAAACTGGCCATGTTCCTTATGTTAAATAAATTCACCACAAATACTTGAACAACCCATTACACTTTTACTACAACCGCTACGGATTAGTATTTAAAAATAGCATCGTGTACCCTAGATTGTCAACTGCCTCTTCTCAAAATGGTCCAGCAGAAAAAGTTTGGCTTCGCACTGCCCTTGGAAAGTTAAGAAATTCCAATTCTGGTAAAACAAGCTGAGAAGCAAGTTCCAAAGACCTTACTATCAAACCAGCTGATCTCAACCATGGCAGGATCACAAGGGGAGAGAGAGTGTGGCTCAGAGAACCAGATCCTAAAGCATTTAGGGCTTCCTAGGGCAAAGCCAGCTCTCTGAATTCTTCCCAGAAACTGATTAGTAAAGCCAAAGTACAACAGAAGCAAATCCAAAAAGGAAGCGTGTCCCAAACCAGTCTGTTCCCATGTCATTTATACTATTCTTTTGGCAGGATAAGGTGGAGACTCTTTCATAGTTGCGGAGAAGCTAAGTCATTTTCTATAAACCTTCACTGACACTAAAATTAGTTATGGGCTAGTGCCTTTTAAACCAGGTTTCATCCAAGAGCAAATGAAACTATTCGCTGGGTGCTGTTGAGAGATGTCGCCCGGAGAGAAGCTGCTGTTTCAGCCAGTGAATGCACGTGGGAGTAATACCGATAAAAAGTTAATGTATCAGAGACAAGGATTTCCGCAAGGACACTGCTGCAGTCTTGCTTGCCATTGCACGTGTGCCGCTAGTTTATATCCACAGAGATCAGCCCTTCACTCTTTGCCATCAGCTGGAGTGGTGCCTGCCCGTGTAATAAGATCCTGCAGTTGTTATAGCATGTACCAAATTCCAGAGAGATAGAGGGAACTCAGTTAATATTTTTTAACTTTTTGGATTTATTTTTCAGTGTTGACCTATGGCAGCTACGGAAGAGGCGTAAAAGAAATCTCTGTGTAATTTATACTTCTGTGAACTGTCATACATACTAAAACAAGTGCCAATGGAGTCAACTGCAGGAAATCTTTATTATTTTCTTAGAAACTTTTTTAAATGTAAACATCCTGTTGATACAAATCTCAGATTCTTCTGATGTTTACTTAGCAGCTGCCATCGTTGTGCAGTGTCTTGAGTACACATACCATATTACAGGGTACTAGGCTGACAGAGCCCTATTCTAACTTGTGTTTTACTTTACAGAAGCTAAGGCTGAAGGTAATTCTGAGCAAGTTAGTGGTAAAACAGCTTACAAGAGCACAGCTGTTATTTTAAAACTATTTGAAACTTAGAAATTGCATAACTATTTAAAACATGGTATTGAATGGCCAGCAAAGATAACCCACATCCCCTTTACTCTGCCCTCACTGTCAGATCCTGAAAGAGGACATGTTTTAGTCACTCATAACAAGCAGGGTGTTGCATCAGGAATCACATAAAGCCCTTGTCATGACCAGTGGTAGCTGGGATTTCCGTTCCGAGTCAGGAATACCTGGAACTCTCAGCATTCAACATTGCAAAAGAATAAAAAATACACTTCTCGCCCTCATCGCAAAAAAGTTAAAAAATTGAATCTTAGAATCACAGAATCATAGGTTGGAAAAGATCTCTAAGATCATCGAGTCCAACCATCCACCCAACACCACCATGCCTACTAAACCATGTCCCAAAGTGCCACATCTACATGTTTTTTGAACACCTCCAGGGATGGGGACTCCACCGCCTCCCTGGGCAGCCTGTTCCAATGTCTGACCACTAATGGAAATATTGAAAAGTTTAAGCCCAGAAGAAAAGTAGAAAAAAACCTATTTATTGTTTTGTAAATCTGTTTTATTTTTAAGGTAGTCTCATTGTTTTGGGGGCCTGACCCACCATTTTTGCCTGCTCAGGTTGGCAGTGGTTTTCCATTGCTGGTACGATGGTTATCCTGACTCAGGATGTCTTTACAGCCATGCACAGTCCTCAGGGAAATATGTACTTTACAGATCCATGCCAATCATATAGTGCACGCCAGTGTTTCCTACCATTAATTAAGATCCCATTTACCTCTGGTTTCACATGGTTCATTAACTATGCCTGACTGCGTGCTGTAATAGGAAAGCTCCTGATGTTAAAATGAAGATGAGAATTTATGGGTTCTGGAAACATTTGTTTAAATATGTCTAAAATGAATCTGTCTTAATGTGTTAGGAAAATAGATAACATCCTAACCTCTGTGTGTTTTGTGGCTGTGTGTGGCACAGGCAAAGAGCACAGATATGTTGTCATTCGAAGGGAGACCCTCGACACCACAAACGACAGTCAAGCGTCTGTCAGGCTTCATAGGCCCTCTACCACCACTGAAAATTTACACCTTAGTTGCAACCCTGCTTTTAGATTTTATTGCACAATGCATTATTAGGGAAGCATTTTGAAAACAATTCTGAATTCTGTTGGCAGTTTCTAATTAAGAAACAGGTATGTTAAAGTTTTAGATGTGCAGGCGTACGCACCCTGACACACAAAATGCACGCACCAACATCTGCACACAAAATAAGCAGACAGAATAACAGCAGCATCAAATAAAGTTCCCTGAGTCTTCCTGTTATAAAACTGTTCTTAGTTTGTTGGTTGTAATGTACCGAAAATTTAACTGCATATGTGACACAAGTGTCTGTCCTGCCTTGCCTGTTTATTATTTATTTCACTCTAAAGGGTTCTGCAATGTCTACAAATTAGGGTCAGGTAAAAATGCATCGTTTTCTCGTGGTAAAAATTTTTGACTTGGAGAAGAAAGCTATTCATTCCAATGCAGAGGAGATACCTGCTGATCTAGTGTAGAGGGAACTAGTGAGTGAGGGGTAAACAGAGAGGCAGAGGAAGAGGCAGGAGGAACCAAAGGCTCCATTTGTTTGGCCAGAGGTAGGCTTCTGGTGATGTTGGAGGTGGTGGATTTGAGCTACCTAAGCAAGACTGGCATATGAGACACACGAGCTGCCTGTAGCAGCAGTGGAAACCAAACAGGATATGCTACCAGAGCAATCTGAAGTTGTGTCGGATCATAGAATCATTGAATCATTCAGGTTGGAGAAGACCCTGAAGATCATCAAGTCCAACCCTTAACCTAACACTACCAGGTATTTATGTATGGGCACCAGAATCATGCTTGGTGAGTTTACTTGTAGGAATCTACAGGTGCAGTAGGCATCAGAGGTGCCAGTGACCCCATTAGGGTCAACAGAAATCCATTGAAGAAGGCACGGTGGAATTTGGCCCTTAAACATGGACATCTGGTTTGATTTTGGGCACTGTGGAATATCCCCTGTCTGGCCTCCAGCTGTTTGGCCAGAAAATTGTGGGTCTCATAAAATCTGTCATACCTGCCAGTCTCATGCAGGTATCTCTGATATCTAGAGCATCTCAAATGGCATTAGGTTCCTACACTTAAGCAGCTGAGTTCTTAGTGAAGCCTGAAGTGCAGCCTCACCCACCTTACTGTAGACACCTGTTGTTTCAGCTGAACAGCTTTCTAAGCATCGATAGCTTTACTGAATATATCTTTCCTGACTGTGTGGTGGGAATTTGGATGCCTGGTACACATGTAAACACCACAGTACAGTTACCTGTATTTAGGTGGTTTTATGCTGAACTGAACAGAACCTAGACACTAGGAACGACTGATATTTTGAGAGACATTTGAGGAGCGGTGCTGGGAACTGGTTCCAAACTGATAAAATTGCTGGGGGTAAAAACAGCTAGGGTTCCAGCTGAGACTCGGAATGGGATGGAGAAACCAGAAGACTAAAATTTGGACTTGGTAGGGCAAGAATGTGAGACTAGAATAAGAAGCAGAAGTAGTGGAAATCGGAAATGACTAGATAAGGAGAATAGAGTTGAAGCAATGAGCCAACGTGAGGTAGAGCAGTCGTGAGACCAGAAAGGAACAAGACAGAAGTCGTCATACTTGGACAGATTGGACAAACAACTGGCCAGCGAGGCCAGTAGCTGCTAAATATTCTGCCCTTTTCTGCTTGGAATGGAACCGGAATTTCCAAAATGTTTTCATTCCTGTTCTCAGCAGGTGCCTTTGGCTATGTTTGCCTTAGTAACGGGAGCAGCACGCTAGAAGACAATTTGCAGAGATAAATAGTAAGTGGTGAGGACCTGATGTTCCCAATGTAGGCATCTCAGAGGGTTTTTACTTTAGCCAGCAGTTGTCTGGTCCCATGGACTGAATGTCTGCTGGTGACTGGAGTTTGCTAAGTGTGATCCTGAAGAGCGTCTTTGCATTAGTTTCAGTTGAAAGGAGTTCATACAGTCAAAGACTACTCGATGATATGCAGCAAAGCAAGGCAAATCTGGACAAACATGTAATTTGCTTCAAAAGCACATGATAGACCCAAACTAAGTCACTAATTTCTGTGCTGGACACCCCGAGTGTGACACCCAGCAGGAAGGTGTCCCGTGTTCCTCTGGCCAGAAGCTGACAGTGCTACTTCTTTCAGTTACACCATTACCTTAAGGGACAGAGGCCTAACGCAGCAGAACTAGAGGTGCAAACACTGTTGCCAATACATGTAGGTGCCACATGGAAAATACCTGGGTTTTGATTTACCACCTTGAAGTCTAGCTGACTGTATACACAAGCTCTGCAAAAACCAGTTGATACTGCATTACCAAGCATTTCAAAGCTCGGGAAAGCTAAGCTCAATTCAGATGCCTTTTATGTATGCATTGAGAGTTGATCTTTTATTAAAACATCACTTTTCCTTTTTCCTCTTTCATTAATCAAATGAGCTGTGTAGTGAAGGAGACAGCAGGATGGAGAACTCCTACCTTATTTGTGGCAGAAGCAGTAAAATGCCTGTTGAAAGAAACGGAAAACAATATGAAGTAAAAATGGATAGCTTCATAGTAAAGGCACCTAAACTTCACATCCAGGAATGAGCTGTTGGTGAAGTCAGTATCTTTCATAGATGGTCAGATTTTGTCCTCGCTTTCCTGAGTATCTCATTTAAGACCTTGAAGTCTGTTTTACAGACAGATAGACAGTGTTTCAGAGCACCCGCAGATGAAGTCCAGGCGTGCTCTCCATTGAGCATAGTCAATACTGTGTAACGCTACACACGCTGGAAAACCAGCTGTAGGTGTTTCAGACCACACTACATACTTTCAAATTAATGTATGTAGTTTGACATTAATATCTGTGCTCCCCATCTGCAAAATGGGGATAAAAATGGCCACTAAGGTGTTGCGAAACTAAATTAATAAATGTGAGCATGCAAATCCTGTAGTGGTGCGTGCCAGAGGAATGCACATAAGAAAATAAATTCTGTCTGTAAACCATGAAATATGTAGTAAATAAATCCTCAGACCACACACAGAATTTAAAATGAAAAATACTATCAAATAGCAGCTCATCAGCTGAACATCATCCTGTCAGTGGATTGAATGAGTCAAGGATCCTTTGGATCATGCAATGAACGATTAAAGCGCAATGCAAAGATAGCAGAGGCAAGCTAAGAATGCACATAAATCTTTTGTTTAGGCATTTCCAAATCTGTGAGTTCTCAAGTTTACAGCCCTACCTGGAGAACAGCCGATTCCACAGTTCATGCAGACTAAGCCAAGTATTTTATCCACCTTTGTAAGCGTAAATGACTTTTCATCTTTTTCTAAGTGATCATGTGATGAGACTCGACAACTAGACTATCAAAATATCTAATAATTTCAGGGACTACTCCATTAAACTGGAGTTGCTCCGTTTCTTTTTTTCTCAGTTTCATAACCTTTATTTTTGTATCTGTTGGTAACAGAGCCCAGGGTTAAACATGATTCAGTCAGATGTTTGGCTTTCAGAAGGCCTGAATGCAGCTGGCCGTTTTACGTTGCCTTTTTTGAAGAATTTTTGCTAGTGTGACATCCTGTGATTTATAAATCGAAGGCAAGATCAAAAGAAATTTTCTACTAAAGCAAACAACATACCTTGTTTCCTGCAATTAGTGAGTGACAAAGGAAACCAATACTATTTGCTAACATGGGGTGGTTTATGTTGTATGTTTTACATATACATAGAAGTATAACTTGGGTTGGTGTCTATGCAATGGAGGTATTATATTTTGGATACAGCCGATAGTCAGCAATATCCAAGATCTGGGTACACTTCAACAAGAGAAAAGCGAGTTAGACGAAAACTTGTAACATCTTGTGAAATGAAATCTGGGCTCTTAGCCCACCTCTGCCCCAGTGGGTGCATTTATTTATATTCCACATGGCTACAAAAATGATGGAATTGAAGATTTTTGTGATGAAAGGAAAACTTCTTGTCCCCTAATTTATGTCAGCGTTGCTCAATTATTCACTGAAGTACACAAATGAAATATGAAACAAATGAGAGTAACGCAGCTGGGCCAAGCTCTGTGTGGGACATGTTGAGCAATCAACATCCTTCTGGTACCTGCATTCAAACATTTCAGTATAAAGAGTCCTCGACATTAATCTTGTTCCTGTATAGTTTTAAATCTGTAGGTTTTTACTCTCTCCCAGACAGGCACTCTCCCTTCAAATACTTTATAGAAATTAGAAAACATAGCTATAGTATGCAAAGTTGAGACAGAAATGGGGGGAAATTATGACTTGGGAAAGGGCAGCATTCAGTGTTCCTAACAGACAGAAAAGACACTTTATGATATTTGCCTGGAATTTATGACTTTTGCATCTAGGTGGGCCTTGTAGCACCTGCTTCATAGAAGTTATTGAACAAGGTTATTAGGGCAAGATCAAAACAAAATGGACTTTAGTAGAACTTTAGTTCCACATTACAACCCAGTACTTAAAGGGAGCCTGTAGGAAAGGTGGCTACAAACTTTTTAGTAGGGCCTGTTGTGATAGAATAAGGGGTGATGGTTTTTAACTAAAATAGGGGAGATTCAGACTAGATACAAGGAAGAAATTTTTTACCGTGAGGGTGGTGAAACACTGGCACAGGTTTCCCAGAGAGGTGGTCAATGCCCCATCCCTGGAAACATTCACAGTCAGGTTGGACGGGGCTCTGAGCAGCCTGATCTAGTGGTAGATGTCCCTGCTTATAGCAGGGGGTTTGGACTAGATGGCCTCTAAAGGTCCCTTCCAACGCAAACTCTTCTATGATTCTAAGATTCTATGATTATAAAATTCTCCAAGCAAAAAAAGTTTTGCATCTGAGAATGACCGTAATTGCTGTTATTCTGACATGACTGAGCGAATAACTTCTGGTTTACATCTAACACCAAGGTCAAGAAAAATAGGTGCTCCTCCACCTAAGGCCCCAGCCAGGAAGGCAGAGATCACACCTAACAGATGACAGTAAGACTGAGCTACTCACAAATGTGGAGTAGCCTCCTACTTTCTCTTCGTTTATATCCAGAAGAAAGCCATAACGGTTAGCCCCTTCAGCTGGGACACAGCATGAAGTTTACTGGTAATTTTGCTATTTGATTAAATAGCTAGAAATCTAGCACAGAAAAAAGCTAATAGCTAGGGAAAACACAGCAGCTTGCCTGGTCAGGGGTGGACTCTGTGGACAGCTAGATGTTTTGATCCATAATAACGAATTTCTTAAAACAGCCAGACTTTCATCAGCAGATCTCTGTTGTCAGAGTTAAGCCTGTATTGTGTTCCACAGTTTTACAGGTGAGGAAACCGAGTCACAGAGCATTTAATTGGCTTCATCAAATTGCAGACTTGAAAACAACCGAGAACTGCCAGTTTGCTGTTCCTCACAGTATATCTTAGGTCATGAAGCATCACTTATTTCCAAATAATTCAGTGCTCTTTGTTTGGATATTGGTCGATTCATCAGTAACTTTTCAAGTTAAAGATTTTATATGCTTTGATTTCTAGCTGATTTTTTACTATGGAACTGGAGACAGCTGGTGTCCACAGCACTACTACGATGAGATCAAAATGGATTTTCCAGACGGGGACATTCGGCTTTGTGAGAAAGGGCTCCGCCACGCCTTTGTGCTCGATGCCAGCAAGGAGATGGCTGCCATGATCACAGACTGGTTACAGGATGATCTGACCAAATTATAAACATGGATTCAGTGATTAACAAGAAAATGATGTAATTATTTTGTGACCGTGTGATTTTTTGTGACAGAGTCTGTCCTATTTTTTTCTGTTTATTATAGATTATGGCTTATTTTCTACTGAGATGTTTTAGAGAGAGTTAAAGAGAGACTGGCTGGTCCAAAGTATAGTTTTATTGGTTCAGTGGTGATGTACCTTCACCCTGTGTCTTCAGGACTCTGCAGGACTTGGCAAAAGGTGGAATATTTATTGTCTGCTAGCACTCTAGACAACACTCATACTAGATTCACTGGCTACAAGTGTACCTGAGTTACTACCACCTCACTCACCTGCTGGAGAGCTGTCAGGGACGGGTTTGGAGCAGCCCAGCTGGCCTGCTTTAGCAAGAAACACCAGGCTACTCTGGATAAAAATCCCGCTGTGGATGGATCCTGGTGTGCTTTGGAAGACTTGGCCCTCACCACGTGTCTTATCAGTCCGTGTAACCCTGGTGCATGACAGCCAGACCAGCCCAAGGCCCCGGGACAACCCTAACGTTGTCTCCTCCAGGTCAGATGGGGTTGGTGGTCAATCAGAGGTCAGGCTGAGTTTGGGATAAGTACAAGGGAGATGTGTAGACGAGGTGTGCAGTTTCTCCGAGTCTCAGAAGGGGTTTAAGGTGCTGCCAGGAATCCATAGGGTATTAAAAACACCATAAGGTAACTGTGGCTGCTCAGCGAGGGCAAACATATGGAGCTCTTGTCTGGAACACGTTTTTTTCGATTGGCTGTAGAGAAGGTAAAGGATGGTGGTCGAAAGTGCCAGTATTAAAAGGTTAAAATGGATTGCAGAATCCTTATGTAATTACTGATAGGTGGCCTAGCTCTCCTAATGAAGTCCATGAAAACAGTGCTTGCTCAGCAGCTTTAAAGAACTAAACCAGTTTTGATGCATGCCTAAATTTCAGTTCTTATTCTCTGAGGACCAAAGTATGGAGTTTTCTGCCAAGCCACAAATTAGGTAAGCCCATCGTGAGAAAATGGCTGGTATTCTGCCATGGCTGCACCCATGAAATGGCATGAAATGTTACTGTTGAGAATCAGATCCTTGCTATAGCATATTGCTGACAGGTACACTGTTCCTCACATTTGTTCATCCCTCCCCTTTGCAGACAGCGAAAAACTAGGGAAAAACATCCTAGCCATTGTGGTAACAGAAGAAATTAGAGGCGATAGCTAGAAATGAAAATAATGTAAGGCAGGGGAACAGAGCCAAGTGTAATCAGGAAAAGCTTTCTAGCCATGAACCTGTGAAATGGTCTCCCTGCAGAGTTCATAGAGACATTTATAAACATGAAACACTACAGAATATAGTCAGGGGAAGTCCTGCCCTTGCAAACAGATGCATTTAGGTGATGCATTGGGTTTCTAATTTATATGATTTATTAACAGTTTTAATGTGGTACTAAGGAGAATGGTACTGGAGAATGTTCTCTGTGATGCAAAAAGACCAATTAATTCCTTGCTTTTCTTACACGATTGTATACACACCTTCCACTTCTCTCCAAACCCCCCTTGAATCTTTCACTAATATTTAGAGCAATTTGTAATAGAATTCATTTTCTGGGTATTTTGGACTAGTTTTCAAACCTGCCGACAGTGGATTTAAGTGACCTTCTTTGCATCAGAAACTGGTTTAGCTTTTGAGACTAACCAGTGGATTTTCAGATTACACTGCCACATAGTGAAACCAACGCTGATGCTTGAGGCAGAAGTGTTGAGACCACAGCTGCAGCAGCACGGGGAGGAACCAGCAAGATTCGCAGTGAAGGGACCATGCCTGTGCGACTGATCCTGCTTATGGGAGAGTCATGGGACTTTCCTTCTTTCTACAGGGCCATATTCAGTCGTGATCAAACCGATTCTAGTGCTCACTCTAGAAACCCGTAGTGCTATGTTTCTGTGTGTGTTTAAACACCCCACCGATGCTGGTGTGCGTTCCCGTTGGACGGCCTCGGGGCAGATGCTCAATGCATCTGTTGGCCTGGGTGCTCCTTCTGGGAGAGGCGGGGGGAGGTGTTCACATACGTGGAAATATATCTATGTATATGAATATTCATCTGCACATGTTCGTATGGTAGCAACATAAAAAATACAGTTCACTTGGTTGTTTTGGTTTACACGTTGATCTGGTTGAACAAAACATTTGTTCTTCAAAGTACATGGAATCGGGTAATCAGCTTGTGAAAGTTCAGCTGTTGCAGTGGATCTCCTGAGGACAGAAGTCTTGCATTAACCAAAGATGACAAGCAACTATTCAAGCCTGGAAACTGAAGCACCTACAAGAAGCAGTTGTTTACAGTGCATTATTCGTATACTTTGTATGAGGAATTAATTTAGCAATACTTGTACTTGACTTATGTATGCCTTTTCTACAAATGTTAATTCATTATAATAAATCCTACTGATTGCGTTAAGACCTAAACGGAGATTAGATCTGGTCAGCGATGTAATTCCTACTGCAGGATAATGCCTTATGATTTTCTTAAATGAATTTTCTCTAAGATTATCAAAACCATAGTGATTTAATTGCTACCTTCCTCCTAGAAGCTGTTACCGTAAGGCTAAGATCTGAAAATCTGCTATTCTACTCATTGCAAAACAGCATGGGTCTAGTTTTCACAGATATATTTCCTAAGAGGAGCTGATCTCACACAGTGAGAATCCAGCTCCTGTGAAGCCCGTGGTGTTCACCACGACCCCAGGCAAAGAGTGTCAGAAGTGCTTATGATCCAAATGTGCCAACTTGCCATGAAAACACAGTGTGGTCTTGCCTATTCTAGACTATTATAGAATTCTTGGGAAACCTGTCGCCAAGGAGTTGACTGTATGCAGTAGCACCTCATCGCTGTCATTCACATTTGTGCTTCATTCTCACCAAACAAGTAATCCTGCTGGCTTCAATGACTGACTCATGTTCACGTGTTTGGCTAGATCAATACCTTTTATGAAAAACTACACAACTCCAATAACAAAAATAAAGACATTTATGGTAAAATGTAACTTGATTCTTTATTTTGATAACTTGTTTAGTTTTAGTTCACCTTCTTCATTACTTCATGCATGCGAAATTTACAAAAATACTTGCAAAACCCCAGAATTCACATGTGATGCTGACATCTGCTAACTGCAGAGATTGGGTGGGTGGTAGGCACCTGGCTCACTTAAGCATTTTTATCGAGAGCCACTCCAAAATAATCAGTCAGTGTTTCCCCTTGCTCCCTCCAGCTCTGTTTGCTGCTTTGAATGAGCTGTAGAGTGTGTGGATTAGCGAGGTTTGTCCTTTCAGGAAGCTTGATCAGTGCTTGCCCGGTGGTTATGGTGAAGAATTTGGAGTTGGACTCCATGCTAAACACCAGTTTCTTGACTCACAGGAGACAAATTGCATACATGAGCCACAACAGATAATCTCTTCTCCGCGGCTGAGGTCATGTACAGATTTATTTTACAGAAAATGGGTTTATACATGCATCCACTCCCAGACCCTTTCTTTGGTCTAGCTAATTGCCAGCAAAGACTTTAAACAAGACGTTCAATGTTATCATTAAGAAAGTCGCTCAAAGTATTGCTGGGTTTGGATAAACTTAGCAGACCCAGGAGGCTTGTTTCACCCCGCGTCACAGCTCACACTCCGACTCCCAACTACAGTAAGTTCCTGAGGCTCTTCGCTTGCAGGCAAGTGCTCCCTTTCCTGGCACATTTACAAAAGAAGAATCCAGAGAGCGTTTGTGAGTGACCAGGAGCTATGAAAGCAGGCTGTACTTGTGGGACAGCTGGTGGGGTCTCAGGGCGAGCAGCAGAGGCCGCCGCCAGCAGCAGTCGTTGTGCTCCATAGCGCCGCACAGAAGCGACGAAGTGGGCCGATGCATGCCCGAATGGGACAAGCATTAAAGCCTGTTTTCAAGTGCTTAAGCTGGTAGTAAACGGACTAGGTGTTACCACTCCTATTGCAGGAACGTGCTTGCAGGAGAGTGGTTGTGTTGTGGAGTTTGCAGCAGCTAATCAAAGGCAGAATGTTATTTCAAACATCTGACTCGCTCTGCACCCGACTGCAGTGTTTGCCAGTCAGCCGCCCGAAGGAGATCTTTGGCCATCCTGTTTGAAGCAATTCACGATGAAAGAGGCAGTGGAGGTTGCCCCTCATTTTCCTAGTCTGTGAACATCTTGAACAAACTCGTCTTAAGGCCCCCAAGCTCTAAAATACACTGTGCTTCGTATTTTACAAGAAATTCTTGTGTATGATGGCTTGAAACTGGGGAAAAAAAAAAAGTTTTCACAGTGTCAGGGGTCAGCTACTCGTTTTCCCAAACAGGCACCCTTAAAATTCGGTAAGGAACCTGCTGTTCCAATTAAACTTGTTCGAAACAGGAATACCATTTACAGAATATAAATATTTTGAAGTGTTAACATCATCTGCTCTCATCGTGCAGGGGGTACTGCGACTCATCAGCATTAATATTAGGAAGGAACCTGTATTTTCATTCACAAAAAAAACCAGGATTTTAAGCATCCAGAGTGAACTGGAGTACAGAACTCCAGTTACAGCCCCAGTCCAGGCTTAACAGGATCACACACAGGCTCAGGGAGACCCAGGTGATCAAGTGGCTCAGACTAGGGCACCAGAGGTGACATGATGTGAACAAGGAGCTTCAGTACAAAAATATTACATGCAAGACAGGAGTTTCCTTTTATCCTCATATCTCTACTAGTTTGCATCAAAATAGGACAGTCCAGCGCAGCTCGATACCTATGGAATTAGCACTTTGTGATAATGGGGATTGAAGTTTTCATAGTAGTGAAAACATGCCTGCTCAACATCAGTTACTGGAAATAAGATGCAATTCTCATACGAGAATACTCTGGGACTGCAGTTGAGCCTCACAGCAAACACATGTCCCTAAGATCTCCCCAGGCATCTTCTGAATTGGTGTGCATTCCGGAGAACTTCGTGGGATGGTACATGAGGGGCTTCAGGTAAGTCTCAAGCCGATGCTGGACCCTGGTCCAAAACCTACTGAAGTTAATATAGACAATAAAACTGATTTCACTGGACTTTGGATTAGGTGCTAAGAGAAAAACTGGCGCTCCAAGCGAAGTCGAGCGGGCTCACCTAACTTGCCCCCAACTCATACAGCAGTGCTCCCAGAACAGATGTCTAAATTCCCTGCCTGGTCTAACTCGGACATCTAAATGGAGGGGTACCAGATCTCCCTCTGGAGGTCCTGGCAGGCACCAACTAATTTTTTTACTACATAATGGACTTAAGCACTTGTTTTAGGGTTAAGTCAGAGCATGCCCAAGTCAGACTATGTCCTGTTCTAGCAATGCTCTGCATGTTCTTCCATTGTACCTGTGTGTGACCTTGGGCATCTCACCTGTCTTCGCTGTGCCTCTGATTTCTTTCAAATACAAACTGACCATGACAATGCTAGGTTTTCTGAGTATATATGAGGATTAACTAGTTTAGCTTATGTTGTAAATCACATGAGTAGTCTGAAATGCTATGTTAGTACTATGGACTAAAAACCTGTCTCCACTGAACGCAAACCTACCACTCCCATTGATTTCAGTGAAGACATAATGGGATTCCTGTGAATAACCATTTCCTCTCATTCTTCAATATTTTATTGAAAATAACTTGTTAAGATAATATTTTCCTGTAAAACTGCACATAAAGCGGGCAGGGGGCGTGGGGGCAAACGCCATCCTGTCGCCCGCCAAGTGCCTAGCTGGAGAACTTGTACCGAAAGACCCCCTCAGCCAACATGACCGTAAATGAGCATGTGGGGATGCAGGATACAGCCCAAAAGGTGGCTCGCACTTGGCCTGTCACTCCATGTGCCAGTGGGAATAGAAATCACCATGAGCTTTTAAAAGTTCACCTACCAGAAATGCAAAAGGTTTTAATGTCCCAGCGTGCTTTATTAAGCTACTAAAAAAAAACACACTTTGAAAGAGGGAAGAACAGAATAATAAAAAACAATATTCAGTTAAAAGCAATCTTTAAAAAAGCATTTGCTGCAGTGGTAATAAGCAGCCTAATCTCTCAGGTACTGGGTGATGTATCGTGTACCAGTGATACCTAACAGGAATGAAACCACCAGACCTGATTTGAGGGAAAAGAACTCTCTAATACACTTTTCCAGGTGTATTTTTCACTTCCCACATTTTGAAATTCATAATTTCTTCCTTATTTCCTAAGGGGATGTTTTCAGCAGCCCTAACTAAACCAGGTTCCTCTTTGCTCCCCCAGCAGACCGTTGCTTTGGAGTCCGGCTGCAGGGACTGCAGGGGGCTGGGCACCTCCAGGGGCAGGGGCTTGGGCTCAGGCCAAACCCTTCAGGCCAGCTTTGCATGATCATAGATGTGATGTGAGCAGCAGATATTCTTCCAGGTCTCATATTGACCCCCTCAATTCAATGTTTCTGAGCCTCTAAAGCTTTCTATGCAAGCCAATGGAGAGAAGCCTGTTTGGCTGGCTGGGGCTGGGTAGCCACCAGTCAAGGCAGGTGAACTGTATTCAGAAACACAGGGAAGAAGAGAGGAACATTTTGATGATAAACCCATCGCAAACACTCACTGTTCTGTGACTTTTTTTTTCTTGGAAGATACCCGAGGTTGCCAAGGAAGGCAGTTTAAAATGAATGGCTTTATGAAAAAGACTTTTTGGTTTTAAAGTCTTAGGAAGCCCAGGAAGTAAAGGTGACTTGCAAAGGCTGCTCTGAAATGAGCCATCTGGTTTCGGGACACAGGAAAAAAAACTTGCAGAGATCTATTTATCAATAAAATATTTAATAAACTTATCTGTACAAAATATTAAAAAGGTTATTGAAGAGTATACAAGAATACTTATTTAACAAATATATACTGCTATATAATATATTCAAGAAAATATAGATTGCTGTTTACAGTTCATTTACAATCCCATATGTACAATCTATTTAAACTTTAGAATACATACAAACAATGCATTTACACCATCACTTACAGAGCTATCTTCTTCAGAGATATTTCACACACTCAGACCTGAAAAAGCTGAACAAATACATGGATAGTTTAGAGGCACACACAGGGATATGAGTATTGCTCCAAAAATTATAACTACTAGAGATACGGCTATTGGAAACGCGAGTCCTTTTTCATTTTTTGCTATTTTCCTTTCTAATCAAAGAAAAGAACATATAAATAAAACCATGACTGACCAGCAGAGAGGCTCATTTTGTCAAAGAAGCTCCAGATAGTATTGACTGGACTTCAGAAAAAGAGCACGCGGTGATGGGATAACAGAGTGACTTGGCAAACTGGATCAACAAGCAGGGCTGATGCTGCTCCTGCCTGCGTCTACAACAGGGAGCACCAAGAGCAGAGCAGGTCTTTCCTGTGCAGACATACATTCAGTTCTCGTGAGCAGCATCTCCGCCAGCTTTTCCAGCGAAGAGCTGCGGCACAAGATGGAGTTGGTGACTCCAGGTGGGCAAAGCCCTTAACTACTCCTTCAGGTTGTAAGAGCTCTATTCACAAAGGCACTGCACAAATGTGGCTTTGACTGGAGCGTGTGGAAGCACTGGATGTTCAGCACCTCAGAAACTCAGACCCTTCCCTTTCGGTGATATTTAAAAGGCCAGTTACCCATAGCACGTGGGATGAACGTAACCAGAGTGATCACCCCCTCGCTGGCCACCCCTACAAAATGCCCCATCCCCAGCTGATCGCCGCCTACACAATCACTTCACTTTGGTACCTCTTCGAGGACTAAAGCCTGACACCTCCACATGCCACCATCACTTTTCCTGGCCTATGGGTGTTATTTCATGCTCTCCTGCTGACGGCTGAGCTGCTGCGAGCTCTTCGGTGCTCGGCAGTTCCTGGCACACAGCTCCCAGGGATGATCAGCTTGGGAGCACGGGACCCCTAAGCTTTGCCTCTCATTTTCATAGAATCATGAAAGTTGAAAAAGACCTCTAAGATCATCAAGTCCAACAATCAACCCAACATCACCATGCCTGCTAAAGCATGTCCTGAAGTGCCACGTCTACACATTTTTTGAACACCTCCAGGGATGGTTTCCTCCCTCCTGCCACCCTCCTCTCTCTTTGCCAAGGTAGGATGGAGGAAAGGAATGACACACCATGCGGAATGCTACCATCTCCCCAAAAACTGGGACCAAAGCCAACGCCACAGCTCCCAGGGAGTCCGGGCCTGACCCAGCTTCTGGGTCTCATTTCTCTGATGGCAGAGACCTGGGTGGCACAGGCATAGGTTGGCACCATGGCAAAGTGGTGGGGAAAGGAGACCCAAACATTCCCACCTTCCATCAGAAGAGCACTTGACCCATTGTGAGCAGGTCCTCTCCTCCCACTGGCTTCATCCCTGCCAGACCTGTCCCCTCACCATCCTCTGCTCGAGGGCACAGACTGTGGCCTGGAGTCCGGCTGCGGAGACTCAGCCTTTCCTTCCTCACCAAACACCACAGCAAGTCTCCACGCTCCCCATCCTGAGAACCCAAAGTATGAGCACAGGCATCAAAGCAGAAAAAATGAGCTTACAAAATGTATGAATGAACTAAGAAGTGGTCACGATAGAAGAATGAAGAGCAAAACCTGCTGAAAAACCACTGAAAAATGGCTGGGTTATGTTTTCAGCCATTTCTGGGAATGGATCAAGTTTCAGTTTCAGCTCTTTCAATACTGATCTCCATGAAAATGCTCTGCTGCCCAACGCACCCAGCCTGCCCGTGCGCTCCTTCCCACCACCACCTACAGCAGGCTTCTCTCCAACACCCTAAATTCAGGGTCTGCTCCGCTACTGGTGCCAGTAAAAGGAAAAAGCAGCCACATGGGCTGCACGTGTCTTGAGGTGCAAGGCTGCAAAAACATCCTTTGAGATGTAGGGTGGGGTTAGTGGGTTACACCAGCTGGAGTTCCAAATTTTGGTCATTTATCGGTGGTCCAGAATGCTTGTTGATAGGGCCTAACTGATTTTCAGAGACACCTCTGCACCTCCATGTACCTGGCAACACGCTGTACTAGGAACAAAGAGCTTTAAAAGACTGAATGCAGCTGGTTTTACTATGGAAGACATGAACTAGCTTATGACGAAATTCAAGGCGTCACATACGCCAGCCTGGTGGAACATCTTGCCTTTTACCAGCTCTTAATCCAAAGACAGGGAGGGCAGAAAAACTCTCCCCCTGCTACGCAAGGTCACAGGCTCCTGACCACCAGCCACACCCCACCCATGGGACAGTTACTCCCCAACTCCTCGCCCTGACATGTTTTCGTGGAGGACACGCTCCTGGCAGTGAGAATAACACTACACTCTGCTCCAGTGTTTCCTGGGAATTATTTCTAGGCCAGAAGCACCCCTGGCCATCAGGCAGTCAAACTGAGCGTGAAGCCATTTTGTTTCTGACTGTCCCTGCTACGGGACTCCACCAGACTGGGGGATTCAGGACGCGGTGCAGGCAGCGGCTTAAGCACAGGCTTTAGTTTTGTAGACCTCAAGGAGCCCAAGGCAAGGCACACGCACCGGTCCTGTCCTGTCGATCGTGTGTGCCTGCCCGAATTGCAGCCCCAGCGTTTTCAGGACAGGTGGGATTGCTCTGCCCGTTCCCCTGCTCCTGCGCCGTTACGTTCCCACGTGAGAGGAGAGGGAGCCAGTTAAGCGTAGATACACAGCCCTCTTCACATGCTTAGTATTTCTAGCTTCACTGTAATTATATCCTGCAGATAAAAACGGTGCTGAAGGTCAAACAAATCCTCCAGGAGAGCATACTCTGCGTGGAAACTGTGGGGTGTTTAACTGGAAAGGTTGTATAAATACTGCCGATTGAGAACCTGCAATTATCCATTAAAATCACTCTGAGCTCACTGCGTTCACATTTGTCCATGTTCAAACCCTAGTCTCCTATTTATAATGCTTATATGTGCCCAAAATTCAGCTCTAGGCAAGAGGCGACGGATCAGAAGTACATTTTTCCCAGACAGTTTCTACGGCGTTAGATGGTGATGCTCTATGGGGGACCTGCTCTGGGGCTGGGCAGCTGGGCCAGGGTTGTGCTGTCCCGCAGCCGATGCCCCGCTCACCTGCCTCCAAAGGCAGCATTTACTCCTCCGTGCCCTTCGCAGACACGTCCCTGTCTCGCTCCCTAACACGGCAGGGCTGCAGCATCTCGGCCGTGGGAACCCCCATGCCCGGGAAAGGCTTTCACATCTCACCAGGGGCTCAGCGCTTCCACACAGAATCACACAGAATGGTCAGGGTTGGAAGGGACCTCTGTGGGTCATCTAGTCCAACCCTCCTGCCCAAGCAGGGTCACCTACAGCAGGCTGCACAGGACCTTGTCCAGGCGCGTCTTGAATATCTCCAGAGAAGGAGACTCCACAACCTCCCTGGGCAGCCTGTTCCAGTGCTCCGTCACCCTCAGAGGGA
>Ga0065711_1002611_pt1 | contig 52025 bp, 25 predicted proteins | sample Hoacrofraction12_FD_59098 | JGI IMG/M metagenome (GOLD analysis project Ga0065711, IMG submission 59098) | Hoatzin crop microbial communities from Cojedes, Venezuela - Epithelial fraction 12 v2 (version 2) | ecosystem: Host-associated > Birds > Digestive system > Esophagus > Crop | place... | reverse complement strand
CCGCCTGGACAAGGTCCTGTGCAGCCTGCTGTAGGTGACCCTGCTTCGGCAGGGGGGTTGGACTAGATGACCCACAGAGGTCCCTTCCAACCCCTACCATTCTGTGATTGTGTTTTGGCGGCTGTGGTGCTGGAAGGCTGGCTGGCTAGAACAGAGGTGTTTATGACTTGCCATTACAGTCGTGTTTTGAACTGGTGACCTGAAAGTGGAAATCCGTGTGCGTCCGTAAAGGTCTGAAGCCGTCTCTACTCTCTTTCCTTTTTGTTTTGAATGGGCCAATTGTGCAGCAATATGTTCCTCTCTTTTTTCCGGTTAGGAGTCTCTAAGTAGTTCAGTAGAAATAAAAAAAAAAAGCTTCATTCAAGTTCGAAGCACTTTGTTTAAAAGGCCTTTGCAGCGTGTCTTGAAGGTCATCATGCATGGGTTGTTAAGACAGGGCTCAGTCATGGGACTGTTCCTGAGAATACTTTCGCTGTTTGTTTGATAAAGAAAGGACCTAGCTCAGCTACGTTTGCGGTTCTGTTCATAGCGCAAGACGATGAACTCTTGGAACGTACCTTTAGGGTCACGGCCAACACCTTAATTTGTAGTAAGCTGTCTGTAGGCAGCTTGTGCCCTCCGAGGCTGCTGCTGTATTCAGAGTAAGCTGCTGTACCTTGAGTATTTAGTGGCTTTCCTTAGGCAAAGTGGGGTGCTGCGTGCTAGCCCCTTAAGGTGACGGTGGCAAAGTCCCTATCTGAAATGAATTCATAACCCTGTGGTTTCACGTAGCACCTAGAGCTGAGTTGGTGACTGCTGTGAACTGATTAACGTTACCATCTCTCTGTATGTGGATAATGGCAGAGCACTTTAAAAATACGCTTTTGATTGTAGCCTCAGCAGAAGTGCCTATTCACTGCTTTCATTACCAGCTCCTGTTGCACATGCACTTAACTTTAGCTACCTAGTTTTCTCACCCATATTTCTTAATCTTAGCGAAGGTTGAAGGCAGTATGGAATATGCCAAGTAGAGTTATGTCTCTTTATCATCCATGATCCAAATGTTAATGTTGGAAGACAACCGCGCGCTAGTGGTGCAATATACTATAGCAATGAAGTTCAACAACACAAATTTAAAACGACTGCAAATCACGACAGGATCCCCTGTTCTGTTAACTATCCATTCGTCGAAGATTTCGCTTCATTCTTCTGCAGTCTTTTCCAGTCTTGCACAGCGGCAGTGGAAAACTGCCAGGGTTGACTGGTTGGTAGTAACAGCTCAGCGGTGGCTCTAGCTGCGGAGAGGGTCTGGCAGCTCCAGTTCCTCGGCTGCTCGTCATTGCTTTCCACGGACTGCTAGCACTGGTGGGTCAGTGCTCTCCATTAAGCAGTAGTATACCAATGTATCAGTTTTGTGCCAGCTTAGTTATTTTGGTTAAAAAGGAATTTTTCTTCTTTGGACAACAGAGTAGAAAAAGGACTGGCCTTAACATGGCGTAGTGAGGAATGCTCCCCCAGACTATTTCCCTAGCAATTAGGCAGGAACTAACTTTTCCAGCCAGGGGAAAGAAGCCCCTTCCACCAGTATACTCGATCCAGAAAGGATATATGTCTGGGCTTGTGGTTGGCAGGCGATAGGCAAAGCATCTCAAAGGCAAGCGTGTTATTTCTCTCCAAGCAATTTTATGGAGTTGGGATCTATAGGACAGCATATCCAGTGTGGTTTTGCTGGTGCCAAATTGATGCAGCTGGAGAGAAGGTGCCACAAACAGAAGAGCCATGAGAGCAGCAGGGTTTTGTTAACAGCAATGGCCATCTAGGTTTGTATGCGCAAGTTTCCTTGGGCACATTTTTGGAGGTGGGAAAACGTTTTTGTTTCTGCCAAAGCAGGAAAAGGAAAATAAATAGATATGCAGATATTTTCTATGTTGGTAGGAAAAACAAACTTAGTTGTGAGGGCTGAACAAGGAAGTAAGCAGAGTTTCTTCAGTTCTGGAGTCCGTGTAAAATAAACTGGATATTTAAAGGTTATTCAGTAGACAAAACAAAGGTGTAAAGAACACTTTTAGCCTTAAATGTGTGTGATAAAATGAAACATAGTAACCATGGCCTCTAAGGTTGGTTTGCAAATAGTGGGTGCTTGGTAAAACCCTGTGCAGGTGACACAGTGAGAAGTTTCTCTGAAAAATAACATGGTCTGTTTTGGAAATATCTTCCTCATAAGCAGTTCTTATGTTCTTAGATATACTTTGTAGATTAAGGAGATAATCTAAAATTAAGGGTTGAAGTGGATTTATCTAAAAGCTGAAGAAAAAATTTGAAAGAACGTTTGACGTTTTTCAAACCCTCATGGATAGTCAAGGAATTCTGATTTAAAGATACTTTGCCTGAAAAGCAGATACCGTAAAAATTGGAAAGATATTTGAACATTCTTAAATGTATCTCCTGGGTATGAACTTAGTCTTGATTAAGCATGTCAGCTGATTATGGAAAAGTGAAGTTTTACTGAAAATAAAAACAGAGAAATTCATCTACAAGACTGGACACTAGTAGTTACATGTGTCTTTTTAGCGTGTCTCAGCTGCTTTGCTGACTCTTTGAAAGGGCAACTTTTTTTCTCTGGGGGAATCAAGTTGCTTTCTTCTGGGCAAGGGCAAGGACACCCCGTTAGTTATGAGATCTGTCATTGTTTAAGGGCTTGGTGCAGCCTTTCTTGATTCTTTTTTAGGATTCTGAAGAAAGCTAGTAATATGTTCAGATAGAGCACGCGAGGTTTTTACTTTCTGAAGTCTAGTGCAGAGAAAGCAGAAGTTTGTGTTTCTGGGATTGATTTCAGACTGTGCCATACTTTTGCCTTAAAAAAAATTAAAAAAAAAAAAAGGCACTTTTATCTCTGGTGTAGCAGCTTTGCATTCTTGTAGGAAACGTTACAAGAAGTTCAGAATATCTTGCTTACAGCATAGACCCATCCATGAATACAAAGTAAAGCACAAAGTTGATTCTTTGCAAACTGTGTGTCCTAACACAACACTGATAAAGTACTCTGTACTCATCTGTTGTAGGCGGATGCGTGAGTAGGGTTCGGTTTGCTATGGCTTTCACCAGCTCCTCCGACATCCCGGGATCCTTTGGAGCCCTCAGCTCTCTGAAAGGTGTTGAGTTTATACTACTTTTTGAAATCATCAAGGACAGCTTGAGTTTCAAGGATTGTTGATTAAGGCCATGGATGTGACAACGCTAGTGACAGCGATGCTTGGAATCTGAAGGAATCAAACCTACAAGAGACCAGTGAAACTGCCATTGGACAATCCACTTCAATGTGACCTTCTTCAAACTAGTCTCATGAAAATCCGTCAGAAAATAGATATCATTTGGGTTTAAACCTGAAAAGGAAGTGTGATGTGGTTTGACAGAACTGTTGAATCAGCTGCTTTTGGTGAGGGAGTCCTGGAGTTTAAGAAAAGAAAGAACAAATTATCCCTGGTTCTTCACTCTTACAAGCTATTTGCAGCAGAATTGCTCAAGTTATGCTGTCAAACACCTTTATAATAAGATGGATAGGTTTTCAAGAACTTGTAAAAACTACTTTCCCTCTAACTTCTCCACCTAGCAACTTTAGGCTAGCTGTTCAGGGAGAGGAAGAGAAAGAAACAAGAGTTAGGCCTATCTGCCGTCTCTTGAACTGATTTTATTTATTCTGAAATCTCTGGGGTGCATAATTTGTCTCCTGGCTCTGTTTTGAAGAGGGGAGACTTGCTCACATCACAAGTAGAGCTGTAAGGATTGCTTGGATGTTACAAAATGCTTAAAAATTCAGTATCTTCTAATGTACAGTTACCAGGAAAATTAAAAAAATTGTATTACAGTTGTCTTTGGTAGTATTGAGGAAGAAGAGAGATGGCTTTTCAGCAGATTTGAGCTTTGGCCTAACTTTCTTTGACTGGAAATAAAGTTCTAAGGCGTCCTCTAATGGCGACAAAACTCGAAGCTGCTCCCATCAGTAGAAACCAGCGCTGGGTGACTCCTGCCGCCTCTTATAGCAGGCTACGTGTGCTGCAACTGGTTTGAAATTGCTTGTAGTGCCTGGCTAGCTGCTGAGCTCCTACTGCCTGGCCTCGCTGAGGTCTGGAGAGGAACAAACACTTTTTTTCTGGCAGAACCAACTGCAGTTCCTCTTCCGTAAGGCAGCTGACTTTAATGAAACCCGTAGGAACCATATCTCTGAGAACATGGTATCGCTTTAACTAACGTCAGTCAGATAAAATAGTGGGGCCAGGAGTTGTTTAGCAGTATAATATTCTTATGCTGTAGTTTTCCATGCTGTGTTCATATAGAAAGTCATGGCACTTAAATGCTTTGCACTGTGCTTAATTACTTAAATTGCATAAAACTAGAAGCTGTTCCAGGTGCACCAGCTTCCTATCCCGACTCTGTGAGTGGCAGTCACCCCGTCTTGCCCTTTGCTGTGCAGATAATGCTGCTGCATTACAACGTAAGAACTGGTCATACGTCCTGAAGCATCTGGAAATGTATAGCAGGAAGGAGCTCTGGTTGTAACAACCTTGTCTGCTAAGTGTTCTTAAAAACACCCCACCAAAATCAAACCACCCTCATGCAAGCTGTGGTAGGATTGCAGAATTTCATCGATGATCTGTTGAAAGTCAGCATGCCATTGGATTCTAGGAAGTTTTCCTTTTGAATAGTTATGTCACTTGAAAATGTTCTATTTCGTTTCATGAAACGTTGCTCCCAGTAATTTGTTCTATTATTTGATGTGTGCTCAGACTATGTAGATATGGAGTTTATTTTTTTAGAGACCCTGAAGGCTGGTTGCATTCTGTGGGAACAGCAAATGCTTAGCAGCCTTGAGCTATAGTGTATCTTTTTCCAGTTCATCAAAGGAAGTGTTTTCTGTTATGCCCATTTCATATTCACTTTATATATTTACTTGCTGTATATAAATATGTTGTATGTTTTGTGTTCAGAAAAGGAATTCAAGAAACAACGATTTTGAGTAATTGATTGCTGCAGTTGTCTCAATCTGCAGTAGAAATAACTACCACTAAAATATTGAAGAGGCTAATTTCCAGTTGAAGAATGTGTTTCAGCATTTAAAATTAATATTCAGGAACTTAATGATTTTAATCCAATGTCTGTCAAAGGAAATTTTGTGAACTTGAAAACAAGATTCTAGGCTGAAACACTAGCTAAATGTAATATAATTAATTTTAAATCCATGAACTTTTAATATCCCTATTTATATCTCGTTTTTTTAATACAGACTTTCATTTAAATGTTTCCTCGGCTATGTCCATCGGACAAGTGAAGAGTTGTTCCCTATTTGGTGTTGAGACTCTTTACATCTTTAACAGGGTGAATTATTAATTCAACAATAATGTTACTTTGATCTTTTTCTGGATCTTACTTGGTTTTTCACGTCTTTCTCCTCTCCCTGTCTTGGTTCTCTCTCTAGTTGTAAGACACCAAGTGATCTGGTTTACATTTCCTGATCCATGTTGGACTCTCTCCTAGGAGCTTTCTGCAGGAGGCTCGGTTGCACCAAGGTTTCTGGTGACCTCCTCATGTCCAACATGGGGAATCATGTTCTAGTCCGTATGTCACATTTGCTGACCGCCTTTTCTGAAAAGGAGTTCTGTTTTGCAGTAGCATGATAAATTGAGGTGTAGGACTTTGGATTAAAGTGTTTGTAATATCTGTATATTAAAGAAGACTTCAAGCATTACTTGGCTTGATTTTTTTCTTTTTTAAAGCTGGTGCCCTAAGGATATGGTCATCTACCTACTGCCTCTGAAAATTGCACTGAGCGAGCAAGGCATTTCCATAGAAGTAAGTGGAGAAACAGGCAGCTAAACACCTCCCGTTAGCTGTTAAAATACTTGCACAATTTTATTCATTCCCCTACACTGTGAGAAATAAATTTAACTGCTGGCCATAACACATGTGAAATGTGGTATTGTGCTTAAATAAACTGAATGCAAAATGAAGTTGGGATTTGGGCATTCATAGTGTTAGCCTAATATTAGAAAAATCTGAGATATAATGGAGTTTTCAGTTACAGATTGTTCCCCCCTCCGCCTTGGGACTGCAAGCACAGTGCATGCCTTTGGACCTTCTTACCAGATATTATAAGTTCCATTAAAAAGTTATGTTCTGCAACCTCAAAAGAATAGGGAAGTAACACATCATTGAACTGTATTTGGGTGTAGAATGCTGTTTTGTGGTTTCTTTGACCTTAGAGGAGAATGGCTTTTTGTTTGCAGCCTGTAAGTTTTCTTATCACTAAGTATAAACTTTCCTCTGAACATGCTTCAGTGTTTCAAGTTCTGAAACAGAATGGCCTTGTACAATGAACATTTGCAAGGAGTGTTTGCAGCATGGTTCATTTCTGTCCTTGAATCGTTATTTCTGATGATCTCTTAAAGCGTTGAAATTCATCCCAATGACCTTCAGTAATAATGCCTCTAAGAAGTGCAGTATTTTTTTTTATTTATTTTTGAGCTTTGGATTGGTGGGTTTTTTTGTTAAAGGCAAAATTACGGCATCAAAGTCAACAAAAATATAGATATTATATAGAGAGATAAAAATATATTAAATACCCAATGACTTGGCTCTCTATAGTAGCAGTGCTAAAATAACAACTGCTCTCATAAATTTACATTCCTGGATTGACAGTTTAAAACTCATTTTGCCATTTCTTGTCTTGCTTGATGTTACTAAGAGTTTACCTCAGATCAGTAACTGAAGGTAAGTGAATGTTTAAATTTTGACCCACTTACTGCATCTTCAAGTCACGGGTTTTATATGGTAAGATGGAAAAGTTACATATTGGTATAATGTCACCACAGAAGCATTCTTCCTTCTTGGAGCTTCCTGCCAAGTTTAACCTTTTTTTTGTGTGTGGGGGTAATAGCTCCAGTTAAATCAGTCCTAGACATGCCAGTGTTGGCTATATAATCATGCTTTGTTCTCCTCATAGTGACTAAAATCTGTGTTTTGGCAGGTGTGCTATTAACTCGGAGCTGATAAGCCAGCTCTCCCTCTCAAAAGTGCAGGAGTAACTGCTTCGTTGCTGTGGTTCATTGTGGGACAAATTAACCCTTGGAACCGGTTATATTTTAGTTCTAAATGTTCAGGCAGTTTTGTGATTTTCTTTTCCATTGGGATTAGATGCCGCTGTTCTTCCTGAAACTGTGTTTATTTCCTCATGTGTTATGTAAAAAGGAAAAAATTGTACTTTTTAACTCATTACTGAATGTTGTGCTAATTATGGAGTCAAAAGAGCAGGTTTTCCCTTCCATTTTCTCTGCCCAAGAGAAAGAGAGAGCTGCCAAGTTTGCAGAGTTCTCATTTCAGAACAAGTGTTTTGCCTTTGCTGTTAAAGAAGACTAAAGTTCTTGGAAATGCACAGTCCTGAGGGGCTTCAGCTACTGAACAAATTGCAAGGATGGAATGCAGGAATCCTGCCCCATGGAATATATTAAAAAACTTGATGGGTTTTTTTTTTCCTCCCCTCAGGTTTTGTATTGTAAAAAAAAAAAAAAAAAAGTGGGCTCAAAAATCCAGTCTTTTTTGCTGCTTTGTTTTAGAACAGGTTGTTTGGCAAAAATTGTTTTAGAGCAATAAGGCTTCTTCAAATATTCTGTATAAACAAAGCTGACAGCCGAAGTCAGAATTCTTTATGGAGTGTAAGCTATTAAAATTCCTGATGGAAATTATTTCAAAGGAGTTTTGTGATAACTGATGCGGTTCTAAGGGAACTCGGGAACCAAGCTTGACTAAGCATCTGCAACCAGAGTTTGTTTGGATTCATAGCACTAGGTATTTTCAAAGGGATGGAGAAAATTTTGGTTGTCTTCAGTTTATTCATCTGGTTCTCTTCAATACTAAATTTCAATGAAGATGATTTTATAATGGAAAACAGTGGTGAAGCCGGATTCTGTCTTTACATCTCTGATGAAAAGGGTTAGATCTATTAATTCTGAAATGTTGCTTGACTTCTCCCTTAGTACGGCAGGTGATAGGTGGCTTCATTTAGCAGCCAGCCACGGGAGGAGGCTTCCCCACCCAGCTCCAGGCACTGGTTCTCTCCCTCCCAGGTCTCAGTGGAATCTGCTGGTCTCTGCCTGCACGGTCAGTAGGTCTGGGCTACATCAGCTGAGGGATCGGGCAAAAAACTGCTCTAAGCTGTTTATTTGCGGGCTTTACTTTCTGCTTGAGCTATCTGTCTAGTGGAGCCTCCCAAGACTACCCACATGCTAGACTTGGTGCAGGGGGAAAAAAAAGCTGTGAGGATGAGGGGCTAGAACTGAAGAGGAGATGAAGATAAATATTTTACTGACAGCAAGCTCATGTGGTCTTGGTTGTGACATCAGCCTACACCCTTATACTTCAGTTTGGTTAGTAAGTCACCTTTCAAGGTAGAATGTGTTTTTAATTTTTTATCTGTGTATATTAAACTTTTCTAAACTTGCTTTAATTTTGAAATGATTTTTTTTTGGTGCATTAAATGTTCTGACTTCAACACGTCAAATGCACCTTGATATAGATCACAAGAAATAAAGCAACGAGGAAGTACGTAATTGCAGAGTGTAATAAGTTACGATCAGGAAAAGTATGCCAACTATGTAAATACTTGCATGTGTTCATAAACTGTGTATTCTGCTGACGAGCTTGAAATACCAAATTGCATCTAGTCATGTTTATTTACTTCAGGAAAAAAACCCCACCAAACCTATAAATCCAAAGCAAATTAGAATGAATATTCTTGTTTTTTAAATTGAATCTTGAAAGAGTTATTTGACTAATGATAGGTAAGTTAACTTGTTAGTTCTGAAGGAAGGTAACCTCTGTCAGCTCTTGCCGCTGGATGCCATTTTTGAGATTATAAACCTCAGCTGCATTGCCCTGGTGAATTTTGTATGTTGCATATATAGATTTACTTTATTTTGAAGGGAATGGCTTGAATTTTGGGTTAGGGAGGTCATTAATGTTTTCTGAAAGTTTCTGTTGGAGGAAAAACTGTATCTGATGCGTTACACGTTGGCTAAGACTCCTTTTGCAAGTTGGATATAATAGCTGTAGTTTACCTTGCACTTTGTTTTTTTAGGAATAAGTAGCAGTTCCTTAAAAAAATAAATAAATCACTATTTCACAACAAGGGTGGTGTTCTTTAAGGAACGGATAGGCAGCCGCTTTGTTCCGTAGAGTTTGAAACTAGAGGAATATCTTAGTCAGGAATGACTGATTCACCACCTAGCTATTATTACTAGTTGTTCTCTAACATTTCTTTCTAATCTACCTGCATTTTTGGCCACTGCTTTTATTGCACAGCTGCCCTTTAAAAACTAATAGCAAGCAAAGAAGAAAGAGCTTAAAACAAAGTAATTGCTGTTTCAAATAAGCAGGGAAGTTCCTGCTAAGTGCCGCATAACTGAGTGTTCAGACTTTTGAAGCTAAGTTTCAGCGTTGACCGATTTCCGTGTAATTATAAAATTATGGAGGAATTGCTGTAATGAGGTAATTTTTCTTAAATGTAGTATGTAAATCGGAGAACTAAGCTCGATATTTTATTAAACAGAGTACTTGAGAATGTTTAGTGTACAGTCTGCTTTTGACTTTTTGCTGATGCAATATCCAAATTCTGCATTTTTCAGAATTTACTGAAGATTTACTGTTAAAGGATGATTATTTGAATGTCTAATTATAAACGCTTGTTACCTCTGGTACTTCCTCTTACGGCGCAATAGAAAATTCTGTTTTGCATTACAGAACTATCTGAACAGCAAGTGAAGCACAAATGGCAGGCAGTAAAGTAACTCGCAGCATCTGCAGCCTGTGCCAATAACTTGTTAAAACTGCTTCTTTCTCTCAAGTTTCCGTGTGCGAAAGTTGCTTTAATAATGGTTATTAAAAAAGCGAAGGGGAAGCAGAAAATGGTGATGCAAGGTGTGTTGAAGCTGTTGAAATCTCTCATCCCTCTTTCTCTCTCTTCTCCTCGTATGCCATTTTCCCTGCCATTCCCATGCTTTGGTGGTTTTCTCGTGCCACATGTCCCGCTGGGGGGTGGGTTTTTCTGACGAAGTTGGTGTGTATTTGTCAATTCGTGCTGTCAAGGACTTTTTGCGTCAAGTCTTGTCTTGTTTTAGCTTTCCAATTGGGAACACTTTGTTCAGGAATTTTTTTAATGTATGTTGGCTCCCATGAGGTGGGATTCTTTTTCTGGTTTTTAGGCTAGATGTTTTTGGACAAATACATTTAAGAACAAACTGTTGCTTTCAGTTTCGTGTGAAAATTAAGAAATGGTTATATGCTTGCTGTATAGGGATATAGTTGATAGAGGAGCATGGTATCCCTATAACAAAAAGTAGAGAAATGCCTCCTGCATATGCAATCAGTGTTTAAAGGATGAAATTCCCTTGCTGATGGTGAGCTCTGAACTTCCTCTGGTGAGCTAACCACATTCTGACAGATACTGGCTACAGAGGGGTAACAGTTGCTATCTTGAGAGCCCATAGGAGAAAAGCAAGGTATTTAAGCAGCAGTGCTGTAAAGGCAAATGTATCATCTTTTGTATGTATTGAAGATGTTCTGACCGGTTAATGTTTTCACTGTGGTAGTTAATCTGTGGTTTCAACGCTGTTTTCACTGTGATAGTTAATTTGCAGTTTAAAAACTGGGCATGACATCTCTAAGGAGTGTTGAAATTTTAATTTCTAATTACAGTCGGCACTAAACAGCAACTCCAAGTAACGGAGGTGAGTCTCTTAATATTGACAAGGTATTGTGTTTCGTTAGCTGAATATGCAACGTTTAAGAAGGTTTTTTTTTACTACCTGTTAGTTCCCAGGTAAAGAAACAAGGTTGCCCTGCTGGTTCTGTTGCGTGTTGATTCAGTGAATGAACAGGAACCAGATTCACTTGCAAACAGTTGGAGAGGGAACTGCCTGGGTGTGGGGGGACAGGTGACAGTAGCAGCATTGTCTGGACAATCTCTGTTTGCAAGTGGAGGTATATAGTATAACATCTTTCTTTTCCTTCTGGTGTTCTCTAAGGATGTGTGGTGGTAAATGTAGTGGGCACGTAGGCAGTCGTAGCTATTGTCATAGTAACTTAAACATCTATGCTATTAAATAGCTTATATTTATGAAAAAACCATGATAGTCAGCTATTTAGCAAACTGTAGACAAGATAGCAAGAAGCAGTTGATGGCAAATAACTAACTAGAGAAAATATGGTTGCTTAACATTTTATTTTTGGTAACAACAAAGGAAAATATAAAGAGGATAGGAGAGATAGAAAGGACTTAAGTATCTGAGTGCTTCAGGATGATATTTTTTAAGTTTAAGCATTAAAAGATAGCTTGAATTCAGTACATCTAAACTATTAAAAAGGTATTCAATCTTTTGACTTGGCTTCTCCCAGAATACCTCGTTTACTCAGTTGGTTTAAATGGCTTCTAACTGAGAACGGTCACCTGAAAGCGCTGGAATGCATTATGAAATAAAACTGTTTTTGACTGCACAAAGGCTTTGGATTTCAAGAAACTTAGCAAATGAAATATTGTATGAAATGGGGATTTTGAGATAGACAAGGTTGGAGAAACATAATCTATAAGTTCTAGTTACAAAAAGAAAAGTAAGACTGTAGGAAATAATCTGCATTAGAAGAGTAGCATCGAAAAGCTTGGTGCTGGGTGGAGGTTTCCTGGGTACGCTGCCAGCTAAAGGGTCTGCCCAGGCTTCCCTCGGGCTTGCTGTGAATACTGTTTCTTAAGCTACATGATTTTTAAGAAATAAAAAGGAGAGAAGCTGAGGCAAGAATGTGAGCCTTTTATTTAAAATTACACTTTAAACAAAAAGCTTGCAATTTAAACGAATACCTTCAGTTTCCTCTCTAGACTTTCAGCTTAGTCCGGAGGGTAGCGCTGGGGGTGTAGTTCTGGGCCTGTCTGAATTTGGGAGAGCAGGCACGCACCTTGGGAATCTGAGTTGTCTACATGTGCGCTTTTGTATTATTTCTTGACTGGTTACAGCCTACCTGTCCATATCTAGGCTCTCAGCTCTTCTCCCTCACCCCCCATAAAGTTCAATCCAAGCTCTCAGGAAAAGAGAATGAAGCAGAGAAGGCAGATCTTGTCCAAATCTGGCCAGACCTGGCCTGCCAGTTTCTGCATCTCTAGCCCGGGCTGCTGCAGTTGATGTCTTACCTTTTGCTCTCAGTAGCTCTGAGCAAGGGTTACTGCCAGAGGGGCGAGTTCGGAGGTGGAGTGTTGGAAAGGGAATGGCACAGGAAAAGGAGAGGGGGACTGGGAGCATTTGGGTGGGGTTTTACTGGGACTTCTGCTTCCTTTTGAAGCCGAAATTCTGTGCTTTTCCTGACTAAAGAGCAGCTTGTATGGGAACAGTAGTGGCTCGGCAGAGAGGTGTTGCTGGTTCTGTTTTAATTAGAGGGACATGGACTTGGGAGGTACTGGCTGGCTCAGCAGGTCCAGTTCCATTGCAGTCTTGGGCAACTACGTGGTAGGTTTAGTTTTAAAAAGTGTGCAGAACATCTTATCTGCATCATGTTACACCATAAAATACTTGCAGTGTGCCATACGATTAGTGGAAAAAGAGTCCAGCTGTAACTGTGATAATGCAGCAAACAAGCAGGAAAGGTTAATGGCAGTGCTATTTCAGGAACGTTTTTGACAGGAGTGTACATTGGATCTTGTGACTTTTTTTGAGGAGTAAACTGTGCTTTACACTGCAGAGGAGGGCCAAAAAGGTGGGTGGAAGAAAAGAGGCAATATCTTGAAATCTGATATGAGAGACTCCCCACCCTTGTAGCTCCGGATCTAGAAATGAGTTTAGTCACGAGCATGCATGTAAAATGGATCAGCCAGGGCAGCTCGGAGACTATTTTATCGGCAAGAGCACCAGTGATGTAGGTCTGCATCCTGTGTCTAGATATGGCTAACTTCTGTTCTCGTAACTTTTCGCAACCTTTGTTTAGCCTAGCAATAAGGACAAGCTCTTCTGATTTTATATAAATAAAAGACATTACAGGATCCTAACTATTCTACTTGTATTTTCTGTCTGTGCTCCAGTTTAAGTTCCTGCTGTTGAATGTATATATGCAGTTCTGGTCATCCAGTGTATCATACGAGATCTTATGCTTTGTACAATTCTAGTGATACTTCCCTGTTTCTACTAAAAAGCTACTTTTTTAGTGCCTGTTAGAATCGCATGAGCAACTTGCACAATTGTGAGTAGCTGCTGTTTTGGTTTTCTAGCCAGAATAGCCAGACTTTTCTTCTTCCTTCACCTCTGCTTTATAGCTGTAGATTTTAGGATTGATCTGTGTCCAGCTTTGCATGTTTTCTAATATGATGATGTGATCTTCCTCGGAGTGGGCAGTCTCTTCTGACTCTGCTGTCAGTTCTTGAAATGCACTTTGTATTTTTGCACTGATTGCAAATCAGCATGTGAAGCAAAATTGCTTCATGATGAACACCAGTGATAATTTCCCTTTATGGTGATAACTTTATACAACCTATATCCTGATTTTCCTTTATACAACTGCTGTGTGGAATTCTTTGATTAATACTCTGTCTGTACGATTAAACTTCCTAAAAGGTATTCATATCTGCTCAGGTCTGCTACCTTATCTCTTTCTAAGAAACCATCTATCCCGACTAAATCGGATTAGTGTGACATGAGCTATTTGTAATGTAATTCTGCTGTATTTTTACTGCTTTTTCTATGCCTGGATGTCCTGAATTACTGTCCTCGATTGGTTTTCTTCAAAATCTATTCTAACATGGCATTTAAGTTAACTTGTTATCTGTAGTAGAGTGAATATAATAGTTATCTTGAATATAAATTTACTTTCATTCTGTCATAGAGTGCCATAACTTTACAGATTCATAGAAATGTTGGATAGTAGACGTAGACTTTTCACAACATCAGTCTTGCTCTGAGTGGGGATTGACATCCTGAGGTCTGTTCCAACCCAAATTCTTTCATAATTCAACGGGCTGCTTCCTTCGGTGATCTAGGATGACTATACTTGGATTTCCAAGTTCTTTTTCGTTATATTAGACAGCTTAAGAGTGTAAGTTTTTTTCATCTGTATGGTTAAATAGCAATATCTTTGTTACAGATGCTGTTATAATGTTACATGTATTTCATTCAGAATAGTCACAGTCTCTGGTTTTGCTTATGTGAAAACAAATGAGGTGGACATAGGATTTCCTACACTTCTGCATTCCTAATCAAATTCAGGTTTTTTGGTAGGTTTGAATTTATTTTCAGATGGTCTTTGTACTTTAAAATATTTTAGTCTGTGTTTGCCAGAAGGAAAGCACTAATGTAAGTATGAACTTTACTCTTTGTGGAAAGTAAAAAGTCTGAAAATGTTGAAATTAAACCAGAAAGTGCTGAACTGGCTCTTGCCCAACTTAATATTGCAAGTGTATTGGAATCTGAAAAGGCAATTTAAGGGATTTGAAAAAGAAACGAGTTGGGGGTGAGTGAAGAGGGTGAGTAGGAGACTGCAGAAGTGACTTCTCACAGGTTGGCAGCCAGCAAGGTCCAGGAAGCCGAGGAGGTGGCAGAAGGATGCTGTAGCACAGGTTGCTAGGCTACCGCGAGGGAAGCACTTTCAGAGCACTACTCAGCTATGCCGAGCATTTTTACTACCCAGCTGCTAAGTCATCTGTGTGTAGTATTGCTGTGTTCCTGGCTACCGGCCCGAAAGGGAAGTTTGAACTGCAAAGAAACGTTGCCCCTTTGTAGGATGAAACCTGGCCGCGTGCCAGTTATTACCTTTTGCAAGACTGACTGTTTTTGGTTTCGGTCACATTGACTGACAAGGAATGTCAGGAATTCTGCTGAACATGTTTGAAATGGAATAGCAAACAATAGGTCTTTGATTCAAGTATAAAAGTATAAAAACTCTTGCATGAATTTAACTTGTTCTGGTGGTGCTGACTGGTGAGCTCTTGGTTTGCCTATACCGTTTTGGCTTTCATCTACTCTGTGCTAAGAAGCTTACTGAAAACGGAATGTGGGCTTTCTTTTCATCTGGATTTGATCTCATTTTTGAAATATTTGCGAGAGTGTAGTCAATCTGTAGCAGTAAAAATGATTTATTGAAACTGCAAATGTGAGGTCATCAGTTTTTCCTCTGTAAGGGAAGGTAATTCTTCATCTGCTTTTTTATTAATGGGTTCCCGGTAATGTGTTTTGCTGTACATACAGTTGGAAAACACATGTATTTATGATTCTTCTTATTTGTAATTTAACCTTTGATCTTTGTCCCTGGAGATCATTTTAATGGGAAGTTAAAGCCAACAGTTAACTACCACAGGCAGTGACAGAAGAACTGAATACGGAATTAAAATTATGGTGTGTTAATGAGGATTCCTTTGCATCTGTTGTCTCTCTCCTTGTGAGCTCTAGCACAATAACCTCGTTCACTTTTCATTTACCGCTGTTTTGTGAAGGTGTGTTACATTTCTGCCAATACTGCTGTATTACAAACAAGTCAGATGCTGAATGCACTCTGTAGGATGCAACAGCAAAAAGAGATAATTTACTCTTTGGCATCCATGAAGGTGCAGTGGGTATAATGTCACATGGATTTGATCCAAGTCCGTGTCCTGTTGCCGGCTGGGGACTCCCAAGGCAGGCAGCTCCCCTGGTATATAGTCTCCCAACTTGTATTCATTTGTGGCCCAGGGATTTCTTGAACTTAAACCCACTTTTTGATATAGATGCTCTTTATTAAGTTGTCTTCTGTGAATTTTTATAGGTGCTTTTTAAATCTGTGTAAAAATAATAGCATTCACGTACTATGCCAAGAATTCCAAAGTTCACCTACCTGTGTGTTGTGTGAACAACTGCCACGTGTTTGATTCCTATCTGCTAATTTTGCTCGATGATGTCCGTTCCTTGTGTTGTGAAACTGTGATCAATTGTTGCCTATAGCTTTCTGCATTCCATGGGTGGTGGTACGAATTCTGTTCTCGGATGTTTCTTTTCCTGGGGAAGACTACTAACCATTTCTTGTAGCTGTGTGTATGCTGCTCTGAGCACCCTGGCTATGTCCTTCTCTGTGCCTCTTTCAGTTCTGTTATGTACAGTTTGAGATGCGTAGGAGCCAGGATTGGGTGCAGTATTAAGGATGCATTTTAAACAGTGACATAATGTGTCCTGCTTTGTTTTCTAAGTCTTTTACAAGAATTCTTAACAGTTGTCTTTGTTTTACTGCTACTGCTATTTTTATTACTTCAGAATCTTGTTCCAAAGTGAATAACTTTCTCACAGCCTGTCATCATCTGTGGAATGTTAGGATTTGGGGCTTTCTTAAACTTAGGTGCTTTACTTTATATCTCTTTACAATGGATTTCTTGTGCTAGTTTAATATCTGCACACACAGTTACATAAAGAAGTCTTGACAGTCTAGGTATTTCTCACTTTTATAGCTTAGAATAGCTTAGAATTATCAAAAACCTTTTTCACGTTTATAAAAATGGCACTAATATTTTCACAACATTTAAAGTATACAATTATCTGTGCAGTACAAGTTGTATGTGAGATTAATAACAGGGCTGGAAATTTTTATTTGATTCCCATTGCATTAATTTACAAACTCAATCTTTTGCAGTTTTGTTGCTAGAGAAGATGGAACATGATGACATTTGTAATAAAACTCTGAAGATTACAGACTTTGGTCTGGCTAGAGAGTGGCACAGAACAACCAAAATGAGTGCAGCAGGGACTTACGCGTGGATGGCTCCAGAAGTTATCAAGTCCTCCATGTTTTCTAAAGGAAGTGATATTTGGAGGTAAGAAGTTTGTTTGCTGAAGACAATGTTTGGTAGAACTATGTTGAGGGTTTTGAAGGAGTTTTTATTTGGATTGTTTTGGTGGTTTCCTATGTTATTGTCTCAGTGTATGGCAAGTAGAGCTGTTCTAAGAAATGTGTTTATTTCTTAGCATGTAGTTCATTTGATCTACCTTTGGTTATTTGTGACTTACAAATTAGGAGAGGGAAAATAACAGAAAAGCTTTTTTTTCTTAAGAAAGCAAGATCTCATTAAGAGAAGCCTTTGAAATATCTATTGGTTAAGATACCTAAGTATTTTATGTGGAGTCTTAATATAAACATCCATATGCTCTTAATACATTAACGTATGATTGATCTCATATTGGTATGTTCATGTCAGATGTCTGAAAAGTCTCATTCTGTATAAGGAAATGAGACCAACCAGTTATTACCTGATATGTCTGATAAATAGAAATAAGCTGCAAATCAGAACTTTGCCAAATGTTTACTTGAATTAGTGCCGTTTTTTAGGAATCTAGAATGTCATCATGTGTAAAAGCGAACATCAGATATAAGCTTTGATATTTATAGAGATTTTCCTTCCAGCAGCTGGAGTGAGGAGAGTGTGTTCAGCACAAAATTGTTTTAACTTGCTTTCTAATTTTAAAGGTGGGAAACTCCCTATGTTAGATTTGTGAATTTCTTGTTAAAGACATTATTGTGGATCATATAAATAACATGGCTCTCAACACTGATGCTATTTTTGAGTGGTCTAGGGTGGGATACTTGTATTGTAGAAAGCTAATTTAAACTTTCGTTTTAATTTAGTTCTGGTTTGTGAGTGGGGAAAAGCAGTGATTACACAATAGGCTCTAAAAGCTGCTGTGCCTCACCCTTAAAAGTCTACATTTACTTTCTTTTTGAAATGTTTTCTCTCTGAAGGATCCAAGGTAGCTATTTGGGGAAGGAGGGGAGGACTTTAATCTGTTCTCTCATGCCTACTTATGCATGTTCTGTGTTGTATAATTCTTAAATAGGGTCCTATTTTGCTTAGATGCCTGATATTCTACAGCATGAAGTAATACTTTTGGTATTCTCAGAATGAATTTATATCTGCGCTACTGTTTTGTGACACCCATTTGTCTTGTGTCTGGAACTGATTTTCAGCATTTTGTTCACATCAGTCTGAGTTGATGCCCAGTTAAGAAACGTCTTTGGCTTCATTCTTTTTTCCATTCTTTCTTCCTTTTTTTCTTTAAGTTTTTTTTTTTTCTTTTGCGGGGTGGAGGTTGGGTGTAGGCGTTTCCCTAATCAGCTGTATTCCATGCTTAATTACAGGTCCTGTCCAGTCTTGTTGCTGTGATTTTAGGTATCTGAGGGGGTATGCTTTGGTGCAATTATTTTATATTCTGCTGCAACATTAGTTTACATTTTTGGAACCTACAGTATTTCTCTTCTTCGCCTTCTCTCCTGCACGCCTCTCTTATAAAAATGTAAGTATTTAGCTCAATGATGGACATCTAACAGGAGAGGTTTTTAAGTAGAAAGGCTGTGATGTACAGTGTAGTTTAGACCTTCTTGGCTTCTAAAGATTTTCTGCTTACTGCACCTCGATCTGTTCTGTTGCTTATCTTTACTCTTTCTTTAAAAGAAAAGCAAATAAAAAATACCCTGGTTATGGGAGTGTTTTTTGTTTTAAAAAACATTCCGGTTACAAACGTAAGTATGAGTCTCTCTAAGACAAGAACACAGTATATGTCAAGAAAGTTCTAAGCTTCGCTTACACATACTGAGTCTCCAAAAGAAGTCTGCAGACCTCTTATTACAAAAAAAGTAATACCCACAAGCATACCCACATTTGCAGCTAGTCTTCCAGACTAACCAGGGCTCGGGAATGTTGTGGGAGTATTTCCCGAGCAGAGGCTTCCAGGTTGCGTGTTCTCAGGTGTCTTCCCAGATAGCAGAGGTGGTGCTGTCCAGGCCCTGCATGTGTATCCTTTGCTTCCCAAACTTTCCAAAGACTGCATGTATTACTCTTTGGTATGTGCTTCCAAATTCCCAAACAAGAATTCTGCTCTGTCAGCCCTACCCTTCCATCGATCATCACACGCTTCGTAGCGGTATCTCATCTTGGTTTTGTGTATGGGGCCTGATGGTGCAAATATGCCCCCGGATTTCCGAGCGCTGGTGGCACGCTTCAGCAGTGGTCTTCACAGCAACGCGTGCCTCCGCCGTACAAGCTCTTGGCAAAGCTGGGGAGCGCTTGCTGTTCAGGCAGAATCAGGAGCTGCGTTTGCCTGACACATTCATAGCATTCTGGAGTGATTCATGTAGCAACGCTTAGTAACCTCTGCTTTAGAAGATGGGCTGTAGAGTAAAATAAACTCTGAGAATTTGATCAGCTTTTAAAATATGTAAAAACAGCAAGTTATAGCTGGAATGAGATATAGTAAGGCTTAAATCACGTTTGATGGCAGGAGAATAATGAAAATACTTAAAAGGACATCTTGAATGTGTGTCAGTTTTTATGATTTAAAAATGTGTAATTCAAGCATATTATGCCTGTTTTTTTGGCCTTTGCTGAAGATGGAAAAGGAGATGGCTTTTGCTCTTTTAAAAAAAGCTTTTTCTTAGAAGCTCTGGCTGTTCATTGCACAACTATATGTGGGCTGGTGAAATTTAACACACAAAGTAGCTACTTCTGTAGTTGAGAGAGTTAATAAGTAGTTGTTGTCCTAGAGAATGATAGATCAGTGCCTCCCAAAAACTCCAGCGTGGCAGGACTAGAGTGTCTTTAGGGTTCCTCCCCGCAGTTTCCTCCCCCCAGCGCTGACTTTTGGTGCATAGACTAAGACTGCTTTTATTAAAAGAGATGCTTTCAGGCTATTACTGTGTTGGTCTGTTTCAAATTTTGCAGCCACCTTTTTGGCACTGTTGAGAACTACTTAGGATTAAGGGCTTGGATTGTAAATACAGCTAAAGCGAATAGTGTGACACAGCTTTTTATTAAAGATTATTTCTTTTTAGTTAAATTTATTGTTCTGCTTAACTTCAGAGTTCATGCTAAAATATGTGTAGAATAGTCTGAACACGGGGATTCCTTGAATTAAGAACAGTCTACGCTTGCTGAGAGGGCATGACATTATTTTTACGCTTTCTCTAAGCACACAGATCAGATGTAGTTCAGTAGAACTCCTCCATCACGCATAAAATGTGTGTGTACTGCAGGAAGTGGTGCACTCGTCAGAAGTACCACTGGTTTAAAACAAAATAGGAATGCATTACTTTTATCCTTCTTTGAGTATATAAGCAAGTGCTGAGAATAGACTGGAAAAAATTGGGTGGAAATATTAAGAAGCCCAAGACTTCTGTTTTTATTCTGTTTTTTAGGAACAGACCGTATTCCTCAGTTTTTGATTAACTGTTAGCTCTGTAAATTCATCAGTTTTTCAAAGATTTTATGATAGGCAAAACTTCTTAGATAAACAGAACATAGATAAACAAAACACTGCCGGTATTTGTGCTGTTACTGCGTAGTTTGCTGTCTTGTTTATTGAAGTGATGTTGTAAGGTCTTGTATAATGCTGAATGACTTTTTCTCATTAAGGAGAGAGTGATAGAAGAACGTTGATAGTGTGTGGTGTTCCGCCTGTCACGTCTGCTGTAGCTGAAGTGGTCTTTCTAGTATTGAGCGGTACATAGCTTTTACCTCCCCCGTGCTGTATGCATTTCTCCTCGTGTAGGAGAGTTCAGTCCAGGCCTGCAAAGCTTGCAGGTAGGTTCTCCACACACCTGGAGAGAAAGGGCAAGAGCAATGCTTTGTATTCTGTTTTTCCCCTTTGCCTGCTCACTCTACTATTCAAAAGCAGCAATAGGTTGTCCTATGTATCCTTGTTCTACAGGTGGTGGTTCCATGGCAGGAAGAGAGGAGGGGAAACAACAAACCCAGTCATTAAGTCCACTTCAGACTTACGTTCTAAAATGAGTAATTCCTACTTCCACAGACATGACTGTGAAAGCTATCCGTTCCAGTGGTGGTGGAGTAGGAGCTCTAGAGCAAGAGCAGCGAGCGTGCTGTCCCAGCCCTTTGTAGGGGCTTGGATCATTTGAGCAAGCCAGGCGTTGGGCATACAGTCCCAAGGAAGGTAAAAGCGGCACCCAGCTCTCCTTCTGGAGTGGAGAGCATAACAGAAATTCGTACGACTAAAGTTGTTGCAATAGCAATTCCTCTGATTCCTGATTTCTGTATCTGACGCTGAGCAAAGGTCTCTTCGTGCCACCATGTTTCACTGGCGACAATGTTGTTTGGGGCGCTTTTTTTTTTTTTCCAGTATGGAGAAATTAGTTGTGTGTGTAATCATTTCTCAATCTTGTTGCATCTTCTGTGGGAAGAAAAAAGTTAACAAGCCTTTATATAACGCACAAGGGATTAGAAATGCAAACTTCCAGACAAAGCTGGGACTTTTCTCCTGTTTTTTATTACTATTATTAAAAAAAAAAAAAATAGCATGTACCTCTAGGTAAATTGTTGTGACATGTTTGGGCAGGGGAATGCCCTGAATGCTCTGCTGAGGTTTTCTTCTCCCTTTTGGTTGATTTTTGGTGGGCAGAAGATTGCTTGGTTTCGTGTCGTTCAGATTTCTGATTATAAATGAGACTTACATGATACTAGCCTTTCTGTAAAAGTGACTGCAGGCTACATCTTGAATAGGAAGGTGAGCCAGTCTTAGTCGCATCGAATTTGGTGGTTAATTGGTATTAGTGGAAAGGCGCAAGATGGCTACAGTAGAGCTGACTCTTAAAGACGTTCACCTTTGACATGGGAATTGGAGTGCATGGTTGGACAGATGCTTGTTTGTTCTTGAGGAAACAATGTGTCAGTATTCAGAAAATAACTGTTAAAAAAAATTACCTTTTGTAGTTACGGAGTGCTGCTGTGGGAACTGCTTACAGGAGAAGTTCCTTACCGTGGCATTGATGGCCTTGCTGTGGCTTACGGAGTTGCTGTCAATAAGCTTACTTTGCCCATTCCATCCACCTGCCCTGAGCCATTTGCAAAACTAATGAAAGGTATCTATGTTGTTTCTTCCTATGTAGCGAAATAATCATGTTTTGGGAGTATGTATCCTTGCCTGTAATAGTCCTGGGGTTGCAAAGTAAACACCTCGTGATAATTTGCTGTGTACAAAGTATTTTGTTTTTCTTTTGACAGCGATCTGGTGTTACAGGCAGTTGAATGTGTCATACAGCATTACAGTGTACCGCAGAAGTTCTTCAGTAGTGACAGAGTACATTTTGTGCTCTGGTTTTACTGATTTTCTTTTACACTCAAATTGCATTAATTTTCATAAACTACAGGGTATACTACAGATCAATACAAGATAAAGATTAAAATCCCAAGGGGAAGAATGGCAAATGCCGTTTTTTCCTTATTGTTTCTCATTGTTTCTTCCTGAGTGTCAGAAAAGTTTTGGAAATGCTTTAGAGAGAAATAAACATTGCTTGCTAATAGCTATTTCCTTGTGTTTGCTGAATTTCTTTACCTTTTATATGTATCACTTCTGTGCAGTGCTGCTAGTGTTGCTATTTCAGATCCTAGAGACAGAGATGGAAAAAAAATTGGTTATTAATACAAAACCAGTCCTCTTAGTATGGGTAGGTAGATGTCACTTCTGTAAATGGAAAAGGAACTAGAGAAGTCTTGTGGATTAAGGGAGCACGTTAGAACTTGAAGTACAGTAGCAAGTAACTTGAAATTCATGTAGTTCTTCAAGAAATTCTATGTATTATTAAAAACTGATGGGATTTTGATAAATTCTAGAATGCTGGGAGCAGGACCCTCATATCCGACCATCGTTTGCCTTAATTCTTGAACAGCTTACTGCCATTGAAGGGGCAGTTATGACGGAAATGCCTCAAGAGTCTTTCCATTCCATGCAAGATGACTGGAAATTGGAAATTCAGCAAATATTCAATGAATTGAGGACCAAGGAAAAAGTAAGTTGATTTTTCCAGTTGCATGGCAGTGAAGGGAGGGTGTGTGTGTATGTGATTTATGTGATACAGCAGTTTTGAACTTCTGAATTGTAGCTTACCAATACAATACTAGAGACCTGATTTAGTAGTAGAGATACACTTGAGAGGATAAACTACATGGAAGAGAGTGTTTACTCTCTCATTAAAACATTATTAATTTAAGTTGCTTATTCTTGTTGGTGGATGTACTGTTCTTAAATTCCATTAATGTGTTTTTGGACAGTATTTTAAGATAAAGCCGTAACTGTCTTGCAGCAGACTTACTTTAGAAAAATGTTTGAATACTGGTTTTCTCAAATATCGGACAACAATGCTTTTCCCCTTTCTTAACTAAAAAAATGAACAGTTCTGTATGCTAAAACTATAGCTAGAGGTATTGTAACGGAAGTGAAATGTTAAATTTGACAGGAATAATAATGTTAGTGTAGCAAGTGAGGGTTATCATATGAATGGCTCATTCAAGAAGCACAGGCAGTTGAAAAAGAAACATATCCACACCTATCTCCCGAAAGAAAACAGGTTGTTGGTCTGTAAATGTGGCAGATAGGCTCTTTCTAAAACAGTTGAGTTTTTTTCTTGGATATTTGAATGTGTCACTTAAGAAACAAAACAGTTCTTTTACCCCATAGCTAACCCTTAGGACGACTGCACATTTTCAGTTGCTGCTGAATATTCTCCTCAGCTGTGGGAATGAAAAACTTTTCCTTCTGTTACATGACTGTATCACATGGCTCCTTTTCCAAAACTGCAGTAGTGCTTTTATCTCCCTTCTTCCTGAACAGACTGATAATATTGATCTCTTTCAGTGTTGCAGTTTTGGAAGTCTTCTTGCCAGATGTTAAGATCATCGATTAGGTCAAACTTGTACTCATGAATCAGCAAATTCAGTTTTTGTTTATTATCCAGATTCCTGTCACTGATCTTATTTCCATGTTCTCATATCATGATATGTTTGTTCTAAATGAGCCCTCACCATTAATGTTCTTTGCCCTCTCTTTTAGTTACTTCAACTAGATTTTAATCATCCTGAGGTTTGTATTTTCCTTTAAACAACTTGATAAAGATAACAGCTGGAATAGGCCAGGTGTCCTCTTGAGTACCTCTTAGAAATGCTTCTAGTAGGAACAGATTCCTTCTTTTCAGGTCATTGTTGCCCAGTACATATTTGTTGTCATTTTCGTGAAATGGTAGTAGGTGAGGAAGAACAGAATTGAGATGCAGTGACTTGTGAAGAAATCTTTATGAAAGATGTAGTCACTTAACTGGACAAAGGTAAAAACTAAGCTGTGATCTTGCAAGCCACTGTCAGAAGCCCTTGTCCCTCACTTCTTATCAAGTGTCACAAGCGTCCGTTTGTGGACTGTTGGCTGGTGATGGGTGTGAGATCAGCATATGTGGTATCAGAATTTATTGATCACCACTAAGATTGCAGTATCGACAGTAATAGGTACTTCCTGTCTGCCTTTTCCTTCACCGTCTGCTTTTCCCTCTTCCGTTTTGGTTCGCAGGACTGGGTAAGCGTTGTCTGTGTAGTCTGTGCCCTGCCTGCAGTGGGCATGCAGGTTGCTAGAGCTGGGCTGTGCACCTCTCTAGCTGCCAGATCTCTTCCTTTCCACATGGGTTATGCTCCCTCTACAGAGCGTAGAGCCTTGCCTTTTTCCTTGCCATAGTGTCACTGGCCACTGCATTTACTTGCCACAACCTGCCATAGGGCATAACTCTCTTTTCTGCCCCTCCAGCAACTGCTCAACCAACCATTTCCCCCTTTTTACTCTGGGAGCATTTGTAACAGGCATTCCCATTCTGTTGTTTGTTTTGTTGGTGGTTTTTTTTTTTTATTTTCTGGAGGTGTTAGTCCAGTATGAGATTTCCTATTGAAGAAAAACATGACTAAATCAAATTTAGGATTAAAGAAGTCAGCACAGAGGTTTGGGAGAAGAGTCATATTTTTGGTGTAAAAGTGAGTTAAGCTTAATTAGGGAGGGGAAAATGTAAAATGAAATTTACTTCTCACATGCCAAAGTAAATGCATCTCCAAAGGCATCATTCTTGTTTAAGAATGAAAGCATGTAACTGACTTAGACAGGGTTTTCATATGTGCGGGCTTATTTGATTTGGCACATTATCAATTTTACTAACAGGTACTAGGGAGAAAGTAATGTCTATGAAGTATTTGTATAATAATAATAAAAAAAACCAAAAAAAACCTGCATGGCGTCTCATGCCCTGTAAAAGAGGAACTTCTGTAGCTGGAGGAATTTCCTTGGGCTTGCTGTAAAGAAGCGATGGTGACGCCCGCTCCAAGAGAAGATCACAATCTTCTTTTGACAAACGTTCTTGAGCAACTTAAATACAGAATTCTTTCCTAGCTTCCTTACAATGGATGTTTTAATTGTGGAGTAGCGTAAAAACATTGCATAACTAATTGCGGTAAGTCTGTTTTTAATTAGTTTATTTGGAAAAGAATAGATACTTAATCTCTTAGGAAACACTATTACTTTTCCTAGACTGTCTACCTTTTCAATATGGGCCCTCAATTTTTGCCAAGTTACTGAGTTTTATGGAACCTGCATTTGAGGACAACAAGAGATGGATAATCTAGTGTCTACTATTACATCTTTATTACTGTGTTAATACAGTAATGCAACTCTTCTATTTAAACTCTAAAGCACCTTCATTCTAAATTTGAATTCATGCAGTTTCTGCTTCCAGCCCTTGTTTTAGGTTGTCCAGTTTTGACTGGATGGGAGGAGGATGAAAGTGAGAATTTGCAGCAATCTCTAAGTTAAATGATTAAATATATTTTAAAAACAAAACAAATAACCAAAACAAAAAAACAAACTCAAAACTTTGCTTGCTGGTGTGAAGACAGACTCCTTTGAATTTCCAAGAGGCAGAATTGCCTTTTACGTTAAGCAGAGCGGACTTAAAAAAAAAAAAGAGATTTTTAAATACTGTGCTGAAACAAGCTCACTCAAACTTAGCAAATCGTATGAAATTTGTCAATCATTTAAATTAAAATTCAAAACAATGATAAGCAGTGTGTATATGCTATAGCTGTGAAGAAACGAAAGTATGTTTCTGAGGAATAGATCCTTCTCCCTGAAACAGTTTACTTCAGTGCTAACCTGTCTTTTGATATCCATAGTCTTTTGGGGAAGAACAGGGAGTGGTTTTTTTTTTTCCCCCTTATTTGAAAATACCAAAGTAGTATAGTTCAGGAACTGGTTTATTCAAGACAAATTGAATAACTACCGACCTGTCAGCCTTACCTCTGTGCCTGGGAAGATCATGGAACAGATCCTGCTAGAAGCTATGCTAAGGCACATGGAGGATGGGGAGGTGATTCGAGACAGCCAGCGTGGCTTCACCAAGGGCAAGCCCTGCCTGACCATCGTAGTGGCCTTCTATGATCATCTTGGTCAGAAGAAAAAGCTCTGGGGAGACCTTACTGCGGCCTTTCAGTGCTTAAAGGGGGCCTATAGGAAAGATGAGGACAGACTTTTTAGCAGGGCCTGTTGTGACGGGACAAGGGGTAATGGTTTGAAACTAAAGGGGGGTAGATTTAGACTGGAGATAAGGAAGAAATTTTTTACGATGAGGGTGGTGAAACACTGGCCCAGGTTGCCCGGAAAGGTGACCAATGCCCCATCCCTGGAAACATTCAAGGCCAGGTTGGACGGGGCTCTGAGCAACCTGGTCTAGTGCAATATGTCCCTGCTCATTGCAGGGGCTTTGGGCTAGATGGCCTCTAAAGGTCCCTCCCAACCCAAACCATTCTATGATTCTGTGAAAGTGGGAGTTAAAAAGAGCAGAAAATTTGGTTTTTTTCTTTCACTGTATGTGATAAGGAATTCTGCTGGCATTGCTGGATACTGATGAGCAGAAGTAGGCAGTCTGCTCTGAAAAAAACCACCAAAGGACACCACAATTAGAAGACTGTACAGTGACGAATGAATTTTAGATCGCAGAATCGTAGGGGTTGGAAGGGACCTCTGGGGATCACCCAGTCCAACCCCCCTGCCAAAGCAGGGTCACCCAGAGCAGGCTGCACAGGACCGCGTCCAGGCGGGGTTTGAATATCTCCAGAGAAGAAGACTTGTCCACAGCCCCCTTGGGCAGCCTGGTCCAGGGCTCCATCACCCTCAAAGTGAAGAAGTTCTTCCTTGTGTTCAGCTGGAACTTAGTTGTGCCCGTTGCCCCCTGTTTTGTTTGCCACCACTGAAAAGATAGGAATAAGATACTCGTAGATTCAGAACTTTTAGCATAGCTTATTTTCAAATGCTGTTTTTGTATTTTGAATAGAATTTCAATTTCCATCCAGGTAGAATTTACACAATCATATGTAAAAATTAAAAAATTGTGTAATGAGAAACATACGTTATCAGTCACGTCATAGCTTCTCCTTGTCCTGTAGTCTCTTTTATTAGCAGTACTGACTACAGCACTTCTGGGTAAGTCTGTTTTGTGTATACTGTGTCCCCATAATATGAAGGGAGATCTACTTAAATTTCAGATATATTTTAATAGATTGTCGAAGCTCAAGATTTCGATAATTTTAAAATGGTAGGCTTGCAGTGGTTTAGCCTTGGGGATTCATTTACCCTGAAAAATTAACTAGCTCCCTCACTAAATTTTTTCCTTCTCAAAAATAAAAACTAATAAAAGGAAAAGGACAGCTCCTCTGTGGGATTGATGGTTGGAGAGTCTGCGTGGTGTAATTCAGTGGTTAGTAGTTGTTTGAGATGTTATACAGATACCTGCTAGATTTTAATTAAGAAACAGCTGTCTTCTGTCTTATGACTTGGTTTATCCTATTACGCTAATCCTCATTTGGTGTAATACTGATTGCTTTTCTAGATAGAAAAGTTCTACTTAATGCATGGCTGAAAAACAGGAAAGGTTAGAAAATTTAAGATAAAGGCATTCATTTGTGTATTCGTCAGGTCATTGACTTTATGTTAGCGCGCAGGAGCTATTGAAGAGCAGTCCTCATGCTACGAAGGAACCTCTGATGCAAAGTACTTTGAGCACATTTTCTGCTAGCTTTAAGCTGATAGTCTTTGATTGGATGTGTTGTCCCTATTGCCAGTGCTTGCCTACCTTAAGTGACTCAAGTTAAAGGTTAAAAGGAAATCTGTATGATGGCTGATTGTGTCTGGATACAGAATCTTGGCTTATGCAGAATGGAGGACACCAGAAGGTCGTATGTGCATGTTACAAGTATATAGTGCATCATGAAAATAGACAAGGAAATACAACCTACTGTGCACTTTATATATATCATTTAATACAACCTTCGCATTATTACTTAGTTTCACTTGTGTGAATCTCATCTTCAGGAGCTTCGATCACGAGAAGAGGAGTTGACAAGAGCAGCTCTTCAGCAAAAATCTCAGGAAGAACTACTTAAGCGCCGTGAGCAGCAGTTAGCAGAACGTGAGATCGATGTACTGGAGCGTGAGCTGAATATCATGATATTCCAGTTAAATCAAGAGAAACCCAATGTAAAGAAGAGGAAGGGCAAATTTAAAAGAAGCCGGTTAAAACTTAAAGATGGACACAGAATCAGTTTGCCTTCAGGTTTGCAATTTTTTTGAAGTCCACAATGCCTGTTACAATTAAGTACACAGGCTTCAGTTACATAGTTAATGTTTCCAGTATTGGCTGCTATTTTAATTTGTTGCCAGGTCCTTCTACCCTAATAGTGCAAAAGGATATGGTAGAGAATTGTATAGCCCTTCCCCCCCCGCCCCCCTCAGAAAACAACTTTCACATGTCACATTCTTGTGGAGTAGTCCTCATTTCAGCTGGAAGAATCTTTCACCTGATTCAACTGGAAGTCCAGTGTATCTGGAGGGACAGGTTACTAACATGGGAGCCAAATGATTTAAGACTGGTTCAAAGGTCAGACTTTTGCTGTCGTTCATCTTGTGCAGATAGAAAAGTACCTTTTTATTACATCCCAGAACTTTCTAACGTGATCAAATATTAGTGCTGTTTGCCCTAAACGTGTAAGTACGTAATAGAAAAACAGCATTTCATAATGGCTGGAGGTGCAGGCGCGGTAGGTTGAAATTGCACGCTTATTGCAGTCACAAATACAACACAGCAGTTACAATCTTTGGTGCCTTACTTCTTGCAAGAAAACACTGTAATAGCAACAGAAGATATTATTTCAGAGTACAAACGTGGTATAATTTGAATGTTAGAATGCGTTAAAATGCTGCCTTTGCAAAGCAGGCGCATATGTAGAGAGCTGGGGGGGGTTTACTGTCAGGGACTGGTTTAGTGATGCCTTTTTAGTGTTGCCACGAGATGGCACAACAGAAACTCAAGGTTACGCCAATGGTTGGGAAGCCTGCAGTAGTGGTACCATCATGCTGGTGTTATGGGCTTCTTTTCAGTGGTTTCCAGGTCAAGTCTGTTAGCTTAATACTAATGCAGTAAGAGCTTAATGCCATGCTAACACAGGTCTGACCAAATCATAGGTGTCTGGTGGTTGGGAAAAGACAAAAAGGGCAGTAGTATTTAGTGTACCGTATCAGCACTACTGAAATAAGCTTATTTTTCCTTACACACTACAGGCTCCCAGAGAAGCATGTTAAATTGGTTTATGCTGGATCACAAGCCTAAGCAAAATGTTAGGTCATTTGTTTCCAGTTCTGCTTATATTTGACTTGAAAAAGTGATAAAATAAACAGTTTTATTCAGAACACCACTTAGCTCTTTGTTGTCAAGAGTCATCCAGATGAACTTGTCCTTGAGACAGTTCTGTTGTAAGAATAGCATACAATCTCATTACACTTATGATGGGGATTAGACAGGGGCATATAGTCAAATTTTATTTCATAAAATTTTTCCTACTTGCCAATATTTGTTGTTGTTCTTTTTTTACTACATTGCTATAATTATTTGTAATTCTGTAGCTTGGTGTCTTGTTTTTCTGACATGTTGATAGATATGTCTTCTTTGTTAATGCTACTTTTTATGTTGTATATGAATTACATGTTAAAAAAATAAGGCAAATCTGATTGCCTTCAATATTGATTGAGATTTTTCTTTCCCTCTGTGACAGCCAACCAGAACGAGTAACAGCTTGTGATGTGAATATGTCTCAGTTTGGGTCCACCTGGACCTACCTGCTTTTGTTGATGTTACTGCAAACCTATCATAAAGTGTCTGTGAAGGCGTTTCACTCAATATCTAAATTGTTACTTTAAGAGTTTAGAGTTTTTCAGTGTTTTTAATATGAACACCTCTTACACTATCAAATCTAATTCATTATATAGCTTTAATCGTTTTAAGAAGTACAGCAGTATGATCTCCTGAAGAGTGTTTTATTTAGAACACTGAAACTGATTTGTTTTACTCTCTTGCAGATTTCCAGCACAAAATAACAGTGCAGGCATCCCCCAATCTGGATAAGAGGAGAAGCTTAAACAGTAACAGCTCTAGTCCATCAAGTAGCCCCACAATAATTCCTCGTCTTCGAGCTATACAATGTAAGTCTCGACCATTTCTGTTTGTTCATGTATCAGTAGAGACTGTTCCATATACTTACCGAACTGCTGGTGGTCCTATCGGATTCCAGACAGATTTCTGTCTGATTTCCATGTCCCTTAACTTGTTCTAACATTTGCAACTTGTTATTTGATGGGAGGGATAATCTTGCTAAAATCATAACTGATTTTAACTAATTAAAAATTATTATGAATGCTTTAAATCATAGCTTTCCTTAATAGCTTCAGGAACTCATTTGTAAACTGACTGGGATAAAACAATGAAGAATCAAAATATATAAAGGCAAAAGGCAAAGCATCATGTTTAGAACCCACGTAAGATGGAAAACAAGTTTTTATTTAGGTATTGGAGTTGATAAAGGAAATGAGTTATGGAATATCAAAAGAAAAAAGAAAAAAAAAATTCAGAGAAGGGAGTCACAGAAGAGGGAGAGGCAAAGAAACAGCCAGCAACCCAGCTTGCTTATGTCAAAAGACAAGCAAACTTTAAGCAAATACAAAACCAGAAGAAAATAAAGAAGAAAGCTTGCTTTAGGTTTTTTGAAAACAAGAGAAAGAAACAAAAATAAAAGTGTGGGTATGCTTGTAGGTCTACGTTATTCCACGTATACTGATGACAGAAGGGAAGGTATGCTCATGCGCATGTAGTGGAGGTACCATGAATATGGAGGAGAACTGATCATGTTGTGACAATGAAGCCCACATTTATATTTGAGAATGACATGTGTGAAGATAGAAAACAATTCCTACAAGATTCAGTGCTTGCATTGCTACTGTCTGATCTGTTGTGCAAAGCAGATTGTCTAATTATCCACATTCAGCGTGGAATGCCTTAAGTTTCTCCACATGGAATCAGTGGAACCTGTTCCAGCTGATTGCTCAGGGATGGTGACTACCTTCTCTTGCGAGGGCAGTCACCTCTGAAGGAAATTACTTCAGAATCTGGCTTTATCAGATGTAAATAAGGAGGAGGGGAAATCAAAATGCATGGGGATTTTTTTTTCCTGCATGTCATTCCATAGCTAGTCTAAAGATTGGTTGTTTGGTTGTTTTTTTTTTCAACCAGCCTGAAACTTTGTTTCAAATCTGGGTAGCAATAAGATCTCTCATCTGCTTTGGAATATCTCTGCCGTATGAAACCCTTTTCATTATTAATGTCTAAAGGAGAAGTGGTGTCTTTTCTGGCAGTAAGTTTGTTATTTGTTTGAACTGTAACTGGTACAGTTCCCTGGCCAAAGACTGTTACTGCCCACATGTTGTGGATAAAGGAGAGAGCTGGACAAACCCTGTCTTGCTTTTCATAATGAAAATTAGAGATAGAAGGAAAACTACATAAAGTCTCTTTCAGAAGTTAGCTGACACAGGATCTGTGTTGATAATGATTTCCTGACCTCAAATGGTGTGGTGGGGTTTTAAGATTGGTTTGGTTTTTTACTGCAGAAAGGTAAAAAGGTTTTTCATAGTAAAATGTCATAATTGTATATAAATGAGACTGTCTCATTTTATTTTTGATTCTCCTTGCTCTGTATGGAAATGCTTGGAAATGAAGCAAGTGTCGTGTATTGGCACAATTCTGAAAACTTGAGGCTTTTTTTTAAATGTACAGCCTTATGTAAGCTATAGCAGTGCCACTCCTTGGATGTGTGCGAAGTGCCACTGGGGATTTTCCTTTTCTTTTCTTTATTTGAGCAGGCATTTGTATTTGTAGGACTAGAACATACAAGACAACATAAAGGCTCTCCTTTAAAAAGAAGTATATTTCTGTTTCTGAGTTTGGATCCCTAGGCTTTACCTAAAAGCTTATCAGATCTCTCAGGAGTATCTAGCTGAAACAATTTAGCTTCCACACCCATCTGCACCTGTGCAAAATAAATTCTCTTTCCCACAATAATGTTTTATCTTGATTTAACTTCAAAGTGTCTTTGTTTCAAGAAGACTTGCTCAAATACAGGTGATTTGAACAGGCATATCTAACAATTGGTTACTTGATTGCTTCACTTTGTCTTGAGCGAGACTAGCTCCCAAATCTAAACATTTTTTAAAATAAAAATCTAGTTCACTGTGAATTAAAACAAATTCAGCTGATTTCAAAATGTGTTTTAAAGGGAGGAGGAAAACCAGTAAGATACACATTCTGTATGTCCTGGAATATGGNTGAAAACNGGAATGTAGAGAAGGCCAATAGAGTGCCGTGCTACGGGGGAAGCTGCGCTGGCAAGGTGTGTGGCCAGGCAGGAGGAGAGCCTGTGCCATGCTGGACCACGGGCAGCTAAATGCCACGTCATTTATCACGCAGTTATAACTGGCTAAGCTGTTTTTTTGCCACAGATGTGGCACTTCAGAATGTGGTTTAGTAGGAATGGTGGTGATGGGTGGATGGTTGAACTCGATGATCTCAGAGCTCTTTTCCAACCTATGATTCTATTATTCTCCTAGGTCTCTCCATCATAGCTGTAAGCATGCTAAGTTGATAGCAAGTGACTTTTCAAGTTAGTGGTATACGAAAATCTGCTTGCCTGGGTCTGGTCCTAGAAAGAGGATCCTCTAAACCCTACAGTAAAAACCCTCTGTCATAAGCTGCTTAGTGCCTTTACAGACCTGGGCTTTATGACCCAAAGATAAAAATAGAAGGGAAACAGTTCCATTTCTGAAATCAGCCTGACTAAGATCTTTACTACATTCTCTTAATTTTTCCTCAGTGATTCCCCAAACAGATACACACACAGCTAATGGCCGAAGAAACAGTATATATGTGTACCAGCAAGATGTAGATATCACAAGTGAATATGAACTTCCCAGTGGGGTTATGAAAAAAGGCAAGATTTCATTATGTTTCAAAGGTGCTGGTTCTGCTTAACTGAATGGTTGAGACAGTGACAGACTAAGCATTTAATGAAGGTTAGACACTTCAAAAGTATAATTTGTTTTGGTGTAGTGAGAAAGAAAACAGTAATAATTGTCACAATTGGAATATTGTGATTCATTTAATACCAGTTGTTCCACAGCATGTATTTTCTTTGTTGGAATTTAAGTGCTCAGTCTAACTCACTTGTCTGAATTACCTAAATATAAGGTTCTCAGTTAAAGGAGGCATGGAAAATATGTTTGTTTTGCTGCTTTATCTTTAATTTGGGTGTCTTGTCAGCTCATAAATTATTTTTCTTGCTTGCTTATCTTTTTGGATCAGTGCAGTCTGTGTGGTGGTTTTTGTAAAATAAAAAATCTCAAATTTTGTCTACTTCTCGTTGTGTTACTGTGTCAAAATGGTTTTGCAGTGGAGAAAATAATCTGTTCTATCAAAACATTTTGGTTTTAGAAGGACTATTTATGTGTGGGGTTTTTTTGTTTGTGTTTTTCAATCCAATCTCCAGTAACCTCAGATGAAAGCAACAGAACTTGGGGAAGGAGCACAACATATCACCAAGAAGAGTTTGAAGATGTGAAGAGAAGTTTTAAAAAGCGAGGTTGTACGTGGGGACCAAGTTCAGTTCAAACAAAGGATCGTGCAGATTGTAAGGACAAGTATGTCTACTACATTTTGTTTGTTTGATAATATTAAGTGTTCTTGGTAACCGAATCACTAACATAGGTGGCGAGTGAGAGAAGTTCTGCCGTCTCTAGTTACAGCTAAAATTCAGTCCTACATTTTAATTAATTCAGGAATTACATTAATAATAAGTAGCTCCCCCACACAGACTTGAGGATAAAACACTTGCTTATCTTAAGGTTTCAGTGGTCTTATCTATTACCTTTTATCTCTGGTTTTTGAGACTTGGCACATACTAGGATGCTGAGCTACTAATGCATACCAGACATTCATGGCCTGACTTCTTTCTTGCCCTTCCTCAGACTGGCCTGAGGAACTGCCGGCATGGCTCCCAGTGGGCACTTCAGTAGAATTAAATAAGACTGCCCGACTTTGCATACGTGAAGCACAAGTCATACCAGCAACATCATTTACACTGACAAACACGGGGTGAAAGGGTTCTGAAAATCAGTTGGACACAGAATCATAGGTTGGAAAAGACCTCATCGGTTCCAACCATCTACCCAACACCACCATTCCTAATAAACCATGTCCTGAAGTGCCACATCTACACATTTTTTGAACATCTCCACGGATGGGGACTCCACCACCTCCCTGGGCAGCCTGGTCCAATGTTCCTCTTTCAGGAAAGAAATTTTTCCTAATATCCAATCTAAATCTCCCCTAACACAACTTGAGGCCACTGCCTCTCATCCTATTGCTAGTCACTTGGGAGAAGAGACCAACCCCCACCTGACTACACCCTCCTTTCAGGTAGCTGTAGAGAGCGATAAGGTCTCCCCCTCAGCCTCCTCTTCTCCAGACTGAACAGCCCCAGCTCCCTCAGCCGCTCCTCATCAGACTTGTTCTCCAGACCCCTCCCCAGCCTTGCTGCACTTCTCTGGACACGCTCCAGCAACTCAGTGTCTTTCTTGTAGTGAGGGACAGCTCACTACACCTTTCTTGAAGTGAGACACCTTTGCTTTCAGGTTATTTTTTCTGATTTTTCAAAAGTGGAGATTAGCAGTTTTTTTCCAAGCGAGAGATGCTTTTCCTTGTCTCTTCTAGTATATATAATTATTTATGGTGCCTTTTTTTTTTCTTGGTAGAGACATCCAGTCATTTACCTGTGGCAGTAGTTGGTTCCAGACCACCTATTGAAACTGGCTTTATGATAGTTTTGTTTGTTTTAAAGTCACTGTTTAATAAATTTCCAATATTCACATAATTTCCTTGACACAGTGAAATGGTTGTCCAGGTTTTCACCAACTTTTCTTCTTCGATATCCAGTCAAGGCGCATTTTTCATTGGCTTCCTTTTTAGGCCTGAAATTTTCATTTTATAAGGAATGCCTGAGATAAAGCATGTATGCATTTATAATCCTATGACTCTGCTCTTATGTGTTTTTTTTTGTTTGTTTTTTTTTTACCTTGGAAAGTTTTATTATTTTCAAGTTAGGTACTACATGTTTATAGTTTAAAAAGAAAGACTTTTTGCCAAAGTACATATAAGCATGGTATCTGTAATATCAAAATTACTATTGTTATTTCAGAATAAGACCCCTTTCAGATGGCAGCAACCCTTGGTCAACCCTTTTAATGAAAAATCAGAAGGGTGTTCCCTTAGCTTCACTATTTGTGGATCAAGGTAAGAGCTATTTTTGAAAAAGTGAAAGTTGCCATATAATGGCATTAAGTCTACCTGCAGTGTTATAAATTGTATTGCTTGAATTCCTCAAGGATTATGCAGATTATTAGAAGAGTAGTCATGTTACAAATAATTTTCCTGTGCAGAAAACCTGTCTATAAAAAAATGCAAGTGTTGGTGTTAAGATCTTTACATTTCCAGCATTAGCAGCTAAGAATTATATATGGTGTGTGAGCAGTACCACATAGCGGTTTTTTTCCCACATTTTTGAGTTGCAGGCTGATCTGTATGTGAGGTCTGCAGCCACTTTTCAGCTTCTTTTAAAAAGAAATATCTAAATCTTGTAATTGTCTTGACATTTAAAAGATCATTAATGACTTTTTATTGTTAGTGACCTCTGAATAGTTGTTTAAAAACCTGTACACCCTGATGTATTCCTAGACAGTAGTTTCCTGTTTTTTAAATAAGACTTATTTTCTAAATTTTCGTTAAAAAATATGTAGATTTCAAATCTTAATTTTTCAGGCAACATTTTGGAATTTACAGGTAAATCACAAGGAAATACATAGTTAATCCTGCTAGGATCAGGAGCATCATAGCTGTGTGTTGCTTCTTATGTTCGTTACTATAATGTGCTGTGGCTATACAATATTCATAATAATTTTCAAATTTGCATGCACCTTCTATACTACAGATTCGCTTATCTGAGCAAATTAAGTTACCAGCATCAGGAAAAAAACTGTGATGTAACTCGGTGTCCATACCAGCAGCTAGATTTAAGCCAGCCGGAAGATGCAATGGTAAACTGCTTGGACACATGCTTTTTTTTTTCCCTAGGGCAAAGGCATTTTAATCTTTGCATATACTATATATACACGTAAATCAAGGCTGCACAAATAGCAATTTTATAGATTCATTAGCTTAACTACTAAACCCCTACATGTAGCGAAGATTATACAAGTCTACACATTTGCATTTCAAATATTTCTGTGTTTATTCTCTAGCATTCAGTAGTTGGTGGTAGAATAACACGTGTAAGTCAAACTGCACCTTCCGTTTCGTCATTAGGTGTGATGTCAAATTTACTTTTTACTCCAGACCACCATGGCATAATGAGTTATTTGGAAAAATTTCTGGTATCTCACTGGATTTTGGAACACTGCTTAACTGAAAGTGTTGTAAAGAACGTGTTTCCGATCTTATTTGGCAGTTTGTGTACAGTATATTACTTCACTGTAATCCATACAGAGGAATATTTTCCATATTATTTGAAAAACACTACCAAAGTGTTGCAAATCCTCAAATATCACAGAAAATGCAAAGACAGTATCTGCTGTTCAACTGTGTTGAATGCACAAAGGTTGGGAGGTACGTTCTGCCTCCCTTGAAATAAAGGTAAGTCTTTCAGATATGCTGAGGAATTCTAACAGAATTTGCTTCTGAGTTGCTAAAAAGATGAAGTTGTAGCAAAATGGTACTTCTGCTATTTTAAAGACTGTCAAGAGAACATGAAGAGGTTTAGACTTAGGATGTGTTTCTGAATTTTATCAGGTGAGTCTCTGAGCTTCTGACTGCATCCAAAGGGGACATACAGTATAGCTCAAGATTAATGCTTGTGCAAGTGGAAGGAAATAATGGCGTATGTATGCAGACATGCAATAGCAAAATAGCTGAATTGCAATTTTTAAATATACTTTAATGTTTTACAGGTGTCTGTACTGATAAGAAACTTCTCCCTGAAGGTTTGGACAGCAAAAGACCAAAGCCAATTAAGTTGCCGAATCAGGCCTATATTAATCTACCTCTTTGGAAAGATGATCAGGGCGAGAATACAGTGGAACACGAGAGCTTTGAAGAAGGAACCTCTGCTAGTTCTACAAATAGCACTCCTCAAATGACACCTACAAACAGTCTGAGCAGGACGCTGCAGAAAAAGAAGACTGATTCGGTGCTGTATGGGTGTGCAGTCCTCCTTGCGTCTGTTGCCCTGGGCTTAGACATCAGAGAGCTGAACAAATCGCAGGGCCCAGACGAACTCCTGCCTAAAGAGGAGAAGAAGCGTGATGGGATATTTCAGCGTGCTTCAAAGTTTCGCAGGAGTGCCAGCCCTACAAGACTGCAGTCCAAGAAAGAGGAAACAAGTATTCCATCCCTAAATCCAGCTGCAAATACTGTGAATCTTCTGTCTATGCCCTCCATTTCCACTAAATGCCTACTTCAGTCTGACAGTGAAGATGCGTTTTTAAGCACTGTGCTTGGTGATTGTGGTCCATGTAGTTCTGCTGATGACTTTTCATCTGAAACTTCTGAAAGTAAGAGAAAACAGAGGATACAACTGGCTCCTAACACAGTTTCTACACGATTAAAAAGTCCGGCTTTTAATCTTTGTCTGCAACAAGAAACTCAAAACGTGCCAAATGATTCCTCGACGAAGTTACGTGTGTTGGGTCACAGGCGAACCTTGTCAGATGGGAACAATTTTCAGACTACAGGTGGGTAATTAGGAGCTTAAAATGTAGGGGGATTTTTAAACATAGAAACAGAAAATGTAGGGAAATTAAGCATTCACTAGTGAGTTGCTAAGATTTTTGTCTCACTGTTGTGTGTTAGCTGAGCCACCGTCACTGTGTGTGGGTAAGCCCTCTGTGTCCGAACCCTGAATAAACTACCTGCACTTGGAATAGTATCCTGTTAGGAGTGTGGGTGTGGAGATTTATGGGGAAGAGGTGGTTCCTTCTAAGGCAATACCTATTTTTCTCAGGTATTGCAAAAATAGGTTTCCCTGGTCTTTTTGTGTCAGCAAGAACCTGCTTTTTGTGAAATGTAAAAAATTAGCATTATGGCTGAAATAAACGGCCATTATACATGCATTATGTAGCTGTGGACTTCCTGAGACGGAGAGTAGATTTCTTTAATATAGTTTCACAGTCTGCATAGGTGAGCATCATTTTAGTACTGCACGTTTATTAACTTCAAGAAAAACAAGTCTGGTAAGTTTTGATTTGCTTGCTTGACCTAGAAGTTACATCACATGTTCCACGAATCCTGAAGCTAAGCTGTTGATAAAAATATAAGCTGATAAAAAGGTCTTTAATTCTAGTTTCCATGTAAATGGTTAAGTTCATGATTAACGAGTTTTTGAAAAGAAGTTCTAAATTTCAATACTGGTGTCCTGAGGTGGCTTAAAGGTAATGTTCTTCATGGTACTCTGTAATGTGATTACTCCTAATAACTGCACAGATCTGTGGGGCTTATTCCGGTATTAATATTCATCCAGTTACTGGGTGGTTAATGCTTTCTCTATAGATGTCTTTTGTAGCAATAAAAAATAAATTGTTATGGCCTCTAGCAGAGAGTATTGATGCAAAAATATTGTTTGAGTGCTGCTGGCCCTCTCTTGGGAGACTCCCCACAAATGTATGAGCCTCTTAATTTTTCTGGTGGAAAAAAACCCACTAGTGTTTATGGCAACTTGTTTTTACAAACAGCAAAGAAATCAAGAAGTCACATGGTTTAAATTGTCTTTTTTTTGTTTGGCCTCTCCTTTCCCCCAGCGAATGGATTTGCTTCAACCAATGATGTCTCCACATTACCAGTTGTACCAGTTACTGGAACTCTGCACTCTCCATCTGTTCAACAAAGCAATCACAGCGGTGTTTCGACCGAAAAGCAGAGCGCTGTCAATATTATATCAAGGCCTCGACCTTCTACTCTAAGAAGTAAAATTGACGCATGGCAGATTATTCCACGTATTATTAAACCAAACTCTAAAGACTCGGAATATTTAGAGGGCAATGTAGATCCAGATGTTAACTTCTTGCCAGATACTGAGGAAAGAACTAACTGCCACATGCCCTCATTACTTGATATTGATGTGGAAGGTCAAAACAGAGACTGTACTGTGCCTTTGTGTAGAATGAAGAGCAAAACTTGTCGGCCATCTATATATGAACTGGAGAGAGAGTTTCTGTCGTGAGTGCCTTTCGTTTTAAAAATGTCTGCTTTTTTAATGGGGAACCAATATAAAACTCTTGTCCATCTAATGCTTTGTGCTGCTGTTTTCTGATGTACTGTGACAAATAGTACCAAAATTATTAAAATGGGCAGCTAAATAAGAAAGCGTAGTAGGTGCCTTTTTCAGATGTTCCTTGGAATCACAGCTAGTAACCCTAAAAAGCACAGTGCTGCAAAATAATGTTCTGGGTCAACTTTATAAGCATATTTTGAATGACTAAATTACCATGGCCACCTCCCCCTGCAGTGTCACAGAAGTTTTCTTTAGGTTTGAGGGCTCTTGCTAGAAATTTAACTTTTGCACATTGAAAAAAAGTGAATGACATACAGTAAAGTTGTTTTCCATCAAGAAGACTTTTGCCTAAGAAGGGGCTGTCTGCAGCTTGCCTCTGTGGCCTGTAGAATTAAGGAGGGGGGCAGGGGATTGAAGGCGCTGGTGCGGGAGGCTCTGTTCACTCCTCTCTGAGCAGCTGTTTGCTTTTTGGCATTTGATGCTGAAACCGGTGAAGGACCAGCAGCTGAATTTGCAGTCTTTGCCCTTGGTTTTTGTGAGAACTTTCAACTGTGTGTATTAGTTTCTCCAGAAAGTTACACTGCTTGTATAAACACTTAGGTTTCAGCCACCATATCGATTTTGAGAGGGTAAACTTTAGTACTGCGATTGGATTAAAGGTATTTGACATACTTTCTAATGTGAAGCAACATTCCTTGTAGGTAAGGATACACTGGAACGTCAATATTTGTACTCTTAACCTTTTGAAGACTACAGTGTTTGCACTGAAAACAATATTCTTGGTTTGGGATTTTTTGTTTGTGGCAGACGGGTTTTCCCCCCGTCTTGTTTTTTACACTCTGCTGCGCCTTGTACTGAGGAAAGATGCTGGGTTTTCAGGATGACTGGTTTTGGTTTTAAGTGAGCCAGCAGGGCGTTTTACTGCACTTGAATTTTAAAACTGCGATAATTTAATATTACATCTTCCAGTATAATCTCTGCAGCTTTTCTTTCTGAAGTTACTACTGAGTGCCCAGTTATTCACATTTAGGAATTAAAGGACAGAAACGGATATGTTTGACTGGTTTTCAGTGATAGAAAGGTTCCAGAAAATTCCAAGTAGTTAATTGTGGTGAGAGGAACATTTAACCTTGATAACACCGATAGTTTAATTTTTTACAGTATCACTAAGTGATTAAATAAAACCAAATGTACAGTATACTTTTCCTGATGAAAGCATTCCTAGAATTAAAGGAACATCCCTCATATTCCAGTATTTGAAGTCTTAATTTTGTGTATCATTTGACATTTAAATAGTCTTCATAAATAAAATTAGATAATGTTAGAATAAAACTACTGTGTTCCCATCAGAACACTGTTTTGTGGAGACCTTTATTTTAAATGTTTTCTTCTCCTTTGCTCTGGGGTCTGGGACTTCAGTTGTTAAATAGAGTACATAATTGCTTAAAATTTCAAAAGCAAGGGAATGAAAAAGAAAGTTTCTGTTCTAAGACTGGTGTGCAGTACAGTGGCTACCCTGAGGATGACAGATAATTTATACACAATTATGAAATCTTAATCACACAAAGCAGAACACAGAAAATGCAACTTCCCAGCTCTCAAAGTGAAAATAGAAAAGGATTTCCTTAAGGTATTAGTTTACCAAAAGTAAAGACATAACCACTAGCTGTCTGTAAAACTAAATGCCTGCATAGCAGATTACTAAGGTATTACATTTTGCTCAAACCTGTTTCTATTTCAGTATTCTTAGTTGTTTGTCAACATGATTCTAATTGCATACTGTTCTTTGTCTCTTCTTTAAACTTTAATTTCATCAGAACACTTCAATAGATGAAACCTTATTCCAGTTTTAATACAAAATGTTTTCATAAAAGAAAATCAATTAGGAGATGCACATGGATCCAATTTGAAGTATAGTTTGATAGCAGATTTATCTTCAAGGCTTAATTAGAATTTTGGAGCATTACGTGTATTCCAACCCTTTCTCAATCAATTATTCCTATGTAATACTGAGAGAAAAGGAGTTGATTGTATTACATGTTTCTGAAGAAAATGTCTCTGGCTTTCTACAGGAAAATCTCAGGTGCTGAAGTATTTTGACATGTAAACTTCTGCTAAATTCTGTTCTGTATGCTTAAGGTTTATATAATTTTAAATGTTGAATTTTGCACCCTGTTTTGTAATCAATAGTATCCGCATAAAAAGCCCTTTGTGAGCAGTATTGTTTTCACTTATCAGTGGCTTATCTCTCTTGTAATTAAACAAGGATTTCTATTCCTGTTCAGTGGATTATTTCCCCTAAGAGTGGGACATATGATCAGCCCAGTGCGTTATCACTAATTTAGGAGTTTGTGTTCCACCTCTTATTCTGAGGCAGTTTAGGTAAGCCATCTCAAATATTTCTTTTATGTGATGCAGTTCTTTTAAGCTATAGTCTGTAGTGCTTTATCGTTCTTTTTAGAGTTTAAAATTATAGGCCAGTCTTCACTAAAATGAAAAAGAAAAAGAAAGAATTGTTGTAATCATGGTTTCACAGTCTGTATTTCACTTGCCACCAGAGAAACTTTCTATAGAGGTATGGTAATCTAGTATGCATTAAGTGATCAGTCTTGGTTAAAAGTATATTTATTTCAATGGAGGTTAATAGCCTGACCAAATAATAAATTATGTTGATTGTTTTAGCATAAAACTGAAGGTGCTTACAGTACAAAGATTAAGATAGACACTTGACATTCTGTTTTACAAAACCTGATGATTTAAATATTTTTATTTAAAAAAAATAAATGTTTTGTAGCTACTGTATTGCAAAGTGATCTGAGTTTTCTTGAAAAAATACATTTTAATGCCTTCTTAACACGTACAAAGGAGTTCTCAGGTGAATAACCAGGAACTATAGACTATGGCCAGCCTGTTCTTGGAACATTAGAATGTAATTGTTACTTTAAGATTAATTATCCGGTACAGTAACATGAATGTTCCTGTAATTTCTTGCAATTGATGTGGGCAGAAACATATGGTATAAGCTTGTTCTTTCTTCCATGTGACTGTAATATGTCTTTTGATGCTTTTACAATATTGGCTGGGTATCTTGGAGGAGGTACAGCAATGGATATAAATAAATTCTGCTTCTGATTCAGCATCACGAATACAGGTAAGGAAGGAAAAATATACTTCTGTAGTGGGGTTTTTGGGGGGTATTAGTTTTTTGGTTTGGGGGGTTTGGTACTTTATGGGGTTTTTTTTTTTTGTTAGGTTGGTGTTTTCTTGGTGGATGGAGACAGTATTTTCCTTGCAATAATATTTTCTAACACCTTCTTTTGTGAATTTCCCTCTTTCCCCATCGCACCATGGGTGCATTAGCCCATCTTTCACTAAGAAGAGGAGGAAGTATCCACTTGCACATTGGCCACAGGCAAGATACAGCAAAGTCTCTAGCGGTGCAGTAAAATCCAAAACTGTAAGCCCAGTCTTACAAAGATATGCCTGTGTAGAGCTTTCACTGAGGCTGGTTAGATAACAAAGATTTACATGGCCTGCAAGTGTCAGTATCGAGCCCAGATTATAAGCCAAGCTTATTTATTTTATACGTGTTGTTATAATGGTAATATTAAGATCTGTATGCAAGTGTGTGGTAATGGGAAAGATCCCATTCTCATTAGCCCCCTCCCTTTTTAATGTAACTAGTCAGGTCACTACAGTGCATGGATTAGGAGGAGCTAATGAGCCTCTGTTATCTAGTACACTTTTTGATGTAAATCGAGGGTGCTTAAGATTGGCCTTAATTTAGCGTACCTAATACTGCAGAGTCCTTGCAAGCGTGTAATGGATTTCTCCCTGAATATAAGTGAAAATAAGCAAACCAAAGATGAGTTAGTGATATCAATACTGTTAGAAATCCAGTATAATCAATGATCTATGTAGTTCGATAAAATAGCTTTTTATTAACCAAAACAAATGCTTTCTATTCTAATAGGCTGGAGATTAGATCCACAGAGCTACACAAGTAGGATGAATTTACTTTTCTCTTTCACAGAATCACAGGATCATTTAGTTTGGAAGAGACCTCTGGAGATGAAACAGTCCAGCCCCCTCTGCTAGAGCAGGTTGCCCAAGGCCATGTCCAGTCGAGTTTTGAGTATCTCCACAGATGGAGACTCCACAGCTTTCGGCAATCTGTTCCAGGGTTTGACTGCCCTCACAGTAAAAACATTTCCTCATGGTCAGATTGAATTTCCTGGTTTTTCAGTTTGTGCCCATTGCCTCTTGTCCTGTCACTGGACATTGCTGAGAACAGTCTGGCTTCCTCTTCATTCCCTTTATCAGGTATTTATAAACAATAAGATCCTCCTGGAACCTTCTCTTCCAGACTAAACAGTCCCAGCTCTCTCAACCTTTCCACATACAAAAGATGATGCGGTCCTTTAATTGTCTTTGTGGCCCTGCACTGAATTTGTTTTAGTAAGTCCGTATCGTCCTCGTACTGGGGAGCCCAGAACTGTATCCTGCACTCCAGGACTGGCCTTACTAGTGCTGAGTAGCAGAGGAGGATAACCTTCCTAATGGAGAATGCAGTTTGCCACCTTTCCTGTAAGGACACGTTGCTGGCTTACGTTTGGCTTGTCCACCATGATCCTCAGGTCCTCTGCAAAGCTGCTTCCCAGATGGTTGGTACGCAGTGTGTACTGATGCATGGGATTGTTCTTCCCCAAATGCATTTCCACTTCATGAGATTCCTATAAGCCCAATTTTCCAGCTTGTCTAGGTCTCTCTACGTGGCAGGTCAGCAATCTGGTGCATCAGCCACTCCTCACAGTCTTCTATCATTGCAAACTTGCTGAGGATACACCCTGTCCCAGCACCCAGGTCATTAATGGAGGTGTTAAACAGTATCAGCCCCACTATCAACCCCTGGGGTACTCCACTGGTGACTTAGTGATATTTAAGCAAGTTGTAGTTAATAATGTCTTACATCTCATTCATGTCATGTAATATATTTTTCCTAAGTGATTTAGGTAGGTGCTATTCTTTGATTACTGTCAAAGGTTTTTTCTAGTTAGAAAACAAAGGCATAATGACCACATCCATGCTTTTTTAGTGAAGTGCTTCCAGTGGTTGAGATCTGGCAGCAGGATGGCCAAGTTCAGTGCTGCTTAATGTAACAGCTTGCATCTGTTCAACATCTTTACAGTTCACTTTAAAAACAGTCATCGATTCAGCCTGGGTGACTGAACAAGTCAAACTTCAGTCAAATGTCACATTTGGTGTTACTCCTTTGAGTGATCGTTAATTAATATGGAGACTTGTGCTCTGCAACACTGCTAAACAGACTTTTAAAAACATTTACATTCTATCTGAGAACATCGGTCTTCCCTCCCACCACACCAAAGTATGGAGTTACAGGGTCTGACAGCTCGAATCTGTTGAGGCTGCTGAAGACGCTCATGAATACACCGGTTTTCAAAGGGGAGACACGCAGGAGAGGGCACAACAACGAACTCCTCGGCAGAAGGCTGTTAATGCTTCTCCAGAGAAAGGTGCCTGACGCTGCCGAGTTCTTCGCATGCCAGAGAATTTACAGAAGCGCGATGTTGTCCTTTCTCCCTGCCAAGAGTTCAGATACATCTAGCTAAGGTCTTTGTAGCCACCATAAGTAGTCTGGTCATCTGAGGGCTTGCCAATCAGTATGAAAGCAGGTGGGAGTCTGCATATTCGGGGCCCATTTGGGGAGAAAACGGAAGGAACAGGACTATTCATTCCCCTCACAGTTTTGCAAATCACTTGAATAATCCAAAAAGTTTCTAAACTCCGTTTTATGGCAGACAGGATCAGGCAATAATATTTTACAAAGCCTTTTTACGCTCTGCCACGTTCCAGACTGAAAGTGATGTTTGTTCCTTGTGTTCGATGCCACTTATTCTGCCTGATAAACGTTATAAACGGTGGGAGGGGTGCAAGATTTTTTTCCACACCTGATGGAGCGAGGTAGATGTGCTAGGAAGCAGATGGATCAAACCTCAGGTGTGTCTGCCAGTAGTCTCGGTAGGTCCAAGATGCATATGAGGTGTATATTGTCCAGCGATTTAAGCTATTTTGAGTGCATGATTCCTGCGAGTGCTGGATAATCTCCTGCAGACTATTTTCAGGGGCAGGGTTATTTGCCCAAAGGGAATCCGTTTCTGCTCCAGAAGTGGCCTGCGCGTGGTCAGATGCCGCCCTGACTCTGTTGTTAGGGAAAGGAGTAGGCATCTCCTTACTGCCGTCTGGAATGTTTAAGGAAGACGTGGTAATGGTGATTCTATCAGCCACTGTAGTTCTCATCAAAGTAGTTTTTTCACTGTAGAACCCCTGAAATTATTCACACTGCTGGCCCTGCTTTTGATAGCAGGAATTTTTGTCACCAAGGCCCCGATTCCTTTCGTGTTTGTGATGCAGCTACTTGGTGGCTGGCTTTGGGGCTAGGATAGAAACACCCTAGCTTACCCACAAGAAATAACTTGGGTATTTGTGGGCAAGGGAAGAGCATTGTCTTAGTTTTTATTGTACCTTAGCCAATTTAGACCCACTGAAAGCATATCTTCTAGGTGCTTTTTCAGGTTTGGGGATTTCTTTTACTGTAGTTGCTCTTCTCTGGTTAAGCAAATTCTGTTGGTTTATAGAACCAGACCGTTAAGAACACCACCTTCACTGTCATTATCTATAGCTAGAAGATGTAAAGAACAGATATTTATTTTTTGTCTATGGTAACATCACATTGGATAACTGTTTAAGGCGTAGTAAAAGCGTCGTAGCATGGGTCGTCACCTATAATCACTTTAGCAAGTTTGGGGAACACTGCAGAATATATTATACTCTCAGGCCTGCAGAGCTGCTGTGGGGGACTGTTTCCACAGCTGTACTAAGCATTGCACGGTATATTTACAAAAAAAGTATGCCCCAGACTTTTTTTTTTTCCTTTTTAAAAAAACCCAGGCATTCTGAATGCCTTCCAGATAGTCGGAGGCACTCTCATTATGTGCTTGTAGGTACTAAAAGGAAGGAGAGATTCTCTTACAGGTGTAAATATGCTCCTAGAGTACTTTTTCCCCATTTACCTTAAAACTTTTTAATACTTTCAGGGTTTTGAATGGAGGAGCGGGCAATGCTCCCCCTTTCTAGCTGTGTGTGAGCCAAATGGAGGGGGTCAGGCTTACGTGTGCCCCAACAGATATTGTTAAAGGTAGCTCTCTGATAAAAAACACTGCATGAATGTCTATATAGTGTGAATATATATGCTTTTCAAAAAAAGAGAATTACTTCAACTTTTGTGTGCAATGATTGTAGTGCTTGTTTTTAAGTTTTTTTTTTTGATACTTGATGAATTTTTTCTGAATACCTGTGGAAGTCAGGATAGGATGAGGCTGTTACAGCTGAAAAGAAGCCTAAGTAGGCAAGTTTTGTCTCCACTGTCTCTTTTTCTATATATTCCAATATGTTTATCTTGGTGCTGACAGTGGAAAAGCCAGGACATCCTGCAATTCACAAAAGCCTTCACTGTAAAATAAAGCATATTAAAAATAGCAGTTCAGGACTGAGTGTGAGAAGCAATGAGATTAATGAGATGAATATACTACATATGGAACTCTCTCAATATCTAAATCTTGTAATGTAAGCCAATTAGTTTTTCTCCTTGGAAAGGAACTCAAAGGATCAAAATGGGAAAGTATTGGTTCACCATGGTGTATCAGATGACAACAGATTTACAACAGACCAATTGTCTTACGTTTAGTTTAGAGATCAGTTATTTAGCACCCACTTCCATGTGCAGTTATGACATGATTGAGCCTTGATTTCATATTGTGGATGAGGTCAAAAGATGACATCACTGTCATCAAAAGATTACAGTACTGGCCTGGCTGATGCTCCAAGAGCGTGGCTCATCCAAGAGAAAACTATTTACTTGCAATAACAAGGGAACAGATTGTTTCTCTAGGCTTCTCGTATTCCATTTCATTTTTTTTCTTTACTAGGGTAAACCATATAGCTCCTTCAATCTTTCCTCCTGAACAACCTCCTACAAATCGGATCCCTCTCTGGGCTCGCTATTGCACTCACAGTTTGGGAGGGAAGCAAAGCAGTGTCCAAAAATCTCCAGCTGAGACCTTACTTGCATCATCTGTGACAGTGCCAAAAGCCTTGTCATGGTCAGCGTACACCTGCTGCTTCTCCCTTTGCCAGAAGGCTCGTTGTCCTGTCTTAAAAAGAAATCAGGTTAATTTGTCAAGTCTTGTTGAACACGTGTAGCTGTTACCTGTCATCTTTGAGGTGCTTTCAAAAGGGCCCTGACTGTCTTTTCAAACATTTGAAGCAAAACTGAAGGTGAGCTGGCTAGTTTGTAATGTAACACCTCCATACAAAAAAAGTCAGAAGGCCACCATCTTTTTTCCACAGTCTTCTGCTTTCATGTGTTTCTTAGAAATGACTGTTCTAATCTGGTCAGCTTCAGGACAAAGTTCATCAAGCCCAGCTAATTAGTAATGCATTTTTTTTCACTTTCTAAGCTTTCTCTAGACTGCTTTTTACCTAGTTAGGTTGAAGTCTTACCTTTACTTGTTGGTCTTGATTGTGCTAGTAACTGTTTAACATCTGACCCTTTTGCAAAAGATTGATGCAAATCACATAATACTCACAATTTCTTGGCACCAGCTAATGAAGTCATAGCTTTGCACGCCTGCTGGGAATTGTATCGCCACTTTCCTCATGGGCTTTTGTTTCTTTATTTGTTTTTATTACCACTGTATTTATAATATGACTGACTTGGGGGGTTCCCTTCCAATTTCACCTCATTTTGTCTTCATATACACTTGCCATTTTCTAAACATTTTCTACACGCTTTTGCCTTGTATTTGTTATCAGTAAAGAATTCACAATTTACCCAAGTCAATGCTCTTCTATACTTTCATTTCTCTCACTCTGAAATAGTTTGAAGCCATGCCCTTGATCCAAAGTTTCTAACTTCTTTCCCCCTTATGTTTTTCCGTCTATACTCAGGTCCTTCAGGTACTGAAGTCTGGTTTTGTCAGTTCGGGGAAGGGAGATTGAGGAGTGTCCCCTTTTGAAATAAGTTCACAGAGATTTTTTTCAACACCTGTAGTTTGTCCTCTGTTTTGGACTGCTGAGCAAGCATATGAATCCATGATAAGTAAAGCCACATTTCCATCTGTTTCCTATTTTTTAATAAGATTTGTCTTTTATGATCTGTATTGTGGTCATGATACTTCCCCAGAATTATGCAAATTGACTCATAATGTTGTTCACTGTATTAAGACTTTCTGCTCCTCCTCACCCTTACTGTGGTTTTGTACAACCATCTAATATTAGTTTCATTAACTCTTCTCTTTCCTTGCTTTACGGTGACCTTATTTTATAAATAAATATGTCTCTCCTCATTTTTAGGTCCATGTCCAAGTTTCCTTATTATTATTTTCCTGTGTTCCTTTGTCAGCTGCCCCATTCACCCCTTATTTAAAATCTTCCTCACTAAGTTAAGAAATCAATGTGCTAGATGGAGTCTTTGTCTAACAGCTTGTCTAGGCAGGCTTGTCCCCAGAGGTGTCCGATATCAAAGAGTTAAAAACACTATATCTAAGTGTTATCAGTTCAGTGACCTCTCCCATGCCACTTTCAACAATAATTAACAGTGTGGTTTCAAGGAAGATTTGAAAAATGTGCCTATGTAATTGCATTGGATCAGTGCAGCCAATTTAGTTCACGCTTGGGGTTATAAAATTCAAGTACTGTAGAAGCTCTACAGCTTTTCTAAAAGGTCATTTCAACTCAAGCTTCTGAAAACTTTTAATTACACTTGATTAAAATAGATGCTGTCTCTTTGGTCTGTGTCATGTTTGATATTTTGTCTTGAAAGTGTAGCACTGAAGATCATTTCCTACAATAGCTTTACTTTTCTGCAGTTTTCAGTGGACTGAGTTCAGCAGGACAGTTGTAACTCCATGCAGTGCAGACCAGAGAGCAGACCACGGTTCCAGGACAAGCTTGGCTTTCGGGCTTGGGCGAGTCGCTTTGCTTCGTTGTCGCTGACACTAGCTCTGGTCTGTCAGATGAGCACAATAATTTCATCCTTTTCTGTAAAGCGCTTAGAGAACTGCGATCAAAGGCACCATGGCTGACTGGCAAACAACAGCTCCGGCAGAGTTAATGCCTTAACTGCACACACAAAGAGGAGCTCGAATTCTTAGCCTGGGAACTGAATACACGGCAGCTGTACATACTTTTCTTTCAATGCACAGTTAAACTTTAACTTTGGTAACGAACTATTCCAATAACAACTGGGTGCAATGATTTAACCAGTAATTGCCGCATTAGGGAAATAATTACATAGTTTTGTGTGTTGGTTTTTTTTTTTTTGAAAGATTCTAATAATTGGTCAAAGCTATTAAAACTTAGCATTGATTTCCTGCTTCGTACAGCAAATGCTGTTACATTGTTCTCCTCCACCCTAAACTCATCAGGATACTAGGTATTTTTTTTTGTCTGAATAAAAGGACTCTGTATTTCAACGACTGCTGCTTAATACTACTGTTGTAAAGCTGTATTACCTGATTGCTTCCCGTTTATGAGCGGGCAGTGAATGTGCAAGTCTTCCCTAGAGAAGAATGATGTTACAGCTTATTGGCCCAAATGTCAGGGTCTGTTCCTCGTGCTCTCCTTCACTGTAGCATTCTCTCTTGGAACTGCTTCATCTTTACCTTGGAGATAGGATTTGCTAAAGTGGAACATAAGGATGAGGAAGGAGAAGAGTTACTCCATTGCCTCACCCTATAGAGAAATAAGTACCTGCTGTGAATTGGAAGAAGAATGAGCTCTTCAGTGGGTCTCTGGAGGCTGTGCTGATGGTATGGAAAGCCTTGGCTCATAACAGAGCTACAGAAATTGAATGCCTAAAGCTATACTGTAAATCTCATCTCCCTCAAGGAGAGACTGGGCTTTGCGCAGAAAGTACATTGCAGAGCTAGAGGGAGAAACGGCGCGTGCCTACCAGCTGTCGCCACCACAGTATCTGCATGCTTTAAAGGTATGAATATGAGATAGAAGTCAATAGTGCTGCAAGAAAGTGTGGTTTAAAGCCTCCAGCTTCAAATTTCAGAGGAAAGCGGTTGGTGGAAGAACTGGAGAGCGGCTGCACCGCAGCATCGTCTGATGCCAGGAGTCGGTTCTTTAAAGAAACCAAAATGCAGCGCTCTGCCTTTAAAGCTAACCACCTAGAGGACCTGAGAGGTGTTTTCTACAAAGTCTCTACTGATTAATAGGCATCTTTTTATTTTTTCTTTTTTTGTTATTTCTTTTGAGCGCGCAGCCTTCAGTGTTACTGTGGCTGTAACCCGCCCGCGGTGTTTGTACACAAATAGTGGGATGCTCATAGGCAACCAGGGACCTATAGGAAATCGCACCCCCTCCCTTTTCTTTCAATGATCTATTGCTTTTAGATACTTTTAGAAGGACTTTTCAATAACACTTTTTTTTTTGGCAAAATGAAAGCAAAACTGTCAAAGCCAAAATTTTCTGTCACAGTGTTTTTGGTAACTGGTTTATCCTTGGTTTATCTCTGGGATCCCAAAGACTCTCCCACTGAGAAATTATAAACCTCTTTATTAAGCTAGAGGTGTGCTAAAGGGACACCTTGTATTTACCTGAGCTTCATGTATCACCTTGGATTTCTTGAATTACAAGTGGTTTTCCTGTTAATGGAATATTTTAAAGCAAAGTTCATCACAGAAAAGTTTGAGATGGATAGATGTCAAAAGCTCTGAGTCTTTTCACACAAGACAGAATAATTCCTCAGAGGAATCTTCAAGAGAACATATTTTGGGTAGTATGATAGAAACCAATTTCTTAATCTCTTTTTCTTAAGGGTGGAAATACAGCACTCAAATCCTGACCAGCCTCCAGCATACTTTTAATTCCCTACTGGTCACAAAAACAGATTCTCCTCTTCTTACTCTGAACTGCTATAGGGAGTTGAGAGCTGAGCAGTTATATTGCAAGGTACAACTGAGGAGCTGCTGGAGAGAGTCCAGAGGAGGGCTACGAGGATGATGAGGGGACTGGAGCATCTCTCCTACGAGGAAAGGCTGAGGGAGCTGGGCTTGTTTAGCCTGGAGAAGAGAAGGCTGAGAGGGGACCTTAGAAATGCCTATAAATATCTGCAGGGTGGGGGTCAGGAGGACGGGGCCAGACTCTTTTCAGTGGTGCCCAGCGACAGGACAAGGGGCAATGGGCACAAACTGAAGCACAGGAAGTTCCAGCTGAACAGGAAGAAGAACTTCTTCACTCTGAGGGTGATGGAGCCCTGGACCAGGCTGCCCAGAGGGGCTGTGGAGTCTCCTTCTCTGGAGATATTCAAGACCCGCCTGGACGTGGTCCTGTGCAGCCTGCTCTGGGTGACCCTGCTTTGGCAGGG
>Ga0065711_1000919_pt1:5000-52037 | contig 52037 bp, 20 predicted proteins | sample Hoacrofraction12_FD_59098 | JGI IMG/M metagenome (GOLD analysis project Ga0065711, IMG submission 59098) | Hoatzin crop microbial communities from Cojedes, Venezuela - Epithelial fraction 12 v2 (version 2) | ecosystem: Host-associated > Birds > Digestive system > Esophagus > Crop... | reverse complement strand
CCGCGTTCGGTCGCGGCCGGGGCTGGCCCGGTGCGGGGCAGGTGAGGTGCGGGAAGGGGGAGCACGTGCCCCGTCCCTGCCCGCCTGCCCATCTACTGCCGTCATCCAGACACCACGGAGAGAAAGAAACGCAACTTCAGAACCGCAGTTAACCAGCTCTAGGGCAGATTTCTTTTGCTGGGTATTTATTCCTACCAGATCTCATTGCTCCTCTGAAAAAGCACTTCTGGTTTTAAAACGAGACAGAGACGGACAACGTAAAACGCTGTACATCCTTCTGTGAGAAGAGTTGCTTAAATTATGGCTGGATGTGCCTAAACAGTCATCCCCTAGTCTCCCACTGATTTTGGTCAGGCCTTGGAAGAATGGCAATTTTTTCTAATGTTTTAAAAATATTAACTTCCTTTCAAACTCTTTAACCTTTAATGTTTTGTAACTGGATGAAAAGGTCACTTTGTTCGGAGGGGATGCATCTGCTCCGTAATTGTTCTAATATCGGGCAGAGCTCCATCCCAACACTAAATTCTTCTACGAGGATCTTTTTTTTTTCCTTAATATACTATTGTTAAGGTTACCGTGAGTAATTATTTTAAAGGCAAAGAGCTGTAGACCAAAGGATGCTTGCACTTTATTTAATTTCACCAACTTCAGATGTTCAGAGCTGTATTCAGCAGATGACATTAGCTGAGCTCTGAGAAGAATAACCTGAGCGGTTTCACCTCTTCCCACTTGTGGGGGCCTGAGGTAGAACAGGAACGGAATACGTAGCTCAGTTTATAGACTGAGCTGCATAACAAACTAGCACAAAATACCGACTAATACTACTGAGAACTGCCAGCAAGGTTGATCCGAGTATCTCAAAGTACTTTACACAGGGCTGCCTCAGAAAGCTGAGACATGGACGGGTTAAGACCTAAGAGCAGAGCGATCCTGGAGATCCAGAGACCGCTGGACGTCGATGTCTCAAGAGCAAGACTTGAAAAGCGATACGGTGGTGAAAATGCCACTAATCTTACTATGTTTTAGACTGCTTGCTGTGAAGGCAACAGAAGTTTTCAGCACATGTAAATCAATATTTATTATTAGGAGGAACAATATTTTGAATCAGCGTATGTAGCCAGTTTTTGTATAGAGAACCTATGTTTGTTCCCACCTGAAAGATGAGGAGACAAACACGTCCATTGCCGCTCATGGCTCAGGACGCCCCTCCAAGGGGCAGCTTGTGGCCCCAGCTGCATGGACAAACATCACTTATTAACGGCACTGTAGCTGCTTTGCAAGAAGAGTGGTGATACCTGACTGCATATCAGAGATTAGAGTGAGAACCTTAAATTGACACAACTAATCCCTCTAAAATACAACAGGATTTTCTAATTCTTAACACAATTCAAATATCCAGAGAATATGTTTAATTAAAACTTGGCTATCCATTTTTTTTAAGATTTTTCTAAAAAACCAAAGAAATGAGCTAATTATATTGCTTAGTATTCTAATATGCTTTTTTTTTTTTTTTGTAATAACACGCTTTTCTAGCCAGGCCAGTCCCTCGAGGACCAGTTCTTCATTTATAAGGAGGTCCCCAACGGGAGTTAAAAAGAGGCTATTTTACGAGAAGAAAATATATTCTGGAAGAGGAGCTATGTAAAGATAACCCCGCATCACATATATCAGTATGGAAGCCAGAATATGTATTCCAATGATGCAAATCTTCCCCTGCAATAATTTGCTCATTAGTGTTAACGAAAGCTCAGATACTGATGTCTATGTATTTGTTCTTGTATTTTTCATCATGCTAATGCTTTTAACTAAAATTATTTTTTAAAACTTGCTTTATTTAATGAATTTAAAGGTCAATCCTCTTCCTTTCCGTATGCAAATCCTATTAATAGTAGAGGTTTGATATTAATGGGACTTAATAGATACCCCCCCTTCACACAGAAACCCCACAAGAGAACAAAATAATCTCAAGATAATGTCAGTAAATTTGTTGCTTCTTTCTCCCCGTTGGGTGACTAAATATTATGGCAATAGTACCTTGGAAATATAGGAGTGACAGCCAGGGGAGGGATGAGACGCAGAAGGGCACACAGGCCTCCAGGGAAAGGACTCAGTCCTGCAGCAGCTGCAGCTTCATCCCCCTGCTGCCTCCTCCTCCTCCCCAGCCGCTCACGCCTGCAGGATCCAGGCAGCGCACGAGATGCCATCAGCAAGAGACCATTCCTCATCCTCCTAAAGAGGGAACCAGCAACTTCTGCTCCCTTCAGAGGCCGACCGCCTCCACCTGAGAGACCACAGCAGCTACTCAGAGAAAAACAGGTGCTGCTGGAGTTGGTAAGGGAGTGAGTGAAGTTACTGCCTCTCCCTGTTTCCGCCAGTTTTGGAGTTGTTAACTGTTTTGTCTATATTTGCTGTAGCAGGACTCGCAGAGTTTTTGATAGTATTCTTTTTTTTTTTTTTTTAGCTATAGGTGTTGGTGTTAAAATAACAACATGTGGAGGGGGAGGTGGGGAAAGAGAGGACTAAACTCGTTGCTTTCATCTGCAGTCCCTGCAGGAAAATGCTCCCTGTGCTCATGAGCGAGGGACAATGCTGCCTAGCCTAACTTACGCAGTAGAACTATCTGTAGTGTTTTTCAGGCGGATGAATCCGGATACCAAACAGCAAAGCATCATTAGTCCAGAGCAGCTTCTTCTTTGGTGAGGAAGAAAGACCATCTCGGGCAGCCCCTGGCAAGGCCAGCCCCAGCACGGCTCCTGCAGGTCAGCCTCTGCTTCATTAAAGGCAAGCCGAAGTACTGTGATTAAACGGGGTGGAGAAAGGGCAGAGTCATGGACCGCAGAGGGCACTAACCCACTCCCTTTGAATACTAGGGAATCTCGCAAGGAAACCAATCTTCACTGCAGCCTCCCTCCTCGTTGTTGCTCCTGAGCTGGCAGAGTTTTCCCAAACACATTTTCTCAACCTGCACTTCACGGGTGACGTTAGTCCGCTCTGCTCCCAAACAGTGCAAGGCCTTTCACAGCCACATATTACAATACCTGACTGCCCCTCCCAAAACTCAGAACACCATAGGGTTTTTAGGGAAACCATTTTTTTGTTTCCTTAAATTGAATTTACTTTTCCACTGTTTATACCAAAGGGACTTTTTTCTTTTTTTTTTTCTTAATTCCTGAACATGGAAGCTGGTTTTAGCCTTTGAAAAATGTTGTGTATAACAACCATACATCGTCCCTGGGAGCTGTGGACAGAGCCCTATAATGCTCTTGGTCTGCCCAACCTCCGAGCTGCAGAGAGACGGGAGCGACAGCAAGGACCGGCAGTCCTGTGCCCCTAAAGCACAAGAAGCTGCTGCTTCGATGGGTGGATACATTGAACAAATCCTTTTTGCCCTGCTTGGCTGGTGGGGTATTGGAAAGTTGTTCTGAAACAACGACTGAAGGCAGCGAGAGTCCTTGCGGTACAGAGCAGCTCCCGGCCCTCAGAGGTACTCTTTCTGGCCCTTCACAGCCTGAAGCCGAGAGTATCGTATCACACCGTGGCTTGCATTAAGGTCACCTTTTCTTTCTCAGCCTTGATGTGGCTGTAGATCTGGGGAGGGAAGGGCTAGAGGGTAGGAGGTATGCTGAGATAAAAGGCATCCCATTCCTGAGGAAGCCAGGGCCCTCTTCACAGGCCCATAGTTTGGATTATAGGCTGCCACGCACTCAAAACTCCCGTGGGCTTCTGTGCAAATAGGAAAGCGTAGAATTAGGTCTGATATTTGCAGTGCATGACTAAATAAGACTTATACTGCTTATATTTTGGGGAGGTGAGAGCTGATTGCTACGAGTGTTCTGCTTCCGGCCAAACAGCAAAACTCTGATTGTCCAGGTACATCTCAGGCTTGAAGAGTCTGTGTTTTTACAGAACGTTAGGTATAAATTACTCCCACAAACACGAGTCTGGACTCAGTGGAACAACGCAGTTGTCTGTTACAGCAGATCTGGTGCTCCTGGATTCAAATCTGCTAGAGGCATTCTGCATGTTAATTAATATATTGTTTCATATGTATGTGTATTTTGTGNGTTTTTTTTGTTTTCACGCACTGCATTTTTAGTTTAAACAAAGCGTACTGTCTGTATTATTCTCCAAAGCAACTGAATAAATATCACAGACTTCACAGATCTGGTAGCCTTACGAGCCAACAACACGGCAGTCATGCTTCACAGAAAAGGGATAACATCCGAGAGTGCAGCTGATAAGAGCAACAATTTACAAAGCAAGAGATCTGTTATGCAGTGAAAGCTTTATTACCGTGACTTGATGTTACATCTCCAACACATAAGGGTTAATCATTGCAGCAGTTTGCAGCTGGTTTGTGCTCTCAGGGGAGTCGTAGCAATAGACTTCTGCGTGTAAGACAAGGTCAGCGTTGCTCTCCCGGGGTCAGCAGACCACGTGATAACACAACTCCGAAACTTCGGCGCTGAGCAGACACAGGTGCCAAACCCATTTTGTGGTCTGTTGTAGAGCGCTTCTTGTGGTTTTTATTTCTCCTCAATAAAAACACATACATAGCTCTGTGGTATATAATTGGACGGCGAGTTTTCTGAGCTACCCATCACTGTGAGTTTTCTGTGGCAGCACTGGGTTCGTGACTGTGCTGGGTACATGTAACATTTCACGGGAGACTTATTCTTAGTGGACTGAGAAAACAGAGCAGTCAGTGATGAGTTTAAGGGCCAAATCCTGCATAATTTGTTCAGTCTTGTGGTATAAAATGCTCACATGAGTAAAGTGAGCAGAATTGGACCTTAGCATTTTAGTAATATTTATCTTCTACTGTTACAAGTACACAACAATAATCAAATAAGAAAAACTTCAATCCTTAAATGCAGCTTTATTCTTAAAATTGGTTAGCTTATCAGAAGGGTAACATTTATTTTCAAAGACAGGCTGCTCGGAATGATCAGCTGAAATAGAAACCTGTAAGTGAAAGGATGTAAGTTTATTGGGCAGTGTTGTCTGTATTTATAGTTTCTGCTCAACCCATATTTCTGTTTTTATATGCGTGTGTCAAAAATTAATATATGGCAAATTTCACCAACAGTTTTAAGAGATCCTAAAATATAATAAAATCAATAAATGATGTTCTGGCATAAATGTTTCTGTAGCTGAGGGTGGTCAGGTTCAAAGGGCAACATCTGACCATTTCTCTTTCCCACCCTGCTGCGGAGTAAGACCCTCCCCTCAACTTCAAATCACTGGGGAGAGGGTAATTTAAGCTGTACTTGATGTACCCTATACATCATTGTCTTCAGGACCAGGTTTAAAATTAAACTCTGATGTACAAAGTTAAACAAAAATGAGATAAAAATTGGCAGGGGTTGAAGAGGGTCAAAGTAGTCAAAACACAAGGTAGACTATTGCTTCTTTTGATTTATGTCATTCTGTGCACTAAAAAAAATAAAATTATAGCTCTTGTGGCGACTTTTTTCATTGAGAATAACGCATTCCTAATTTGTTTTCTGTAGACTTACAGGGCATTTACTCTGGGAGCTGGAAGCATTTATCTATTTATTTATTTATTTATTTAGGGGCAGAATATCACCCACTGTTGGCAGAATATTCAAATTATCGTTAGATGCAACCTTTGTCACTCCACAGCAAGTGGAAGAGAATCGTATTTGCCCTTCTGTTAGTGGTTGTTGTACAATGCACACATCTATGACCTTACACGCGTACAGAGTTTTGCTTTCAGGCAACTCCTTTGAACACAAGCAATGTGCTGTAGTTACATTTGGTAGCAGAGAGTTCAGTGAATGTGTCCTTTCGCATGTTATACATGCACATAATGCAGTTACCCTCCAGAAATTCAGTACAGGAAAGATGCCAAACAGCAGATTCTTCTGAAATCAATTCAAGAAAATCCTTGCAGGAAGTTAATTTTTTGTGATGTAGTCAATTTTTCCACATATTGCTATTTACATGGTTAGTGTATGGACTGCAGGCAAAATAATTTGGAATCGTAATCCTTATTTTCTATAATATGGTAATGAAATCCACTACTATCCACTGGAATCAAATGAATTTCTCTATGCTACTCCAGTGGGACGAATAAAAGGGTTCTACTGGCTAAATTACCAGGCTAATGGGAAAATGAAGAACAAGCAAGTCCTTGGATGGCTAGCAAATAAAAAATGCTTATTTTAAACATAATTGTGGACATATAAAGATCTTGAAGTCTTTTAAAAACTGAATAGGCAAGCTTTTTCCAAAGGTTTTTAATTTTCATATGAGAAAGTCCTATTGACTTCATGGGGATTATAGCTGGCTGAAGCTGGGCCCATTCTTTGGCTGTACGAGGGCATGAGACAGCAAAGGCATCTAAACTCTGAAAATACCTGAACCTGATTTTCAATCTAACAGGAGAAAACTTCTAGTGTCCAGAGAACTATATATAAAAAAAAATTTATAGGACTGTTTCATTAAAACTGACAACGATGATTCTTTGTTGTTAATTTAGTGAGGACCTGTTTGCAATTTAATATGCAGATTTTAGTCTTTCACCAGAAGTCTAAGTGATACATTGTGTAAAATGAACTTTATATGTGTGATTTTACATGATTGACCTGCATGTATACCTTTACTATACACAATTTGGCAAACAATTTATGTACCTATTGATAAATGCAGTTCTTCACAAACACCTGGTTGGAAAGCTGGAAGTGCTGCTGCACTTAAGTTAAGGAGATGGTCACAAAGGTCACGAGGGATTGCTGCGGTATTCCTGAAAGGTGTAAATGTGATGAGAGCTGTAGTATCTTAGAATGAAGGTTCAGAGAGAGTACAGTAGCCACTCTGAGGCTAGTAGCTGCTCAGCAATCAGGTAAAGAACAAAAAGATAGGAAAAAATCTAAAAAGAGGGAGAATATCAGCTGTCAGAACTACATGAAACCCTTTAAAATCACGTGCTGAGCATGAGTGGTGTCTTCTGCTGATTTATCCATGCCACAATTAGGAGTTCTTCTTTAGGAGAGGTGTGTGGCATAGAAAATGAACCGATTGATTCCTTCTTGCACCTAGTTGATTACAGGCAACTGATTCGTTTACAGACATTATACGAAGTGCGTTACTGTACACAATCATCCAGGACTAAGATGCATCAAGGGTGCCTGAGCGTGCTTGCTCAGTAAGGGCCTAATTCAGAGAGCTCATCAGAACGGAAAGATTTCCACTGACTGCCCCAGGCTCTGGATTAGGCTTTTTCCATCTGCCTGGCTGCGAGAGAGTTTCATTTCAGGGCAGCTGTGAGATGCAGTTTTCTCCACTGTCTTTTACTGTCCATTTTTAGTGGACAGCATTCTGCTGGAGTGAAATTTACCCACCAACATGTACTAATTCTCTGAACTATCTATTAACGACATTTCTGCATCCCTCCCTGTTTTTACCAAGGAAAGCAGTCTTACCAGAAATTTTCTTCTGAGTTGTTCACATTTACATTACCTTGTTAAGCACTTGCAAAGGTACTGTGCTCTGAGAGACAGCAAAGAATCGAGTCTATAATTTAATAACCCCCTCTCAGAGTAATTAGTACTCACTCAATGAAATTCAGGGTTTGCAGAGGTCCAGTCAAAGGCCTAAGTACCACTGAAGTCCAGCTTACTCCTTAAGGCACCTCTGAACTGAATTGGGCCCCATTTTATTAAATGATAATAGAAAGACTGCCATGTCAAGTATACTGATGCCGAAAGACCCAACCTCACAAGACCTCACACAGATAAGTAATCATCACTTATGCTAATAGCACATTTGACTTCGGTGGTGTGACACATGAGGATGGACTACTTACTTGACTAAGATTAGTAAGAACAGGCATGTTACACAGAACAAATGACTTCTAAATACCCAGCTGCAGCAAAGTGCCGACTCCCATCAGTGAGTGCTGTGAGGGTGAATGAAGGGCAGGATATGATCTTTAGAAACCTCGCTGAATATTATTGAATTGGTGACAGTTTTGCAGATTTCTAACCTATAATAAACCTCAGCTTTGCCTCCTCAGTGACACGCTTCTCTCCACTGTTTTTCTTTTGCCATAATCCAACAATCCTTGGGGTTTTTTTTTGTTTTTCTTCTTTAATGTTTGCAAATGAATTTTGTGTTTTTGAATGGTATTTAAGCAACAGCCACAAAGCCACAAGTGCTCCCATTTAACTGCAGAGCAGACTACTTGGTAGCATCTTTACATCGGCCTGCCAGCATTCCTCCCCTCTGCTCTGCTGGGATCAGTGCAGTCTCTATGCTCATTTAGTCTTTGGCTTCTCCCTTCAAAGCTGACAATAAGGGCATCATACAGGGTATAGCATTCCAGCAGTTTTGTCTGATAAAATGCCTAACAGTTGGGCCTCTGTTTAATACAATTTTTTTTCATCCAGGTCACAGAAACAGTCAGATTTCGGCCCTTATGCTCCATAATGACTTTGAGCCCGCACTCCAGAAAGCGAAAAATCTTTATGGCTAACCTGACTCAGTTTCACTTATTTGTTCTTGAATTCCTTGAGATCAAGTTTTTGTTCCCTATTTTGTTTCCACTAATGTAAAAAATATTTTATTGCAATTAAGTAGAGTTGCTCTCCCTGGTTTTCCTATCCTGACCAGACTTCTAAAACTGATTGTTTTTTTTTTTCTTTTTCCTTTTACCAGTGGCTGGAGAAGCTTTGTCTGAAAGTAATGTAGTAGTGACCACTGATGACTGGCTTCTAGAGATTTTATGAATTCAGAATTAATTTGTTCCTGAGACCTGGGGAAACCATGAATGGTACATGCGCAGTAACGTGTAAATATTGTGCCCAACACCAAAATCCCAAATGCTATAACCTATTTACGAAGGGACCCTTAAATCCAGTTTTGTTTGACCTGTATTGTAGGGAACTGTATAAACATCACAAAGCTGAAGAACTTCAGTATTATAGCATTAGTAGTATTCTAAAATGAGTATTTTCCTGTTTCTTGGGGGGCCTCTAGCTCAGCTGTAAGGATTGCCCTGTGTGTGCGTGCGCATGCCTGTGTGTTTTGCCAGTCACATTAAGTGAAATAAAAATGCCCTGATTTCTGCAACTTTGCTTTCATTGCACTGTAAAGCACTAAAAGCAGAAACAGTTTCCTGAAGAACTCCTCCATAGCAGGCCCTTGAAAGAGATGACTGTTTCTAATAAGCAACAGCTGTCGTTGTGGTTTTACTAGTCAAATGATTCATGTCTTTTGCTCAGAAATGATAAGTGGAACAAATGTTTACTTAGATATGTAACAGAGGAACAATTGAAAAATAGTAGACTGACAAATAGAAATATTTTCCTGTTATCTGATCCTTGACAATTAGTCTGAACTGGTTTTTAGTCAAAAGGCAGTATTATAGGGGTGCAGTTAGAATGGTGAAGGGTTGTCGTAGGGTTAAACTGCTGGCTCACGGAGCTCTGCAGAGCAAATTCAGCAGGCTGGTTTGCAAACGTCTGCAGTAGCCCAGCAGATCTGAGGGGGACACAAGCACTGTGCAAACTGCTACCCCCACCCTCATTCCTGGCAGTCTCTCCTCCTACCTTTAGTCAGCTTTGAAAGGAAGACAGTGAACTTACGTTTCCACTTGTTCCTGCTGTGTGTTCAGGGAATATCAAAGTGCTTCTCTGCTGCTTGGTCTTGAGTGAACACCCTCCTTTGGCTACTGCTTCCCCAGGATTTCACAGGGTCTTCCGGGAGGAGCAGATTAAACGAGGAAAATATTCTAATGCAGGAGCTTCCAGGCTCTGTTCAAGGACAAAAAGATTACTTTACCCTTCGGATGTTGGGAAGGAGAACCTAACAGACCCTTGATGTATCTCTCCTGAGCCTGGAAGCTGCTGCAGTCAGAGAGATTTGACACCGCTGTGGCATCGCAGGGCTAGAGGTAAATTTTTGTTAAGTGCTAGAGGAAGCAGTGGTAGACTAACTTTTACAAGCTTAAGACGACAGCATCAAAAAGTGGTGTCTTCTGTCTTTGAAGAGGGGGCTGGGAGACAAACAAACATGGAGAAGGCCAAGGGAGCCTTGGGATGCTCAGTGTGCAAATGATACCAGTGTACATCTATACCTTATTTGAACTTACGGGGATGCTTGCCAGTAGAACAGGGTTTAAATCCACCTTTATTTTGCATAGATTCTGGACTTGGTCACTTTTTCAGAACTCTCTCTTCAGTATCACTGTGTGACTCTGCACTGTGTTGTATGGAAAGATTGTCAGAGCTCTGGTTTCCCATCTGTAAAATGGGGGTAATATTTCCTTTCTCCCTGCCTTTATTTAGCTTACAAGGCTCCTGGGACTAGAATTCTTTTATTGCGTGTTTCTGTATTGTCTCATACAACAAGACCCTGATTTCAGTTGAAGCCTGTAAGTATCGCTGAAATATAAATAGATAATAATAAAAAGATGATTTTGACACAAAATGGAATTTTATATTCTGGAGAGTGAAATAAAATATGTACTAAACTCTACTAAAGTGTAACCATGAGATCAAATGATAAAATTCTTCTGGCAACAAAGAGTTGACACAAATTTGTGAGATTAAACTGAACCAACTCAACTGAGGCTTGTTCTGGTGGTTTATTCATATAAAGTGTATGAAAAAAGTAAGTGAGATGATCAAATTACCCTCACAGCATGGATTTTGACATGGCTGTAGACTAACTGAGTCACCGGAGGGCTGAGCAGGTGCGTTGCTCTAATTATACCCTCAGTCTTGTGAGGAAGGAGCAAACCTCCTAGTTGCTTCCCTGGTGCAGATAAGGTGTTACCAGCCATCAGCGGGCGAGAGGGGAGGACAAGGACAAGGCACCTGATGGGAGAGAGAGGGGGAAAGGAGGAGGCAAGGAAAGCATATTCATAATGCTACTCATCTTTTAAAAATGTATACACATATCTACTCTGAGCCATTTGGATGCCACTTCTAGTACTCATTTCTTGTGTCTCTGAGTAACCCTTCCTTATGGCAAGGCACACAAAATTCTTTTTTAACATTTTCTCTTTTATGGTCTTGTAGTGAGATGTCTGGCTAAATGTAACGATTTATTTGTTTATTAATGAATCAACAACAGGCATACTAGGAATTACAATCCAAACAGACCCCCACACAGGTTTTTATCACCATATACTGTACCCCTAGGGAAATACACATCTTTTTTTTTCAGGAGCGTAAATGGACATTTCTATAAATTGCAACTACTTGGGTGCATGTAATATGCAATATTATTCATCTTTGTATTCCAGGTGAATCCAGACTAGACTACCAGCCTCTAGGGGAGTCTGCTTCATATAATTATCAGTATTCAAAGAATGATTGTAGATGTTGTAGCTTAACAGCAGGTGAATGGTCCTTATCTGAATATTAAATAAAGTGCAACTGGATTTCTAGGTTATCTCTAGCTAAATGTTTGCAAAGTCATTAGTGAAAGCATGCAGCTATAATCCCAACCGCTCTTGTTCTTACAAAGGATTTCCACTTTAGTTTTTAATTCCTTCACAGGATGAATTGTTCATCTCCCCTTCCTATACACACAATCTTGTCCCTTGGTTGGACTACCAGAAACATCAAGGAAGCTGCCTTGTAAGTAGAACCTACGCGCTTTTTTTTTTTTTTTAAATCCTAAACAACAAAAGAAACCTGGGGAAGAGTGACAAAGAGAAAGATTTATTATTTCCTCTGAGGACTATCAGAGCTCTGAGTGTTGGGAAAAGGCTCTTCAGTAAGCTGCTCCTTTGTCCTCCCACGTTCTGGGAACTTTAGCTCTATATTCGATTTCCTTATTGCACGATCTGCGAGAAGCTTTATGTATTTATTTAGTAAAAACCTTTTATTACTGTTTTAAAATGGGGGATTTAATATACTTGAACACTGTTTTAGTAGCTTGATAGTGGATGCTATGTGACTATAGTAGATAGTAGTTATGAGAAAATTAATAGCAACAAAGAATAAGAACAAAACCCCCCCTGCTGTGCAGAAGGGAACAGACCAGAACCAGTGTAGCAAAATTACTGGAAAGCAAGAAGAATTATCGTGGGAGTGTACAACACCAGATTCTTGAGGCACAACTCGTGTTTCGATCCCTAGATGCGAAGAGCAGAGTGGTGCTGCTAGAGAGCCATTTTGAAGAGGAATTTTCAAGACGGACATACTCTACAACAAGGTAGCTGGGCTAGGAAATCACCCACATCCTTTGCCAGGCACCACAAAAGCTTTACACCCACTAACGCCTGGACCATCAGTGGCAAAGCATGTTATTACAATAACTGCAAATATTTTGTTTTAATTTAATATAAAAAGAATTATTAAATTTAATATTGTTTAACTGAATATTAAAAAACCAAACACAAACTCCCCAAAATGGAGCCATCACTACAGTAAGCCATATACTATTTATTTTTACATGAATTCTCATTTCTTTTGAGCTGAGTTTTCAGCATGACATAGCCTATCATCTTTGGTTTGCAAGCACTATACCTCTCAAGCTGCTGTTTCAGGCTTCTGCAGACTCAGGCAGATGTTACTACTCCTGTCTACAAGGCTTTCTGCTTGTCTTTGCAGAAATGCAGAGTAGAAACATTTATATGAAAAGAGAGGAGGGAAGAACACCGAGCACAATTTTGTGTTTAGCTCTGAGTTATCCAGCAAGCCACGCAGTCGCAGTGACTAGGGAATACTAGGGACTCTGCTTCTACATGCCAAAGTCCCATTTCTTTCAGTAGCAAGAAATAGGGAGAGCTTTTTCTAACATGTGAGCACATCTATGTATTTTTACTTAAAATTATGTACGAATGTAAAGCTTGTAAGTTTTGGAAATACACTGATTCACGCTCTTCCATAAAAAAATAGGTATTCTGTAGTTATCTAACTTTTCTAGCTTTGTTCCTTGGGACATCCACAGTGGATGTTACTGTGGGCTCATTCTGGGCTTTGTACTATGCCACAGCTGCCAGCAATTTAGGAAACAGAACCTAGATGCGTGGGGTTTTTTCCAGTCCCATATTCCTAAGTATATTTATATGAAAGTGAACCCTACAATAATCATAGTATTGGTTCTGGTATTCCTGTTTTCATGTTAAATGAGAAAACATTTCAATGTTAAGAAGAAAAAAAAGAAACTGAATAAGCAGTGATTTTTGGTCGTGTTTGTAGTTGTGATGATCTGCTGCTGTTAAAGGGAAGGGCTCTCACTCATTTAGGCAAGAGCCTGTAGTTACCATTTGGGGACTCCCTCCTCTAGGACCAGAAGTACTCTCTTTTGACCAGAACAAACTGCAGAACTTAACAACAGTTTTCTATTTGTAATTTTTATACATATTTAAAAAAAAAAAAAAAAAAGTAAAAAGGTTCAGCCAAAACTGTTCTACACAGTTCAGAACTCAAATTTCCATTCTTGCTCACGCAAGTCACCTGCAGTCACTGGGATTAGTTCCGACTTATGCTTAAAGATGTCCATTTTCTACTGATGCTTTTTAGAAATACCTGGCCTCATGTTATTTGTATTCATTTCTATTTTTATAATCTCTTATAGGATTTACACATCTCCTGGTTTAAAGATAAGCCCTTTAACAGGCCATCTGCACTTAGAAGCCAATGGCCAAATCTCAATCCATCTGAAGCTGGTGGAAATTTTGATGTTTATTTCAATGGTGAAATCATAATTTGGTCGAAGCGTACAGTAAAGGGGAAGATGATTTGCTTAGGGAGTGATGAGGGTTGGCTTTGTCCCTGTCATCAACCACATGCTGGCTGATTTAAGAATGAAACTTGGACTTGCTCACAGAGGCAGTCAATCATTAGACTGCATGCCCTCATTCAGCTAGGCTAAGCAGTGGGACAAACACAGGAATGTAATGGGAGAGTAACAAAAAAAGTAAGTTTTAGAGAACCTGAGAACCTCTCATGTTTCTGTATCGTGTCTTCAAAAAACCATAAAAAAGCAGTGAGTTTATCCAGCATATGGCTCTTCTGTACCTGATTGACTGAGGTTGGACGTTTGTGATCTTTATTCACAACTCTCAACAGTTTCAGAGACAGTATTGGCATGCAGGAGGACTGAACAGAACAGCCAGAATACATGCTAGCTGTAATCTCAGGTTGACATATATGCTTTCTATCACAGCTATGGACTCTTCACCACCACCCCAGCAGGTGCTGCCAGGCACACAAGAGGACAGCTTTCTGAGACACAGTCAATAGCTTTACCAGAGATGATCTTGTGGTTTTGGTCTCCTAAGCAGATCTGTGATTTGGCAGAGTTTTTAAATATGTACAGACTAAAACACCACCAGCGACCTAGATCTAGTTTCAAGCACTGTGGTAAATACTGTAGTACATATTTTACACATGTATAATGTTTATATTAGGAAGGTAGTTGTTTCTAACTCTATCGTACATACTATTCTGTCAAATCTCTGATGGAGGAGGATTGTGAGGATGCAGCCTGTGCTCTGGCTGCTGGGTTCTGGTCCAGAAGTGAGAAGCAGTAACACCTTTTCAGCTCCCCGTGTGCAGAGATCCTGATACGCATGGACCTGGTCCTCCGCCATCCCTGCCCCGCCTCACCTCTCTGCCGGCCGTCTGTGATGTAGGTTTGGGTAGGAAGTGCAGGCGGACTGACTACATTCTGGGTTTACAACCCACCAGCCAGCCCAGCAGAGCCACAGTCAATCCCTATAAACTGTAGCAATTTTCATAACACAACTGGGCAAGCCCTGATCCAAAGCCCTGAGCCACTGGTGCTCCCTTGACTGCTGTTGAGTGCGTGCCCAGACGCTTACAGCCCTCAGCCTTTTCAATAAAGTCAGAAAGAGGCCCACAGGAAGTAAATCACTGTTAGCCATAGAAACTTTCCTGTATAGAAGAGGGTATGAGTTATGCAAATATCTACTCTATAAACCTGTTATGTGGCTTGAGAGAAAAACAAAAAAGCCACTTAAAAATTTGCTCCAAATTTGGCCACAGTGTAGTTTTGTTAGTTCAAAGAAACACAGCTAACTTTATTGTTATTTGTGTTTGGATCAAAGAAGATTATGAAAATAAACATTAGGCAGAATGATAATCAACTTTGGAAAAGAAATGTTTACTAAAGATTTTCTTCTGTGTTCTCTTACCAGCATTAATAATATTTTCTTTCTCTAAAGTTTTCTTGCTTCCTTCAAAGAGATTGATTTCCGTAGAAAGAACAAACATATGCAAATAAACTGAATGATGTTATACCCCCTGCCCCTATCCCCCCAAACTGCATCAGATAATTCCATGTTGTTAGTCTGCATTACATCTTTATCAGTTTTTTGTCTTAATCAGATATGAAGCTCTTGCAGTACATCTCTAGAACTGGGCTGTGACCCTGATGTGACTCTACAGCACAGAAGCAGCCTTAACCCTGCTGTAATCTAATAGTTCAAATTTAACGGATTTGTTTTTTCAGTGGAAATAATGGCTTCCTGTCACAAAACAGAGCCACAGATTACATATCTGATAAATGGCTTTGGCATGACTTTTTCATGTAACACACAATTAACAGTTCGTTTCATAAGACTCATGGTTTAAAGATTTGGTGAAAGCATTAATAAGTTCATTACTATGCATTTTCTTAAAAAAAAATTGTACATTTCTGCCAGTGCCTGAAAAACAAATAATACTTTGCTCAGAAAGAACTCACCTATGCTTTCCAGTGTTAATTTAGCCTCAGCACACTATACTGAAATTATTACCACTGAGTGCTGATGTATATTTTCATGAGGCATATAATTATAATTGATAACCCAAAATGTAAATAGGGTAATTTTGATTTTATAAGCTACCACCCATACAGATACTGAAAATTTCCACATTATAGCTATAATTGTTTTTTGTCATGCCAGAAGCCCCGAAACATTAGCAACTAATTAATAGCTGAACAATACGTAAGGAGATATACAGTTCTTCCATGGATAGTATTACATATTTTGAAGGAGTTTGTTATCTTTAGTTTGGTTTTGAAATCACTGTTCAGAATTGCTCACACTGCCTTCATTGGTTATCTTCAGCCCACCCAACCACCAGCCTTATGCTGCCGTGTGTTGCCAACTCCTAGCACTTACAATGAGGTAATGATCACCTTGTAGCTCATTGGTGTGAATGCTGGTCAGATGGCCTGTATTTTATTAACAGAAATAGGGTCACAAGTCAAATACATGCTTGGGGTCAGTGAACAAATACAAAAGAAGATTAGAGGAACAAAAAAATGTGACTGGAGGGGTAAAATCCCACTGGGGGTTAATCGAGCAGAAACGTATCAAAGAATGTAAACTACTCTTGCTTTTGTTATGCATTATACGGGACACGGTTCCTATCTCCTGCTAATTCCAGTTAGACAGAGCATCATCTCCAGAATGCTATCTTTTAATGATCTCTTTGTACAGAGCCTTACAGAGGGACTTCCAACAATACTACTAACTGCTCTTACTACTACTACTACTAATACTACTACGAAAAGAATAACAACAATAATAAGAATTAAAAACACCTAGCATAAATATATTGATTAGAAAGACTTGCTTCACCTAATAATGTACTATGCAAAGACCGCCTATAAAAAATAAGAGAAAAATCGCATTCAATGTCACTTTTCTGGGATTCTCTTCTGCCTTCAAGATAAAAAGGCTGGACCAAGAATTAACTTCACAATTATACTGATTTAGCTCCCGCTTGCAAAGCAAATGAATTAATAAAAGTATTTCTGAAGAGATGGTATTGTATTGCTATAGTTTTCATTTTTCTAAGAAAGACTGCCCTTTCTAAATGCAGAACAACAAAAAAGGAGCTAGCATCCCTGATATGCACAGTAAGTACTGGACTCGGTAGGGCCCAAATGGCAGCAGTCAAGAAAAATCATAGCGTACTTATCAAGCAGCAGCTGATTTCCTCTTCTGATACACGTTCATCGCTCTTTCTATGACAAGAAGCAGAATATTTTGCCTTATTTGAACTACACACATTTGTCTAATTCTTTAAAATCCCAGCAGAAGAAAGATTCCCTTTTCATCAGTTTCCATTTATTATGCTTGTAGCTACATATTGTAATATAAATTCTTCTATCCATATATACTGCACATCTATAGATTTTATGTTTTCACACATCACATGAAAAGCATATTTCAAAACTATTGCATTATCGTGTGCCAGAATAATATTGCTATGGGAATGCAGACACATTATCAAAAGTACAATATAAAGCAAGGAAGTGAGAGTCAAGAAGAAAGGAATCCTTAGTTCTATGACTACGTGCCTCTGAATTACTGTGCAATGTTCATAAGGTCTCTTAATCTTATTTTGGCATACTTTATGTATAAAATAAGCAATATGTCCTCCTACAAGGCTGAAATAAATGTTAACTAGTCCAATCATGCAATCTGAGAGCAAAATTGGGATTTCTGTCATCAACGTCAAGATGAGCCAAACCAGGCTCAGAGATTGTAAATCTTTGTTCCGAAGAAAGACACTACATAAATGAAAATTTCATGGCCAGATACAAACTGTGGTAGACTACCAAAGGATTAATGTGAAACAAAATACTGTAAACATAAGTATTCCTTGAACAGAAATCAAAGACTTCCTTCATTACCTACCTAGCTATCTATACATGTTTTCCCATGCATTTAATTTTCACACATCATATACCTCTTTCAGGAATATATGCATGTGATCCTGCATCTTTTACTAAAGTATACCTCTAACTTCTATATTGTCTCTTAAATTTAAAACCAAGTATGCAGTTAAGTGTTTTGCTGGATCAGAATGCACAGCATTTTGCAGGGTTGAACCTTCACAGGGCCACAAGCAGGATTTTCCTCCTCTTTGAACAGAGGGTGATATGACAGTGTGTGCACACTATGTCTGACCTATGATCAGCAGCCAAGCTGTGGACACCCACGTAAGGATTTTCTTTACAGAACTGATCTTAAAAATGGAAACGGCTATTTCCTTCAGCTATACTGGCAGACAGTATTTACCCAGTGATCCAGATGTACAAGACCTTGTTATCAACTGTAGCTTTACACAACTTGTAAGTAAGTGGGTTGGAAATCACATATTTTAGAAATATTTTCTGAAGGATATGATCATATTTTCTGCCCTTAAATGTGTTTAGTTTTGCATGTTCATTACATATTTTAGTGTTACTTAATTTAAAAGGTTTTATAAAACACAGATTATCATAGAGTGGAGTTAGACATTCTTATAAAATAATAATAGGTATTTAATACACAAAAAATCCCATACAAAAAAGAAAAGCTCTTATAACTGCATTGACATGTAATTAATACATTTCTAAAAAGCCATGACTTTCAAGTGTCTTTCCAAGGTTTACGTTTCAGTCATTTGAGTCCTTTCTATGGAAAACAGTCCACTAAAATACAACATGCTGAAGTCTTTCTGCTAACTTAGTGTAGAAGCAGTACTTAGAGGAGTTAACTTTTTAATAATGTGGTCAAAGTATTTTAAGAAATATCACTTTATGAAATATAATTAATTACCTTTTCATCTGTGTTATGTGGAGGAGACATACTATATACTTTGGACAGCAGTGCTGAGATGTATTGAGGTTTGCATAACGCAGACATTCTGTATTACTACTTAAAGGCTTGTGAAGAAGTTACGACAGTCACAACATATACATTGGGATCCTCTAGTAAATTGGTCACTCAAATAAAAAGAAAGGAATGTTTTTGATCTGCAAAGAAGATCGGCAAAATGCAAGCCTACTCATCTTAACTCCACATTAGGGAAAAAATGAACTTTGATCTATCATATTGCAGACCTGCTTGTATTTCAATCGCAATTTGTCAATTCTTTAATAGTCAGAGCTCCCAAGTAGTAAAAGCTTCTTAGGCTTCCTAATCTAAGAGCCATTATTTTATATTTTTATTCTGTATGACTTCATGTTCAGAAGCAAGAAAGCGACACAATTTCTTAAGAATTCTCTCTTTTATAAGGACGGATGAATTGGAGTCTAATACTACTAATTTTATTCTTCCTCGTGCTGGCGTAAATCCAATGCAGAATCCCACCTTAATATGTCTTAACATTTCTTACCTAATCTAATGGGTAGCACTGTGTATCAGCAACAGGACTGTCTTAAGGTCAGAGTATAGCAGCACCACCCCTTAAGGGAACAATTTCTATTTTCGAGGTCGGAGCATGATACATGTTTCTGCCGTCAGTGCCACCACCCTGCCCACCGCTGACAGTGCTGGGCTGGAGGCACAGCTCTGCCTGAGGTGCCCCCTCCAGCCCCAGCTCTGGTGTCTTCCACCCTGTGGGGAGCAATTAGGAAGCTTTCTCTGTGCTCCAGCCACCATGACTGCTGCAATTTGTCTTTATAGGGGATATAAAAGGTCTCCTTCCTGCCCCAGCACCAGATGGGTGGGAGAATCTATCCCAAGGTGATGACCCAGCTCCATGGTGAGTCTCAATTTTTCTGAGTAGGGTGTGACCTGTATTCCTAAGACAAGGGAGACGTGAAGATATTTAGGACCCTGTGAGCCTATCACAGAAGCAAATCTGAAATACGCTTAAGTCTGTCTTGTTTTAAAAAGTTTACCTTGGCAAGTCCAAAGCACAAAGAGGAGCATTTAAGACTGCAGATCTAAACTTGCATGTTGTTATTGCTAAGCATTAAACCCTAAAGTCAGAATTCAGAATTCCCACAGTCAACCACTCTAACTCAAAAATACATCAATGTATTTGCTAAATGGAAACCATAATCATGTCACATCTTATCATAATGTCACAAAACACATAAAATTACAAATCAGTTTTAGGACAAAATACATGACAGCAAAATATAAGTACACAAAAACTACATTAAATATCAGTCTTCATTTGTCCCTACCACTTCAACTTACCTCTCAGTTCAGAACTACTCACTGCAGTGCACAGCTTGAGACAGTCTAAGATCCATTTTAGAGTGGACTGAAATATAAATGACAGTTCGCACTACACATGAACATAGACAACTGTATAAAATATTTAAATAAAGACAGAAAAGAACAGAGGAAACCAACAGAGCCTTTGGCAGACCCAGCCTTTGGGAATTTAGCAGCTTGAGATTCATTGCAAATTTCATCTTTAATGTTATTTTTAGTTCAATATTTTGTAGCACTCAGAAGTAAATCTTTATGTGCTGTCTTTCCTCCTGCTTGTGCTGCTTCCTTTCCTGATGTTTTTTTCTTAAAGAAACCCAATATATTTTCAATACAATTGATTTGTGACATGTTTTGTGATATTTGTTAAAGTTATCCTGCTTCTTCACACAATTCAGTGAAAATCATTACACTGCTGTTTCTTTTTAAGGGCTGAATATCTATTGTCAGATCTGAATATAAACGAGACCCCCCAATAGTCTTTGTTCCACCACACCTCGTGTTGCATTAAATTCTCTTACATTAATTTTGATTCTTGGGTTAGGGTCAAATTCTTTTTTTAACCTCTCACCACTGCTCCAAATACTGCCACACACAGTGCATTTTCAGAGAAGTTTTGATTTTATGCTGGAATCTGTTCTTTGTCTCTCTGTAAAGCAATCTGACTGGAATGATACAAAATAGCACAGAACCGGAAGGTGCTGCAATGAGAACACGTGGATAACTACCATCTGCAGAAGATGGAAACAGTGATTCTTCCTCACTTTGTCTCTCTTACCCCCTCCTGCCCTGTGCAGGCTGAAATATGATAGATCAGGGAAGAGAACAGATCCTTCCACACCGCGTTCTGCACACAGGACTGGCCCACCAGCTCCCTCAGGGCCACCTATGCCATTGCCGTGCCATACAAGCCGATACAGTTATTGGCTCCTTCCCTACCTGGACAGAGACCAAGAAACTAGAGGTGTAGGCATACAAGTGGATTACCACAGGTCAAAGCAGGGTGCAAAGTAGCAGCATGTCAGCTGCTGCACAGCAAGCATCCATACACATACTTTCACTCAGCAGCAAATGCAAGATAGGTTAGGTGCAAGCGGAAAAGAAACAATAATATTTACATCAGATACTGGGAAGTTGGCATATGAACATGGCAATTACTGAAGTTTCTCCAAAACTGTAAGTTCACACCCTAGTCTACCCCCATTGTGTATTGCTGTCTGTCTATGCTCAGGTGTCTTGTTCAAAGTCATGTCCTGTTTTTTTTAATAAGCTTGCCAGGCCTTTCCCCTCCCTCCTGTTGCAGAGAACTCAATGAACATACTCTCTCATTACAATACTTATGATTTAATAGTTGTGCCACAGATCGTGGCATTACAAGTAGACTATTTGACATCCCATGGAACTGCCAATAGCACTGTGATGTGAGATGAGAAGGGAACCATGTAGGACATACAAAATAAGACTAAGGCTACTTATCTGTGCACTATGAACACCATAAAACTGCTTTTGCTTTAATTAATTCTAATTTCATCAGGCTGCAGTTGGAGTTGGGAATTTTTCCTTTTTTCATGGAAGGATTTGCAAGAGGAGGAGAGGGAGCTTGCCTGATCATAAGGCTTTAAAATTGTAAGACAGCTTTTTTATTTCAAAAGCCTTATTTCTAACATATAGAACCATTACTGAACAGTTCCCACAAATACAAAGACTAGCAGCCCCAGTTAAATGACCAGGCATCACTCTTAAAACAAACAAAATAAGTACTTTATCCTCACAAAGCATAGTGAAATTACAGAACTCATGGCCACAGAATGGTGTGGAGGTCAAAAGCGTAAATGGGTCATAAAAGGGATTACCTGAAATCATACAAATGAAATCCATCACTAGCTGCTAAACATGAAGATCAAGATCCAGCCTCCAAGTCAAAGTGTCTAAGATACTGATCCTCATGGACAGAAGCACACAGGGGAAGAATTGCTCTGTATGAGCGATACGTCGGAGCCTTCTCATTGTCAGAGAGAAGACACCGGTCTACTTGGATGTTGTGTCTGACTCAGAATGGCACCTATTGCATATGTTGAAAAGTTTTAAAAAATCCTAACTTATTTTATTTGACACGGTATGTTTTTGAATTTTTTCCATTTTGAATTTGAGATAATTACAGAAAAGCCTGTAAAGAGTCAAACAGAGGGGAAAAAAGAAACAGATACCCAGGGAAGATGGAGACTCAGAGTTCAGAATATTTTCCACGACAGTCATGTTTTCCCACATGGTTGTGTTTCAGGATCTCATTTTGACCTGAAAAAAACCTATTTCCATCCCATGGTTGCAAAAAAGGAAGTTAACAATACAGAAACCTGTGCAGTGTCCACCCTCCTAAGTCTGCTAAGTTACTGAAGCGTACCTGGCAGTTGAGAACTGTCTTGTAAATCTGAAATAGGTCCCTGTGGCCCTTGCAGTGCTGAAACCACTGCTCACCGTCGCTTTCACTGCCTTGAATTCTTTGGGCCTCTCCCTTTCTGTGTTAGTCAGGGCTTGAAAACTGAGCCTCCTCTAGCCTGTAGGATTCATAAACACCTGCCCCATTAACCCCGTTTCACTATTTGTCTAATGACAACCACAAGTAACGACCTGACTCAAGTCATGTCAATATTCTGCCAAAAACTACCATTTTGCCCTCTTAGCCACCTCCTCCCACCCACCCATAGGTTATGGAACTGTGGGATGGTTGCCAGGGAAATGCAATAAAAAGTAGGAAATGACATACACAAATAAAATTCACTTACCTAAAAGCCCTGTACGTCAGATGTCTTTGTGCTGCCTCCTCCCCCACCATCGACTCCTTTACTTCCAGCACTTGTTTCTGCTCTCTCTTAATTTCCTATTCCTTTGTTCCTTTGCCGCTCTTTTTCTTCACATGTTCTACTTTCCGTTCTTCCTTTTTTTTATGCCCTAGTTTTTTTCTTTGGCTGAAAATAAAGAAATTAATGCTTTCATAATTTTTCCTTCCTTTAGAGCCAGTAAAGCATTATGGTGTCACTTTACCATTTTTGCTTCCTTTTTCCAATTTTTCTGCCGCTACTTGTGTTGTTGTTTTGTACCTTTTTTCTGGCCTTTCTCCATAGCAATCACTCCCTCCTTGCAAGTACTCCCTCCTCAGTGACTTCATATGCTCCTTCTCTCTGCGGAGCTCCTGTTATGTCCCAGTGCAGTCCGAAATGATCCAAATTTCCAGGTGGATTTTTTTGGCTTCTGAAGTTTTGAGCACTTCTAATGGATAGTTTCTAGATGCATCGACGTGGCTTCTGGGAGAAACAGGAACATAAGATGGAGTGGAGCAGAGTCCTATTCCAGTTGCTGGAGGGAAATACCCCTTCTTGCTTAACTCTAAGCCATTTATTTCACTCTTATTTCTTTGGCCTTCCAAATGTTCTAAGTCATTGTCTACTGAGTGTACTTACGTGGTCCATCTCTAAAATCTGGAATCTTTATCCTCATGGATGTCCCACCTGCCAAGAGTACACAATATTAGGAATAACACACTCTGGTTTAGTTTATAGTTGCTCACATTTTCCTGATACTTAAAAACCCCTCTGAAGAAATGTCAGTTGATCCAAGTAGCTAAGTGTGCTGCATGACGTGATTGGACTGCACCTGCTGCCGGAGAGCCGGAGAGCCGTAAGGCTGTGCAGACTGCACGCAAGGCTGACCTGTGCTAAGCTGCGGTCCCTTGCAGCTTTTCAGGGTCATGTTTAAACATACAGTCCCTATACATGCACATTCTTCAAGGTCTAAATACGCTATAAACCAACACATTTTAATTGACGCCTATGCTTCTTCATTCTTGTTAGGCACAAGTACATTCAAGACTTAAAGGGAAAAACAGTATTTCAGGTTTGTGAGATAAGATGGTGAAAAAAGGGAAGCAGCGCTAGATTTGGTATATATTTTCTATGCTAAGAATTGAGAGAATGAGGGATTAGGTCTAAAGTAACACCCAGAGAAAGGGAAAGAGCCTGACTAGCTGAGAATTTCGTGCTGTAAACATTAGCCTAGAAATATTCTTTTTTTGTTTCTGTTCTTTACCTTTTTAACAGCACAATTATCCACGACAATATCATTTGAACAGGGTTTTTTAAAAAATGCACAAGCCACCTTAATGAAATGCCATCAACAGTTCAAACAACGAAAAAGATTCCCATTTTAAGGGCTTCGTTCCATTTATATTAATTATCAGTTTTTCTATGGAGGAATTGTAAAATATGGGGTTTTCCTGCTTGTTCATAATAGGTCACTCATTAAAGAAAATACTGGGAAATTATTTTCTGTGTCAGTGGATACAGGATGCCATCTGGGAGCTGAAAAAATGAACATAAATCAGACTTAAAAAACATTATTAAAACCATGAAATTAGTTGCACTTATGGAAATCAGACAAATACTTTAAAAATCTCAGGCCCATCAGATAGCTATAATAACTGGCGCATTGTTCATTTATATGAGTGATGCACTTACTCACAAGAGCAGTCGGTGGCTTCCTCCATCAGGCCCTTGGTCACCATTCCCCCTGGGTCTTCTCGCTGCTCTCCTGCTTCTCCAGAGCTGTCTGCACCCCTCTGGCCCCGGGCTCACCAGCCAATTTTTCCCCCCATAAATAAGACTCTTGTTTACCAAATGTTCAATTTTGGTTATGTCACTATAAAAATCAAGCAGCTGGTAATTCAGGCTTGATTAGCAGGTCTCCAGTTTTGATTACTAAATTACTGTAGTAATCAAGGTTAATTCTCATTTCAGAGCTATGCCACAGATTTTATTTCTTCCAGAGAACTGGATTTACCACTCTGGAGAAGGAATATTTTAATAAATATTACAAAAATACCCAGAAATAGAAATCAAATGCAGATCCAAATGTTTTTTGAAATATGGCGACCAGAGCAGCAACACTGTTCAAACATGAAATGGTTAATGTCCTAGGAATAAAATTCCAAGCTGCAATTTTGCAGAAGATTTCCACATAATATGTGCAGAGATTGCATTGCCAATTCCTTTTACCTAGTGTTTCTATTTCTATCTTTAAAAATTGTTTTATTTGGATCTTCATCTTTCATTTAAAAAAAAAAAAAAGTATACAGAGAGGTTTAAAAAGAAGCCCAAGAGACCATTATTAGTATAAAGATAAACAGTAGAATGGATTCTAACTGAGCCAGAAAACATCACTGTAGAATTTATGTAAAATTTATTTTTCCACCAAACATATTGCGCATCCAGTTCCAGCTCATCTCATAAAGAATATTCATGCTTTTGAATGACCCACACATCCCATAAGTGAGCAAGAGTCCCCAAAAGCCATCATTGTTGTAGAAGAGGCATAATATTAAAAAACACTGCAAATTCATTAGGGATCTTTTTTCCGTGAAACTTTTACTAAATCTTTAGCCTGAAAATCCTGCGATTATTTGAGCCATACAAGTCTGTCAGGGATTTGAGGCTGGATAACAAACTCTTATATGGGTTCCAGTTAGGATAATATTATTATTTTTTAGTCACAATTCTGGGTCAGATTTTGTGTGTCTCTCTCACATCACTTCTGTATAATTAGAGACTAAACTATCTAAAATAAATATGAAGTTTTGCTTTATCTACTCAGTACTGCATGCTTTCCTCAGATAGGAAAGCATAGGCAATTTTCAGATATACCACAGTATTCCACTCAATATATTTACAGAATCACAGAATCACAGATAATCACAAAATATTTAGATAACTTTCTCCCCAATAACACAGAAATAATTGACTGAAGAAGCCCAAAAATATATAGGTGTAGAGGCACATTACTGAGAATACAGCAATTGCTGAATTCTGTATAAAATTACACATTGCCTATGTCCTTTGAGAAAAAAAACAACAAACAACCTTTTCTAGATAAACATGTTATGTCCTTTCAGAAAAGACCAGGAAGGAGCCTCGACTTTACTGCTGGTCCCATATATATGCTTTATTCCACCGAAACAATTTTGCTACACAGCATTGAGCACTTTCACTATGCCAACAAACAGAAATGTAGAGGGTTTTGAAGCAGACCAGGATCAACTGTGCTTCTAATTCAGCATCTTGTTTCGGATGATGGCAAACAAAAAATGCTTCAGAAAGTTTCTTCCTAGTGCTAGAAAGTCAATAGCTGTCTCATGGTTTGAAGCAAGGAAATTCTTATCCTTGCTGCGTTTTTCCCTATGTAAGGGAAAGAAGATGTAAGAGAAGTCCTAGATATTTAACATTAGGTCTAATCTGCATGGTACATTTACAGACCAGCATCTAATGACCTAAATACTAGCAGAAAGTGGACAGCAACCTGATCTAGGAACACTTACAGGAGATTAACCCTTAGCTGAAATAATAACCAACTTGAGTAGAAAGTAAGCATATACAGACTGGATTTACTTGTCTCACTTTTGCACATCAACAACTTAGGAAGCCCCACACTTTGCAAGAGACGAGGAAAAAAGATGCTTTCAGGTAGAAAGGCTGTAAACCAAACATTGTAACTCTAGAAAAAGTGTGCATGCTTTTGCTAGTCTGTCATACATGTGCAAACCAAGATTCACCTGGGGAAGGAAAGGGGGGAGGGTGGAGGGAAGTGATTATAACCAAGCCATTGCATTAACAGGGGACTTCCACAGATTTTTGGCTCATCTCCAGTAGTACAACAGCTCCTTGAATCTGGCAGATTTTACTCACGGCTTTTGCGCATGTTTTTATTTTTGACTTTGGCTTTCCTCTCCTTTGCAGCTCTTCCAAGTTACATGGGAGGAAGCACACAGCTGTCATTCCTCAAGAACAGTACAGGAGACAGTGGCCTCTGTAAGCACCTCTCCCACCAACAGTTATGATACGGGCATGTACGAATAGCTTGAGATTCTTCCCAAGCTGCATTCTTGGCCAGACAGATTGTTTGCCCAAGACTTTAGTGAGTTATAACAAGCAGCTTAGGGCTATGGTTGCAATATGGATAAAGCTGTATTTCAATATATTAACAAAATTCAGAATAAAATTCAAAACTACAGCCCCCAGAAGACTGCTTTATGTTTCTCTAGTGGGAGATAAAAGCTCTGAATGGGAAGTAACTGCTACCTCTAGACCTTTTGGGCAAAGACTGGGTAACATATAGCTGACTTTGCTGGTTATTCACCAGCCTTTTGCCAGCCTCCAAGCAATCAACATGAAGGAAATAGGACCAGGGAGTCACTGCAATCTTGTGATCCCTGGCAGAACAATGGTTTTCTTAAAAGCAACCTGGCCTAGTGTAAATGAGAGAAGTCATAAGGTTTCTGGAAAGGTATTTATTTTATCCGCAGGTAGGATTGCATCATTGAATGTGATAGTCTCTATTTAAGGTGATTAATAATATGTTATGTTGCTTGTTTTGAATAAAGACTATAGGCCAACTCCTGCCCTGGCTCAACTCCCATTGAAGTCAATTGTTTAGCCTGAAAAATGGATTACAGGATGTGGCTATAATTTATGCATACAAAAATGCAGAGGATTTTGCTTTAGAAACTGTAATTCTTATTTATTGCACTGCAATAATGCCTAGAACCCAAGATTCTTCGTGCAGGACAGTATCCAAATGCACAGGAAACAGAGGCATGGTCCCTACCCCAAAGAGTCTTTAATCTAAGCCAAAGACAAGAGACAGCAAACAGATGGGGAGAGGGGCAGAAATGACAAGGTAACTGGGAGATAATTATGATCACTATGCAGTCACAGCACATCAGCTGCTTAACCACTATCATTTTTTTTAAGGTGTCACAGCAGAGGAGAGTTTTAAGGGAGGATGTGAAGAAGGGCAAGTGTAGCAGCAGCTTGGCAGATTTTTACAGGAATGGACCCTGACAAGAGAAAGCAAAACGAGTATGGTTCAAAATTTAAGACACTGGTGATGAAATCTTTTGTGAATGGTGAATGCACATTGATCTGTCAGTACCTCATGGGTGTTATAGGGACATACAGTCCGGGGAGAGCCTCCGTGGGCCTTAAAACATCTGTAGGACATTTACAGCTGCAAGGAAAAAGAAAGAGCCCATGAAAGGGTGCATGGTGGAAGAGGGACATGATATAATATTAAATTTGAAACTGCATCAGTCAGAGTGAATAGGCAAGGTAACTGTCCACCAAGGCCAAAGTAACTGAAACTCAGTCACGGGGTTCGAGTGAATGCTTGAGTTGTCCTCGTCAAAAGGTTGGACTGTAGAGGTGAAGTACAAGAATCAGAAGGTTTGTCCTAGCAAGCACAAATCTAGAGAGAAAGATGTAGAAAGACATACGTAGAGAGCACTGCGCCTAGAACCCGAGGTGATGGTGCTAATACAGTGGTCACACCTTTAGTTTTTGCTTTGCAAGATGCTGCTGACTTGAAAGAGAGTACCTGTGCTTGAAAAAGGGAACACTTCTGAGACTGCTTGTATCTGACAAAGCAGAAAACTCCTCTGGTGCATAGCAAAGCATATGGAAAAGTGAGAAAAACAAATGACAAAAAGAACAAAAACTCCTCTTCAAAGGTTTTAAGGCCTTTTTCTTGGATTCCCCGCCCCCCAGCCAAAGTTAGTAATTTGTATTACTACACTCCCAAACTCATATTTCAATAAACCAATGAAAACAAACCATTTTTGTTCACCATATATGCATGCTCTATTTTTGTCTGCCATTGTGGGAACTGAATAAGAGATACTTAGGTATGTAGCTGCGTACAAATACTTGTAGGAGCAACTTTTTGAGAGCCTGAGCATTTGCAACTCCGATATTACTGTGAACAAAACCAGAAAGGACAGTATGCATACTACTGCAAAGCAATTTATATATTATATATATATGTTTCGGTGGTATCTAAATTACTACCAGAGCTCTGACCTTGATTACAAATAATCATAAAGTAAAGAATACTTTGAAGTGCCCCAAACTGTAGATCAGAATGCTTGTATATTCATCACTTTGACCAAGATCCAGCCAAGATTTTGTTGGCTAATAAAGACTGTAAATTAAATAGAAAACAGGCCCAGTAAAGAGAGGTCATGGCTGCCTTTTTAGATGCTTACAGTCCTTTAGGGCAGGAATTCTGTGCTGCTTTAATTGTTCAGAGTTTCACTTTCTGCCATGGGAGCTGCAAATGTGCAAGCCTCTGTCTCATAATGCTGCAATATAAACCTCCATTTAAACTTGATGGGTCCCTTCTCATTGGAGTTTTATTTTCCAGGCACTTTTATGATGTGCTCTTTTATGAGCAGTGCGAATAAATACTGTAGCGATATTACCTATGCAAATGGGCATAACTAAAATGTCTAGGGTTAAGAAAAAACAACAAAATTCTGCTTTAAAAAAACCCAAACACCCAAAACATTAGTAACATTTTTCTTATTCCAGTAATGAATCTCTTCTAGTCTTTCTGCCACTCAGCATTTCTCTGAGGCATGTACTAACTATCCAAGATCTGACTGACAAAATGTGGAAGTGAGCTAAATTTCAGTTTTATTACTGTTTTGATTCTTCTCCAGTTTGTAAACCAGTGATCACTTAATGAGCAGTCCTAACTTTTGGGAGGATTGGATGCGTTCTTGATCTACCTTCGCACAGTTCGCATGGACATACATGACAGACAACCTGTGAACAAGCTGTCTAGCTGTGCTTGATAGTGTGCAAGCAAATACACTGTTGTATTAGTGCCCTATTGATTTATCATGCCATCACTTGTAGCGATGTTATGAGCAGTGCTCTACGTTCTCTAATGAGCAGCCTTTAGTTGCTTGAGGACTGTTTCCAATGAATCAAGTTCAGAGAAAGCCTAGGATACCACTCAAAAGAAACATCTTTGGGGATCATGGCCTTAAAATATAGGACAAATTCCTACTTTCAGTCCTGCCGGAAAGTTATAATCTGCCCAGACTCTAAATGGTTTTTATATTTAAGTGAGAAAATCATTGTGACTAACCACAGAGCAGGACATTGCATGGTCTCCGATTCTGTCACTTTGCCTGAAAAGGAGGCAAAAATTAAGATTTACAAAGCAGATTATGAATTTTGTACATCTCAGTGAAAAAAAGGTGATAGAGAAAAGCGAGCTGGTGGCTTTGCATGATAGTCATGCATAGGGTGTAAATGGAAGGGTAGAAAATGGGAAGGCTTGAATGGATTGTGTGCTAGCTGGGAAAACACCTCATCATTATTTATACTAAATTAAACTTTCAGTTGTCCAAGAATCACTCTACACTAAAGTGCAGATTTCTTATGACTAGCCCAGAGATTAATTAAGTCTTTAATAATTAGGGACTCATGATATTATTTGGTAAAAGGTGCTCTTTCAGGGAATGATCACGCAGCAGAAAATAGACAATAACCAGTACCTCACCCTATAGCAAAATTCACATTGTTCCTAATGATCTTTTTCCTATTCTTTAAGATGAGGGTTGGCCAGATTCAGGTAAATCTGGAATAATAATTCAAAAGTCCATTGAGTTGATAAGGATTTTATAATTTCATAAAAACACCCCTGGTCACATATGAGACATTCCTATGTTCCCTGTGTTTTGCACTGTGCTGTTTCTTTGTCACTTACTCTTTCTCAACCTCTGTACTTATTTTATTCCATCCTCTCCTAACCATTCCTATTGTTATTTTTTATGGCTTCGGGTGTGTGGTTAACTGGCATTAGGAAGAAAAGCCACACAAGAATATATCCGCATATAGTATTATCCAGAGCACCATGCCTCCCTCTCTTGGTTACCTCAATGTCATTATGAAACATGCTATATATTTATTATTTAAACAATATTAAACAGTAGAAAAAAGAACACTGTGTTTTTTCTGAAGTTGTCATCTATTACAAAATCCTACAAACAGAAAAAAGGAACAGTTAAATGAGTACCTTATTTCGCTTGCTACTGAGAAGCTGTTACTATAACAAACATCAGCAAGACTTTTAAATCAGGCCTGTGGAACAAAGCATTCCAGTGTCATTTTTACATTAGTGATTGCAGTTGATGTCATTTTCACAAAACAAAATTATAACCAAAATGGATATTTCAGGTCAAAGTGCCACAAAGAGTATATAGATACATTTCCATCAATAAATCTGCCCTCTTCCTGCCCTGACATAAGTGTTCAACCCCTTGTGATTGACGTTTTTACCACTAAATTATACTATGTCTGCTTCTAGAAGAAATGTCTCCATTACAAAATTAGCTAACCATCAACATAACATAAAATAACTTCAACATGGTGTCATTTCACAAGAATATTGATTCTCAGAGAGTTACTGGATTAAATCCTGGTTTCCCATAAAAGGAGCAGCCATTATGTCTTTGGTAGACAGAAAAATATATATTGTGGAAAGATGTATATTAGGGTGATTAAAACGTCATTGCTGAGCTCAGAAGCATAGGATTTTATCCTGTGGCAATATGAAATAAAGGAAATGGACAAGATATTAATTTGAAATATACATAAGGATAAGGTTAAAACCCAGCTACTACTCTGTCATTTTATTTTTCTCTGCAGGAAGATAGTTTTGACTATTTGTTGCAGTAGGAAAAGTCATAGATTCTTCTAAATTGACTACTGAGTCTGCCAAATTTTCTTCAAGACCTTGTGCATATAACTTTTCCTTGCTTCATTTTCCTCACCTTTAGTGCTAATAGAATTCCTCATACCTCACAGGCTGTTGTGAGCTTATAATTGACTAAAACCTGAAAAGTCTGAAGTTCTTAGATGAGCAATGCTATTTAAGAGCAAATATTCACAATATGCAGTTGTAGTTTCTTCCCATATCAAAACAGTGGAGAGAAAAACTAATTAGAGAACTTTTTTGGTTTTTTATCATCATCTCTACTTCATTTTTATAGAGTTGCCCTATATTTAGCATTGAAATAATGACAGGCTAAACTCATTCTGGGCACAACTTCTGCGAGTTTAATGAAATTACACTGGGGATAAATTTGACCCAGGTCTTTGTGACCACTTGCTCATCAGAGAATTTCCTAAAGGAGAAAAGACCACCTCTGTGACCACAATTCACTCCTGATACATGCAATATTTTGTGTTTCAGCCCCATTCCTTCAAATACAGATGAAAAACAGTACCTTCATTAAACAACACCAATGCAAATTGTTGTATACACTACAGTGTCCTGAAGATTCTAACCTGTTCAGGGCTAGTGGTATGCTCAGAGAGCAGGGGTAAGGTGAACAGCTGCCAGATTTCTCACTTTTTATGAAGTACTTTTCATCTCTGTTCATCTTAAAATAAGAGCCGTTAAAATCAAATGGGTTCTGCATTCCTTCATAGAGATCAACGAGGTAACCTGCCAGTTCCAGGAAGACCAGCAGTAATGAGGTGTATAAGACATGAGGGAAGCAAGAGGTTGCTGGGGAGCTACCCATGGAGTTTCGCAACAACAGTGTTTATGCAGAGCAGGCTTGTATTCCTTGAAAAGCAGCTACGATGAAAAAGCACCATCCCTCAGACATAGCTTGTGTATGTTGGTGGAGGCAGGGGGGGCAAGTGGGATTCTGCTCAGCGTCTCCCTCTTATTCTGGCTCTGTGTGGCATGTGTGTGAAAAAAGAACATTTTCACCTTGGGAAAATCACAGTATATAGCTGTCTGTTAGTGAAGGATAGTCTGTCGCCATTCATCCTTGCCCATTACAGCTTGAAGAGGACAATGTTACTAGTCTCTGCCCATTCAATCCTTTTTTGTTGGCACATTACTATTTTATCATTTTGATCTTCTCCTTACTGAAGATAAAAGACACCATGGGCGGGATTCATGAATGACTACTATTATTTATCGACCCAGGACTTTTTGAACATTTTTTCCCCTCTGATTCATGATCCACTTTTCCATATTCGAAAAGCAGTTCATAAATCGTTCAGCACCAGCAGAAATTAATAATAATGAGTTCATTTACATAAAAGGACTCATCCTGCCAGTTGCTGATAATGTTTGAAGCCAGAGCCTTGTCGGCAAACAGGATTTTTGCTGGCAGTGCAGGAAATAAACTTTATTTATAAATTAATTAAACATACTTTTCCCTCTGCTTTTAGAGCCGTTATAAGGACATTTTGTTGGGAAAACCTTCATGCATTTTCTCTTTTTTTAACAAATGGCATTACCCAGAGTGGAAAGAGAGAATTTTGCTAGCATTAAGAGTCAGACTTTTAAGAGAGGGATGTGTTTTGATTTGTTTTCATTTTTTGAGTGAGGATTTCTTCTAAAGCCATTGGCAGCTGCATTTCACGTGGTGAATGTATTCTTTCCTATGGATCTGTGTGTGTCCCCTCTCTCCCTCCCCAGGTTTCATTCTGAGTTTCAAATTCAAGTGAACTTGAAATCTCAACAAGAAACTTCCACGTTTCCTCTGGACTCAAGACAAACCCACGAGTTTCACATGATTTCAACGCAAAACTATAATCAGTCCCAGGTTTATTTTTGGAAAGGAAAGATGAACCTGAATGAACATTTCCATAAAGCCAGTCAAGGGGTAGAATCTGTGAATGTGTGTTTAATGCCAGCACACACATGTGGTGTATGTGTGTGTTTCATTATGTTTGAATGCCGGCAACTAGTCTGCCTTCCACAAGACCAAATTTACATAATTTACTCTAACAGAGCTCCATTGGACCTACATTGCTATAAGAAAATGAGATTTTTAAGGCATAAGGGTAGAGTTTCACAACAACTAAAGCCTAATCGAAGTTGCAGGCTGTTGCTGTGAAGAGATGCTTGCTCTCCCTCACCCAAAGCCTTGTGGTACTGTTATGCAGTGGGACAAATCTGACAGAAAAAATAACACATACAATCTCACCTCGTGCATTTCCTTTGGATCACCAGGCTGGCAGGGGTCATATCCCTCAGCACTTTCCTGGCTAGTTTCAGACTTCTCCAGGTATCTCTGTGAGGCCAGGGAGTTTCTGTGGCTCCTATAAAGCATCTTCTCTCCCCACACACTGTTCATGGAGACTACATGTCTACAATAAAATTCGATTTCCACTCCAGAGCCCAAGCCTACAAATTATGCATAGCAATAGCCAACATTGCTACATTTTAATTTGCTTTTTTGCATTCAGGCCCAACTCTTCCGAGAGAAAGTTACGTATCTGTAAAGCTCCATGCATGCTGCTTTTCTAAGTTATACAGTAGAGCACTCAGATTTGCAAGGAGGTAAATGAAATAGCCATAGTACACAAAAATTGGTCTAATTCTCTCTTAGTATTTTGAAAAGACTAAAACACTTGAGTGTGTCAGGTATCATTGGAAAAGAATGGAAGTTCTTCTTAGATTGTTCATTTCTTTATGTACAGCACCATTATCAGAAATTGTGATAGGAAACATGATTTGCTGGTTTATTCAATTTCTTAGTGCTGGAATTTGTCATTTGGTATTCTGATTTTTATTTGTATTTAAGCTTTGGCTTGGCAAACACAGAACAGAGTGTTATCACGAAGAAAGACTAGAAGTTGGAAATGTGTATTATTAGTCTGATCAGCGTAATATGTATATGCGTGGCTTCAATACAAAAGCAACTTTAAAAAACAACAACAAAAGGCCAGAGTTGTCTGCTCCTACTTTTGCTCTTAATTGGTGACATCTGGGTTTGTTGGGATTAAACGAAACTTTTATTTTGTGTTTTTGAGAAGGAAGAGTTGGCTGACTAGTTATCTTTGTGTGGTTTAATTTCCTCTCATGTCCCCTTCTCTTTCATTTTACTGTTTCAAGACTTCTAAGGTAAATATAAGGGAGCCAAAAGAGTTCTCCAGACAGTTCACTGGACTATTCTGAGCTGTACCACTTACCTGCAGCATGAACCTGGGCAGCTCACTTCAACTTCATGTCTTCATCTGTAAAACAGAGTCAATGATACAGCTTGGGAAAGTTTGAAATATGTTCACCAAGATCACTATATTAAGCCAATATATTATATTATTATATTATTATTCATATCACCTTTACTTTTGCATTAGTAAGACATGATTTTTCAGGAACAGACTTATTGGAAATTTGGTATTCTAAACTTCTTGAATTGCAGTTACTGATGTCTGGCTACACACACGCACATGCATGTGTGCATGCCCATATTACATACATGCGTAGGCTATGTAAGCTTCTATGTAGCAAGTGGCATGTTGCTTCTCCAGTTACATGTTATATAAGTTTGAGTAATTAATGATATCACCAGTTATTGCCAGCTTATACCTGTGTGTGACCAGAACCAGATATCACAGGGTTGTCACGGCTGTATGTGTTACAACATTTTATCCTTCCACTTAGCAACCTTTTATAGATTTCACTAAAAGATGAGGATATAAAACAGAGAGTATTTGGATGTGGAACAGAAAACAGAAACTGGAATCAAGCTTCTCAGCAGAAAATATCTGAGGGAAAGTTCTGTCTGTGGCAGCAAACTGACATGCCAAGCAGACTGAAAGCAACATTCATAATGTTAGGAGCCCACTTCCCTCAGTGCATAAATTCAAGACAATGAAAATGTAATGAATAAAGCATTTAGAGAGGTGATTGTGACAAGGACAGCAGAGGAGGAGGGGTGCCGGATCATACAGTCGGCTGCTTCAAGTGAAACTGTGTTTACTGCTGGAGAGAAGACATCAAACTGGGAAATAATTTAGGCTTAAGGTTCCCCAAAATACATTCCTCCCCAAGCAAGCAAACTGTCAAGTTGAGGCTGCAAACAGAATTAGGGAGCTTCAACTGACTGCCTAAGACCCTGATTCTTCATGTTTAGCTGCACGTAAAGACTCCTTAGCAATATGTAAAGGACCTTAGCTATTACATGCCATACAGTCTTTTGAAACCATCCTTCTGCAAGTGAAACTTAAGTATAAAAATGCATCCCCTCTGAACATATGCCTGTTGGGAGCTGCAAAGAGCCACTAAGTCTTGATCCTTGTAGGAGGTGCAGATGTTGCTGTAAGCCACTACTAACGAGGAGCCAAATCTGGAGCTGGAGTTGCTCAGCACCTCTGAGGATTTGGCCTTCGATTTGAGTAGCCTGCAGACCCCAAAGCCTAATCCTAGGAGGCTTCCGTATCATTCTGAATAAGCTGCAGAGGCTCAAGAATCTGAGGCAAGCTTTCAGCTTTCTCAGTTGGTTTCAGTAAGGATTTTCAAAGTTATCTTCATGAGGAAAAGGGCTAGAAAAGTAACTTGCTTAAAGGAAATCTGAAAATCTGTGTTCAGTTCTGTTTCTGCCCTCTCCAACCATAGGAACTAAGTTTTCAGTCATGGGCCTGGTCACAAAGGCAAGTTGGGGAAGAAGGATATAAAAAAGACTACTGATTTCTTGTCAGAATCAGTATGGAAATGCAATCGGGGCAGATGATTCTGTTACTCAGTTTCACACTTCTGAAAAAGTCTGCATGTTTTCCATTTACCAAATAAGCCAAAGATTTTAAAATATCAAACAAACTTTTTGTAAAGTTCCTGCCAAACACAGGCAATTTTACTAAGTGGTCTGAGTGGAAAATACTGTAGGCATCTAAAGCAAATGGCAAGTTTTAAGAAGTAATTCCTCTATGGCTTTTGGTTTCTTTTCTGTTTTTTCTTTGCTTCATATACTGGAGAGCATTAGTCAGGAGATGCCAGATGTCTTACCACTGGTTTCCAGGGGGAAGTCCCTGTCCTCTTTTTTCACTAGGGCTTGAAGCTGCAGTACAAATGTAATCTTCATTCAGTATATGCACTGCTCCAAACTTTGACAGATCATCAACTGGATTTCCTGAAATCCTGAAAACAGGCATAATAACTATGAGATTAGAAAAAATCCAAGAAACAAGAAATAGAAATTCCCAGCACACTGGAGTTCTTTATATTCACATGATGACTTGTGAATATTAAGGGATTAAGTCTTAAGGTATATTTTTGGGATCACGCTTTCAAGCTTTCTACATAATGATGAGACCTAGAAAGTTTTACCTTTAAAAAAATTCTTCTTGCATTTGCAGGAGCTGAGGGTTTAAATAAAGCATCAAACACCTCAAAGTTCACGATAAAATTGTAAGAACTGGTGACACTGCGTGTAACAAGCAAGCAAAACTCTGTTCAGAAGCTAGTAGGAGAAGAGGAGGAATAAAGTACTGTACAAGACAGGAGAAGGTTTTGAAATGCTACTGGTTTGGAAAGGCTGCATTTTTACATTAAGCTTGCACTGTTGTGAGTGACTATCTGAGCTTTCAGGTGCCAAGGCGTGAGTGTTTTGTGCGACTCTCTGAGACTAAACTATTCACTAGCAATTTCAGTCCATTCTCACTCTTTCAGATTGTATTTCTCCCTCTCTTTTGCGTCTGTTCCCCCCCCACCCCGTCAGGCTTTTTCAGTGAGTTTCCCTTTAAATAGCTCATTCCCTCCTTTCTTCCCTCCGGTCTGGTGTGCTATGGAGCTGCCAAGGGGTCCCAGCACAGGCCCTCAGACCTCAGAGCGCAGGCATGGCTGGGCGGCGGGCAGAGACGGGCAGCCAGAGGCTGCTGGCATGGGAAGGATGCAGCCCTGCCCTAGGCGCTCGCTTTTGCTGAGATTCCCCTCTCCTCAGGCATGGGAAGACCCCTGGACAGGGAGCTTTCCTCAGAGGCCAGCCCGGTGCTGCGGTGTTTGCCAGTGAGCTGCAAGGCTCTCTTTCTCTCACCCATCTGTTATCTGAGGAAGCAAAGAGCCCCTGCTTCCACCAAGAAAATAAGCCTGCTTTCTAAGAGGAAAGGAAAGAAAAGGAGCAAAGCTGTCTGCATGAGCATGGCTGGTGTCTTGCACTACTGCTGCTGTAAATTAGCTGTACTTGACTCAGGCCAGGCAGGTATCAAAAAGTGGCTGAAATGGTGAGTCGGAAAGACCATCTAGAGCAAGGCTTCCCAAATATTTTTTTAACTGACAGATTAATATCAACTCTCAAAATTTCTCATGTATTACCAGACACCAGAGTTCTCACTGTGTCAAAAGGACCATTATTTCTAAGGACCTCCTTTCTATTCAACCATCTGCACTGCAAGAAGATCTCACCTCTACTCCTCACTAGGACAGACATTATTGAACCTGTTCTTAAAATCTCTTTGGGATCAGACAACATAAACACCTTCTATGGAGTTTCTTCCAATGCTTCACCATATTAACAGAAGGAAACTCTGCCTGATATCCTTCACAGGATATCATCTTATTTTTTTCCTAGCAGACATGAAAGAAAATGGAAGGCAATTCTGTCCTCTAAGACCTCCTTCCTCCCCTTTGCTCCTCCATTCAGCCCCAAGCACTCCCTTGCAATGGACGTGGAGTGGTATTCTGGTATATCTAGAACAGGAAGTTTCTCTCAAGCATTAGAAAACAACCCCAAATAGCATAAGAAATAGAAATAGTGATATAAACCAACTGGAATATTTAATTCCACTGTCAGAAGGGATGCACCTGTGAATTTAATTATTTTATAAGCTCTTTCAAATACAAAAAGGGTTACATAGTAAACGGTGGATGGATTTGTCTTAAATACATGCAGGTAGTTGTATATCTGGTATTTTCAATAGCTGTTTTGGATATGTGATTATATGATAACTGGCTCTAAGATTTTACATATTTACTGAATATTTACTTAATTTAGATATCTAGAAAAGACATGGAAGTTGCTTTCTAACTTTTGAAGATTACTATTTTAAAACACTTGTACAAAGGTAGAAAGCATATGGTATATGTTTTAAAGGAGTGTTTTTAGAAACTTGAGATAACAAAGGAAATACATAGTAAGACATTCATTTGATGTCTCTCTTGTTTACAGCCAGATTACAGCTGTGTCATAGAAGTGAGAAATGGAAATGGACACGAATTTTAGGAAGATATGTGGCTGATGAGGTCATTGGTGATCTAAGTTTCACTGTGGGGTATAGCTCAAGACAGCTACTAGACCAAATATAGAGATACTTCCACTTGTGCTCAAAATCCAGTCCTACCACAGTTCTATCATACAGTTTGATAGATTACCAAAGATATATGAGCACTGATCAAAGGACGGACTATATATACCAAATGATAATATCACACTCATTGTCATTAGACAAAGAAAGTCAGAATTGCTTAGTTAGGTAGCAAGAGCTTTAATTGTAGAGTTATGAAAATCTTGAATGCAATAAAATATCATATAAACTGTAATAAAATATAGTAAAAACTATAACTACTTAAATTCATATAATACTAGATTGTGCAAGAAATGCTGAGGGACTGCTACCTCTTAGTCTTTCTGTTTTCATTTACTGCAAGTTCACTTTGGAAATGTTGAATCTGCATCTATCACAAAATTGCTCACTTACTGAAACCAGCTATTTTTAAGGTTTTATTTAAAGCAGATAATGAATAAGGCTAATCTGATGTCAGGCATGAAGTAACTTTAACCAATACATTCAAAGTCTATAATACAAAATATTGGAAAATTATATGTAGAGTAATCTGAAGTAATGAGATGTTAAAATTCCTTGGAACCAGAAACTCTTCTATTCATTCTGTTCTTCTTTTTCTTTCAACCTCACTGTGGGAGGCTCCATCTCTGACATCTTTATATATGATGTTCTCATTTCAAAATGCCACTGAACCTTCAAATGAACACTTACCTATGATCTTTGAATACAAAAATACTTAAATCAAGGTTTTTATATTTTAGTGTGCTCAGCCATAATATGCAGTGAAAGAATTTCAGTATTTAGTCTATGTCTTATTTCAAAAGAAAGGAAAAGATGGCTCTCAAAATTAAAACAATAGTTCAGTAGAACCATCCAGCAGTACTGGATGATTTCTAGACAGGATATTTTAAACATAAATTGAAAAGAAGGAGAAAATAAAAGACCTTTAGAAAATTAAATCTGGAGTAAAATACAGTATCTTCTTACAAGACTTGCTTATAAATTGCCATTAAAGAATGAATATAAAATAAATTAGTGCAAGCAGTGTTTGTGCAGTATTTGCAGGCTGGCACCTGTTCCCAGTGTTAGCGTGGATAGGACCTGAATGAAGATCATTGAAGATCTTCTCTATTGGTGGACATTAGAAGAAAACAAGAAAAGACAGCTTGCTGTTCTGTGGTGGACATAGAATTATCACAAAAGTACTTCTTTTACATGCTTTAAACCAATCCCTTTTTCTCTTCTTCGGCTTCAGAGATTTCATAACTGTAAGTAGGTTCTGAAGCCATTTGCTAGAACAGGCTATCTTCTATACTGTCCTCTGTTAATCAGCTACACATAAACAAACTAAACCAACCATATTAGTAACTTGATGGAATAATGCAGATCTGCTACTGAATTCTCAAGTCAACCTTGTATTTCTTTTTTTAAGATTACCTCTTAAAAGTGTTGATTCCACATATATTTATCTCTCACTACTTTCCTTTATTTTTGCTATTCCAATTAAGATGCAGGGAAATGTGTCTCCTTATTCCTCCAATGGGTAGTTAAGCTTAGTACCAAGCTTTGTTTCATTTCACTGACTGCAGAATTACCCACCAAATCTCAAATTGTACTTTTAACAGATTTGTCATACACAGTCTTCAGCTTTCAGCTTTCGAATGCATGTCAGAATACTGTTTTGCAAAAGCATCATGCATCAGATGCGGAATTGTGAGATTTCAGTTTCAGTAACCATTCACAGACTACGTGTTGCAGGCAAGCAGCATTACTGAGCATCACATTTCTTTTCTGTGCTTGGGATAGGTGTCCACTATACATTTCTTCTTGAAGGTTTTACTGGCTTTGAGCGTCATCTTTGTTGAAGCAAGAAGCTGGTTATATCACTGCTTAAAAGCTATGATGACTCAAAAGCTACAATTGTTTCTTCGTTCCATCATTTCAACAGGATTGCTGCCTGAACTGTAGCAGTATGAAACCAAGCTTATCTATACAAAAATGTTAAAACTTAACTGCAGGTAGAAACAACAAAACTGCAGGTACCTCCTTCTGACAAATCTTTAGCTCTGTTCTTTAGCAACACTGTGACTGATAAGAACAACATTAAGATTTTTTTTTCAGCTTAACTAGGTGAGTGTAAATGACTCACATGGGAGCTGTGCAGCTATGGGAAGCAGAAGAATGCACACCCTTAACACTTTATACCTATGCATTAAACTTGCAGATGTTAGACGTGCCAAGGAAGCTAGAAGAAGAATACTTACTGTCTGCAGTTACTGGTTGCACAGCTAGGACTGAGTGCTCCCTCCAGTACAGCTGCTGCCCTGTGTGTGGCAGGATGCACTGCTCAGTTCCCTTCCCTCTGCTGTGGAATATTGCTGGCAACGCTCAGCAAGCTCCCTTAAACTGCACAGGCTGCTTGAGCAACTTGTGTAGGGGTGCTCTGGAGAAAAGTGAACACCTGAAATGCCGAAACATTTAACAAAAAAACCCCAAACAGTAAGACTGGTTTTAGTGAAAAGTGTATCATACAGTTGCATGTGAGATGCTGCTAAAAGCATACATTTTTTCTTGGACCATAGTTTCACTACTAGCTCCATTGATAGAAATAAAAATAAAAAAAAAAAAAACCACAAGACTAGTATAATACCCAAAACAGCACTACTACAGACTTTTTTCATATTTAGTATTTAAGTCCAGCCTGTGGTATCATGATGGTTGAACAAATTAGTATTTGAGGACCACTAGACTAAGAACACAATAAGTCACTATCCTTAATTTGGAAGTATTCAAATGCTCTGACTTAAGCAGATGTAATCTGAATGTTATTGCAGTTGTGTTCTGATAGTTCAGGAATAGATGCAATAGATGAGGAATGACATCAGAAAGAGGTGAAAAAAGGCTCACATTTAGAGAACGAAACTTTTTTCAGGTGGTAATCACTTTTTGCCATTTCCAAATTAGGCTGAGAGGAAAACAAGTGAAGAGAGTTACACGTTTCCACAGTTATTCCTTTTCACCTGAAGAAGGTATCACCATCATGACATCCAGGTATATACACAGATGTAAAAATTTTTATGAGATTATTATGGAATGTGAAGATACAGAAGAAAGGTATAGCTGTGCAAAACAAATAAATGAATCACTCATGGTCCTTTGGAGCCACTAAGTAATATGGATTACTATGAAAAGAAAATAATAAAGCATTTTCAAGTAATAAAAATAAAAACATGTGTAAACACCTACGAGTTTAGATACAACTCTTCTAAATATCACTTAACTATCCAGACCTGAAAGTAAAAATTGTACACAAGTGGTCTTTCTTTAAGAGATTTTAATGCTTTCTGATTTTAGATACCTGCCTAAAATGCTGCAAAAGATGCTATACTTATTAAATGGCTTTAGGATTTTTTGCAGTATTTCTTCCACCTAAAAATATGTAACAACACACACAAACAAGTTCTACAGTAACAACTGTACAAAACTTTTTCTAACTTCAACATTTACTCTTCAGGTTAAAAGTGATTTTTTTGTCTGTTTCAGTAAAGATTCAATCAGTTCAGACCAGCAGTCCATATTTTATAACTACATATATTTTAAAGACATTGTAGTTATTGCTCTTGCTAACCACATTTTTCAGAAAGACATTAAAGACTGAGCTAAGTGCATAAAACAGTAAGAAAACTAATTAAATACATAGCTTTTGAAAACATCTGTTCCAGCTGTAGAGTACGTAACTTCCTTTCTAGAAGTATAAATGAACGTACGGTGGGCAGGGAGGTATAAGTATTGGTTCATCATTTGTTTGTGATGGTGACTGCTCAGCAATGTATATGGCAATGATGAGGTTAAAAATCTTCCCTGGAGCAACAGAGGAAACCTTTTCTTCCCCAAAGGTATTGCCTCAGCTGGTAGGAAAAGAATCAAGTTCCTCCAGGTGAGGATGTAGGTGGATTGATTGAGGTAGTCCAGCAATGAGGAAGTCTGCTGGGATCAATTAAGATGACCCAGATACAAAAAATAAGGGGAATGCTTTTACTACTTCATTGCTCCTGGTTTCCCACTCTTGACTCTAAGCTATGGGTTGCAGAGCTGAGTCTTGAGGAGCACTGTAAAGCTGATCTGTTGCTATCACTTTGTGAGTTAAGTACTTTGAGAAATTAATTTCTCTGTAAGCAATAAAACCTCTTTCCTTTTAGAACTACACAGTAAAAACACAAACCTCAATATCTAAATGTAGTTCCTCTTCCTCCCTACTATACCCATTTTTATTTTAATTTTTAGACCCAGACCTGACAAAGACCAACCATTCATCACAGGATCCACAGCTTGAATTGTCTTCTCTGAAAACATTTGCTTCTGGAGTAGTTTTACCAAGAAAAAATCTAACATATTTCCTAAATTACAGTATCATTTTCATTATATTTAGAAAAACTATCAAAAATTTAAAGATATATTCTGTGTTAACAACAGGAGAATAATTACCATGCTGTGTTTAAAACTTTGTATGTAAGTGCCAGCTTTTCAACTGTGCTTTGACAGAAGGAAACCTCAAGCTTCTAAGTCTAGAACGAAATATCTGAAGAAAGATATAAAGTGAAAAATAGGGATCACAAAACCCAGGCTTGTCAACATAGTATTGAGTGGGGTTTTTTTGTTTTTTTGGTTTTTTTAACGAATTTTTCAGTTTCGACCACTCCTACCCTCCCCTCTGTTTCATCTGATTTAATTCCCATCGCAGGCCATTTGCGATATCTTTCGCTATGGAGGCAGCGTTTGAAGTAGCAAAAGCAATGCTCTTTATTGCCAGAGCTTGAAAAGGCAGAACATCCAGTCTGACCGAAGCCTCCTCCCCTTCCACGTACCACTAAACTCAGTAGACAGCTATTTGCTTGACCTTAACATTTCCCAGCTTCCAGGACGCCTGGGTCTGTGCACTGGGAGTACTGAGCCGGTCTGAGCAGTACTTGCTGCTGGAACTGACAGCCTTCACCCCAGAGCTGCACACCATGTGTTGGATACCTCCTGCAATGTGCTACAGCTTTCTGAGTAAAGGAGGGCTACCATTTAAAACAGGCTCTTCTTGTCCAACATCAAACCCCAAAACATTTAAAAAAGAGAAAACGGGGGGGGGCAGCTCAGTGTCCCAACTATCAGAACTTCTCACTGTAGAATGTTTCCTTTAGTAGTACCGTATTCACATTTCTTCCTTTCAGTCAATCTCTTTGCACCTTTTATTCGAAGGAAGGATAGTCAAGGATTAAAATTACTATTACCTGCTTCTCCTATCCTCCATTATATAATCAGGTACAAGTAAAATCCCTGAGGCAGAACAAAGCTTTATTGACTGAACGCAGACACAAACCTGTCCTATTATAATGAGGGAGAGTTTTGAATTGGTTTCAAGAGACTGTCAGAAATAGACCTCAGAAAGGGATGCATGAAATATCTTGTCTTTTGCAGATCCTCCAAAGCCATGTGCTCTTAACAGCACACAAGAACATGTTCCAGTTCAGAAGAGCAGAAAACTATGAAACATATGAAGCTGCTTTGCCAAGGAGGAAACCCACCATACACAACAAAGACACAAGTGTTCCAGAAAAGGCAGGGCAGAGGAGAAAACCCCAAGAAAAAAAAACCAACAACCTTAGTTCTTGTAAAACAAACAGAAAAGAACAGAAAAAACCTCTCTTAGTTCTGAAAAAAAACCCAAAACCCAAACCCGAATAAAATTCTCTTATTTCTGAAAGATTAAATCTGTTCTAACAATATGCCTACCCATAGTTTCGTGGCTGCCTCGCAGCTCATAAATTAAGCAAGTTCTAACCTGAGCACATTTATTGCTGAAAGAGGTACAATGTTTGATTCTGTAGACTCTATTCATCCGATGATCTACAGAGGTGTTAAAATATCTCATGTTCGAGCAAAATCAACCAAAGAAGAAAGGAACAAGACTCATGCCTTTGAGGTCCCTCTGGCATTACTTCTAACAGGACTTGTGTAAACACTGCTGTTCTGGACAAATTTCAGATGGAAAGCAGAGGTACTAAAGAAAACCAAAGCTTACTAGTATAAGTTAGAAAAATCATTGTTTCCATCCCGTTTTAAAGATTTTAGATGTGTACTGGTGCAACTGTCTTCCACCAAAAATGTTCCCTCTAAACAGACCATGTGTATAGCTCTCTAGCATCACCTATAAATACATGGCACTTTCAATGCAGTTTTCACTAGTCAGTGTTTTTTGAAGAATCCATTTTAGTACTGCGTTTCAGCGTGTTTGTTTTAGTTTATTTCCGTTTTAACTGAGGTCCTTTTAAGAAGCTAACAGGACTGCTTTACAGGATTCTTATTTCACGATGCTTAGCATTCCTCTACAGACAAAGAGTGCTTAATAACTCCTCTAGCAAAGCAGTGAATTGATAAAAAAGGATTATTCTAATCATCACTTCCACAGCAGCCATTACAATGGCATATTTATATTGTAAGACATGGTGGTATACAGTTTCCTGTACATTCAGCTCTGCAAAGTAGTAGGAGAAGGTGGTCTGGAAAGTGGCAACACAACAACACTGAACATGTGAAATGTCTCTTTATGCATTCCTGTGGTAATGTTCCTGTCTGAGACAACACTGCTGCCATTGTACAACATGAAAAAATTATGTCGATTCCCATCAAAGAACATCAAAAAAGAGAGATTTTTATTGTGGTTAGCCTAGGTTCAAAGCTTGGGGTAACACACTTATGGATGAACAGAATAAACACTTACACTTAGACTTACTGTATATAGCTTAACGAACACATATGAAGATCATATAAATAATTCACATTACTCAAGAGGTGGTGAGTTGAACAAGTCCCTTCTGGTTAAACTTATTTAAAGATAAGGTGAAGTTAAGTGAGTGATGGCACAGTTACAGAGGCCACAGTCCAAGGGGAATTTGGACAGTCTAAGTTACACCACCAGAGTGATTTGTGCAGAATTATGTCAACTTACAGATCTTTAGACCTTATGGGAAAAGGAAATGTCTGATCTTTAAAAGAAGTGATACAAGATGAGTATTTTACAAAGTACAATTATGCTTTACTCAGTAAGCTATTTCTGTGAAGTAAAACTGGACATCAGCAAAGTATAAAAGGAAACATTACAGTAGAGCTAAAGAGCAAGTTCAGTGACAACAAGGAAACTCTAAAGTACTAAATACTTGAAAGAAAATGCCACATTTTACAAAAAAAATAATCCTTTTCAGTCAAGTGCTATCAGGTCTCTTCTGCAGTACCTCAGAAGTATGTGATGGATCTATCCTGTATCTGTCTAGTATTATATTTTAAGCATTTTGTTGAAATTGCAAATGTAGAACACTAATGCATTATTATTTTGGGCTGGCTATTAGCCACAACCATCAAATTCATGAATTAATCCATAATGGAAATTTTTGTTCTGGTAAAGAAATGACATCAACAAACCAGGTAGCATTTCATCTGTTAATATTACAATAATCTGCAGTATTCTTTGTCTTGGCAGGGTAAGATTATAATGACAATCTCTCTCTTTTTTATTATATAAATATATTACATATACTTATGCTTGATAATTATAAGCATTATCCTGAGCCCCAAATTCATTGTTATAATCTTACTGAAGATTCTATAATTTAGAAGTAATAAAATTCTGTCAGCTTTTCACAATAAAATTTAGAAAGCAAAAGAATCTTCTTTTTCAGTGCCTTCTAAACACCTTTGTTTTGAATGGTCAAGATGCTAAGAGCATTCTAGTTCAATAGCTCTGGTTCAGAAACATGTATAACAGTTAAAAGTAATGACAAATAGATAGAGAAAATAAGCAACAATTCTCGCTGCACTGAATTTTGCAATTTAACACTTATTTTATATTTAATTAATTCAGAAAGTGAAGAACTTCAAAACTGGCTTTGAACAGGCTGTTTGTTAAAAAAAATAGAACATTTATGTTTTCACTGTTGTTTTTTCAAATGTGATGTGACAAAGTGAAAAAGCTGCATGAAAGTGTGGTTCTTTGTGTGATGGAAGTGGGATGCACCTACTAGTCTCACATCATCAAAGAAACAGACATATATCTATAATTTATGCTTTGCTTTAAGCTTCCGCTGATCCGATGTGGCTTTTTCAGACAACACAGGCAGCCCTAGCACAGCCTGTCAA